>Ga0208856_1000272_pt1 | contig 21259 bp, 21 predicted proteins | sample LakMenEpi13Jul12_FD_150690 | JGI IMG/M metagenome (GOLD analysis project Ga0208856, IMG submission 150690) | Freshwater microbial communities from Lake Mendota, WI - 13JUL2012 deep hole epilimnion (SPAdes) | ecosystem: Environmental > Aquatic > Freshwater > Lentic | place: Lake Mendota, Madison...
TGTTGCAGCGTTAGAAGATGGTAAATACACAAAAACACCAGTGCAAACACAGTTTGGTTTTCATGTGATTTTACGTGAAGGGTCACGCCCACAAACACCACCACCATTGGATGCAGTAAAAGAGCAATTAACGCCTTATTTGCAACGTCAAAAAATTGAAACTATGCTTAAAGAATTACGCTCAACTGCAAAAGTTGAAGTGTTAATTCCACTCACTGAAGACAAACCTAAAGCAGAAGAGCCTGCTACGATTGAATCAGTTGAACCTACTGCGCCAGCTGAATCTGCACCTGCTGCAGAAAACGCTGCGCCAGCGGATGCTGCGAAATAATAAATCGTCTTGTAAGCACACATTCCCACGTTTGATACGTGAGGGTGTGTGCTTTTCTCAATTGAATCATACTGTTTTTAAAGTAAAATTGGAGCACTGAAAATGTACAAACATATTTTACTTGCTGTTGATTTTTCAGCGAATACCGAAAATATTGTTGCCCGTGCGGTGGAAATGGTAAATCAAACTAGCGCAAAACTGAGTTTAGTGCATATTTTAGATAATATTCCCATGCCTGATACCAGTTACGGCACTATTATTTCTCTGGGTGATGAATCAGATAACTCCCTGCTTGAACAAGAAAAAACAAAGCTTAATGCGTTAGGTGAAAAATTGAGTGTACCTGAGAATCAACGTTGGCTAATTTGGGGAACACCTAAAGATGAAATTACTACGCTTGCCGCGCAAGAAAGTGTGGATTTAATTGTGATTGGTTCACACGCACGGCACGGACTTGCTTTGCTTCTTGGCTCAACAGCAAGCGGTGTATTGCATCATGCGCCTTGTGATGTGCTTGCCGTTAGATTACCCCACGAATAAAAAAATACCTATAGTGAACACGCAACAAACACCCTCAATTACTGCCATCTATCCTGGTACTTTCGATCCTATCACCAATGGGCATTTAGATTTGGTGGCACGTGCTTCTCAATTGTATCCTAATGTGATTATCGCTATTGCTGCCAATAAAACCAAAGCGCCCCTTTTTTCATTAAGTGAACGTGTCGCACTTGCACAAGAGGTCACGGCGAATTTCTCAAATGTCCGTGTGATTGGGTTTGATAACTTGCTAGTTGACTGCGCAAGAGAGCATGGAGCTCGCGTTATTTTGCGTGGACTTCGCGCCGTTTCTGATTTTGAATATGAATTTCAGCTTGCAGGAATGAATCGTCGACTTGCACCTGAATTAGAAACGGTTTTTCTAACGCCCGCAGAGCAATATGAATTTATTTCTTCTAGTATGATTCGAGAAATTGCGCGTCTAAAGGGAAATGTATCTTATTTTGTTGCTGAAAAGGTGCATGAAAAATTGATTGAAAAATTTGCAGCACAAGAAAACTGAACCAAATATAATTTTAATTTGAGGTAAACCAATTATGGCACTAATTATTGCTGAAGAATGTATAAACTGTGATGTGTGTGAACCAGAATGCCCTAATGGCGCAATTTCACAAGGTGAGGATATCTATGTAATTGATCCGACTTTATGTACTGAATGTGTAGGTCATCACGATGTTCCACAATGCATTGAAGTGTGTCCTGTCGATTGCATCAGTAAAGACAGTAAACACGTTGAAGATAAAGAATCACTTTATGAAAAATATTTAAAACTGATTCAATAATAAAAAAAGGGCGATTATCATTTCGCCCTTTTTTGTGTGTAAAAATTTACAATTTCGCTTGGATAAATGACAGAATGTCCGTCATTGCAATATCTTGCGCCTGCTCATCACAGCGACCTTTATATTCAACCGTTTGTGAATCAAGACCGCGATCACTAATAACGAGGCAATGTGGAATGCCAATCAAATCCATATCAGAGAACATAAAGCCTGCACGCACTTTTCGATCATCAAACAGCACTTCAATTCCCGCGTCGGTTAAATCGAGATACAGTTTTTCGGCATACTCTTTTAAGCGCTCTGATTTGTGCATATTCATCGGGCAAATTGCCACTTGGAAAGGTGCAAGGTTGACTGGCCAAATAATGCCACGTCCATCATGATTTTGCTCAATGGCGGCAGCAATGACGCGCGATACGCCAATGCCGTAACAACCCATAATCATGATTTGATTTTTACCCGCTTCGTTAATCACGCCTGCTTTCATTGCTTCGCTGTATTTTGTACCGAGCTGAAAAATATGACCCACTTCAATTCCACGCGCAATCGTCAATGTTCCCTGTCCATCGGGACTTAAATCACCTTCGACAACAGTACGCAAATCCGCAACGTGCGAAGGTAATGCCACGTCACGCTCCCAATTTACACCTTGATAATGTTTGCCATCTTGATTGGCACCGCATACAAAATCAGATAGGATTGCCACGCTATAATCAGCAATTACTGGAATGCTTAATCCAATCACGCCAATCGATCCCGCTTTACATCCACAGGCACGTTGAATTTCTTCATCGCTTGCCAATTGAAGAGGAGAGGCAACGCTTTCAATTTTTTCTGCTTTAATTTCGTTTAATTCATGATCACCACGCACAAGTAATGCAACAAGGCTGTTTTCTTCGCTACCTTTCACAATTAACGTTTTAACGCATTGTGTTGGTAAAATGGTTAAAAAGGCGCAAATGTCATCAATGCTATGTTGATTTGGGGTATCAATCAACGTCAATGCTTGCGTAGCCTCTGCACGGGTTTGTGTTGGCATTAATGATTGTGCTTTTTCTACGTTTGCAGCGTATTCACTCTGGGTTGAAAATGCAATCGCATCTTCACCTGAATCAGCAAGAACATGGAATTCATGGGAAATCGCACCACCAATCGAGCCAGAGTCTGCGATAACCGCGCGGAATTTCAAGCCAAAATGGGTAAAAATAGTGGTGTACGCTTTATACATGACGTCATACGTTTCATGTAAGCTTTCTTCAGTTAAATGAAACGAATACGCATCTTTCATGATAAATTCTCGTGCGCGCATTACGCCAAAACGCGGACGAATTTCATCACGGAATTTTGTTTGAATTTGAAAATAAGTAATCGGTAATTGTTTATAACTTTTAATTTCGTGACGTGCTAAATCTGTAATAATTTCTTCGTGCGTAGGGCCTAAGCAAAAGTCACGTTGATGGCGATCTTTAAGACGCGCGAGTTCGGCACCATATTGTTCCCAGCGACCCGTTTCTTGCCAAAGTTCAGCAGGTTGAAGTCCGGGCATTAAGACTTCGAGTGCGCCAGATTTTTCCATTTCGGTGCGCACAATTTTTTCGACTTTACGCAACACGCGCAGACCTAGCGGCAACCAAGTGTATAAGCCTGACGCCAGTTTGCGAATGAGGCCAGCGCGAATCATCAATTGATGACTGATAATTTCAGCATCGGACGGTGTTTCTTTGACGGTATTTAGAGGGAAAGTAGACGTACGCATGAGTTCAGTGTGTTTTAAAGTAATAAAAAACGTTTATTTTACAACGTTAACGCAAATGATAGGCAAAAAAAAGCTCTCAATGTTCTTACACATGAGAGCTGAGAGGTCAAACAAGACAATGAGGAGTCGATGTTTGCTTTAAATACCAGGAGGTAGTATGTTCGAGGGTTAACGCTTAACCGTAAAACTCACGGTTTAAATAAACATTGCTTAAAATAGCTGCCGAGGCAAATAAAACGGTTGAAATCACAAATTCGCCAGAAATGAAACCAATAATGCCAACGACAAATATCAAGCCAATCAATATATCTCTATAGAGTGTATTCATGATAATGTACCTAAGGTTGTTGTAAAAAAATCTATAATTAACTCACTTGGTCACTACTATACAGATGTACCTATTGGTTGACAATATAGCGTTTTATTGATTTATAGTTTCCTAAATAGGTATAAATAAATGGATAAATCTGCCGATATTATAGCCGTAACGTGAAAAGCCGCTTTTAGTGTCTAGCTAAAAGCGGCTTTTTTTAATGGATTAATTATTGAAAATTAGCAAAGGCCGGCGGAAACACAGGTGCTTGTTGTATCGGTTGCCCAAATTACTTTTCCTGTTGTTGTCGTAGGCTTGAGAATGTAGGTTTCACCGTTTAAGCCTTTATCTGCGGCGCCGCTCGAGCCAATAGCTGTAGCGGTAATAACGCCATCAGTTGTGCTAATTGATAATAGATAGCCTGAAGCACCTACAGTATTAATACCATTTTTTGAATCATCACACTCTGTAAGTGTTGCTAAATTTTGAAAGCATAATTCAACCGCCATTTTTGTTGTAGATGTTGCCATCACCACTTCAGAAAATTTGGCTTTTTTGACGTAGGTTTGATAACTCGGGACAGCAATTGACGCTAGAATGCCGATAATGGCGACGACAATCATTAATTCAATTAGAGTGAAGCCTTGTTGCGTGTTTGGTGAGGTAAATTTCATCGGGAAAATTCCTTTGTTTTTTAAATTATCGAGGAAATTCTTGATGTTACCTATCAATGATTTTTGATGCAAAAAATAAAGTTAAATGTGTGACGCACTTCACAGTAGATTTACTAATTTAATTAAGGGTTTGGGATAAACACATTGGGTTTATCCCAAATTTCCAGTGAATTAAATTTTGACTAAAATTTCACCACGTCCAATTTCGGACATATCACCAGCAAAGCGACGCACACGATTAAACGCGATTGCATTGTTTGCAAAAGATGAATTTAAATTCGTAAATGATTTGAATAGCATCGGCAAAAAGGCGAGGGTATGCTGACCGCAATCATTAAAGCTTGCAGATAGACTTGGTTGATTCCAAAGCAGGAGCGTACCACGGCGCATGGCATAACCAATGTGTTTACCTGTATTGCCCATCACAGCAATGGTGCCTGCAATCATGCGCGAACCGCAATAATCACCCGCGTTACCTTCAATTAAAATGGTGCCGCGTCTTAAATGATCTCCAACACGATCACCCGCGTTGCCTTTCACTAAAATGACACCGCCTTTCATACCATTTTTATTTCCGGGAAGTGCGCCGCCTAAAAAGTCGCCAGTATCACCTGAAATTTCGAGTTGACCTTTTTTCATTTCGCAACCAGCATAAATTCCCGTATTGCCTGAAATTTTAATCAACCCCGATTGCATACTGAGTCCACAATAAGCACCGACATCGCCTTCAACATGAATCTCGCCGCCATGGAGTTCTTTGCCAATGTAATCGAGTTTTGAAAAACTGTTTTTAATTATAATTTTTTGCGTGTCAAAACCGCTAATCGAAAATAATTCATCGACGCGTAGTTTTCGTTTACCGCATTGCAACTCGATAGCCGCAATTTGCGTAGGTTCTAAATCTGCAAGCAACTGACACACGAGCGGTGACATATCAACACGTTGATCGGGGCGACTTTTTAGCGTAAAAGTTAATGCGCTCATGCCATAATCTCCTGTAAATGAAAGTGAAACGGCCCTAATTTTCCACCGTAATTACCTGCGCTAATGCGCTCAATACCATTCGCCGCGCCTAAATCACAAACGGCTTGAATGCCCACACGCATGGCTTTATCAATATCTTCTTTGGTTAACCCATCAATAACGATTTCCATAACAGATTCAATATTGGGTGATAAATCGGTTTTTTTCGTGGACCCTTTCAATGTTGGGCAAAACGCATCATTGGTTGATGCGCCGAGGGTTTTGTATTTTGAACCGACTTTTGAACCTGAACGCACAACCCCGCCTGGGAAGGGCATAATGACGTTGGGGATTTTTTTCATTTCTTCAATAGCCGCTTCACAAGCGGCTAATGCTTGAGGTTGTGATTGTGCCAGTACGAGAAAATTTCCGCCACCAACCGCATCCACTTGACCTGTCGTTGCTTCCGCTAAAAACTCCCCATCCATGACAGGAATACGCCAGTAGCGTTTACCAGAAATGACTTTAGATGTTTGAAAACCATCGCCAAAATAACGTAAATTTTTACCCAGTGGAATGCGAATACCGCCGTCAATGCCTGCAAACAACGCAGACGTCGGTGACGTTAATACGCATTGTCCAGCGCGTGTTTCAAGTTGTTTTGCAAGACCTTTACCACCCATTGCAAAAATCATAATCGACACACCAGGGCGACCATCAGGCGTTTCATCTGGCGTTAATACACGCTCAATGCCCGCTTCGCAACCGCACGCAATAACAGATGTTGCAAAGCCTGTCATTGCTTGCGCGGCAATCATGGCCCATTTTTCATTTTGCGCGGTAATAATTGCCCGCGTTCCTTTCATTGGAAACGCTTCCGCAAAGGTCGCGTCTATGGTGACACCGTTAATAATCATGGGGGAGTTATCCTCTTTTTTTTAAATTTTTAAAAATGTAGACTGATTCGGGACAATAATTACCCTTTTTTCATAATCCGTGCTTGTTCACGTTTCCAGTCTTGATCTTTTGATGCGGCACGTTTGTCGTGAAGTTGCTTGCCTTTGGCTAGGCCGATTTCGAGTTTTGCACGCCCATTTTTCCAATACATCGATAGTGGAATAATCGTGTAGCCTTTGCGTTCAACGCTGCCGATCAATTTGTTGAGTTCATGGCGATTGAGCAGCAATTTTTTTCGACGCACCGCTTCGGGTTTAATATGCGTTGAAGCGGAAAGTAGGGCGGAAATATGTGCGCCAAGTAACCACGCTTCGCCTTTTTTAATATCAACGTAACTTTCCTTAAGTTGAACGCGTCCATCACGTAAGCTTTTCACTTCCCAACCTTCAAGCACTAATCCGGCTTCAAAACGTTCTTCAACGGAATATTCAAATGTCGCTTGGCGATTTTTGGCAATGGTTGAATTTTGTCCTTCTTGTTTTTTTTTCGTGTTTTTATCTGCCATAATTATTTCGTTTTTCCAACCGTGACCGTTTGCAGATTCGCTAAATTGACACGGCGTTTAAACGCATCAGCAATATCGGCAGCAGTGACTTTTTGAATATTGTCTTGGAATGTATCTAAATAATCGAGTGGCATCTCATAAAAACCGATCATTGTGACATAGTTCGCCAATTCTTTATTGGTATCAAAACGCATCGGGAAACCACCTACAATGTTATTTTTTGCGGCTGTTAATTCGGTTTCGCTGACGCCTTTTTCAATGAAATCTGCTACGGTTTGATTTAATACAGCTAAAGCTTGCTGCGTTTGATCATTACGCGTTTGCAAACTCGCTACAAAAACACCCTCTTTCAAAAATGGCACAAACGCGCTCGAAGCGCTATAGGCAAGGCCACGTTTTTCACGCACTTCATCAAAGAGTTTAGACACTAAACTGCCGCCACCTAAAATATGATTCCCAACATAAAGTGAGAAATAATCTGGATCTTTTCGGTAAGTGCCTTTTAATCCGACTAAAACATGCGTTTGCGTTGAAGGAAACTCAATGTGTTGTGTCGTGGCGTGTGTGAGCGCGGGAACATCAGGCAATGGAGCTGGTTTTTGACCTTGTGGTAGAGCGGAAACTAAGTTTTCAGCGGTTTGCTCTGCTTGAGCTTTTGACAAATTCCCTACAATCACCACAATGGCATTGCTTGCGGTGTAGTAGGTTTTATAAAATTTTTCGCTGTCTTTGACCGTCAATTTTTCAACGGTGTCTAAATTGCCTGACGTAGGGTGTGCGTAAGGGTGGTCGCCATAAATGGCTTTATAAAATAGTAAATTCGCTTGCTCACCGGGAGATTCTTCACGCTGTTTTAAACCCGCAAGTGTTCGGCTTTTTTCGCGTTGAAAATCCGCTTTCGCAAAACGTGGCTCACTTAAAATAACGCGCATGGTGTCAATGGCTTTATCAAATAACGGCTTTTCAGTGAGTGTACGCAACGATACGCTTGCACTGTCCATTGAACTGCTGGCACCAAAATTTGCGCCGACACTTTCAAAGCGTTGCGCAATATCCTCCGCATTCCATTTACCCGCACCCGTATCAAGCAAGCCCGCAGTGAGCGCAGATAGACCAAATTGCGTCCCATCGCGTGCGCTTCCGGCATCGAAAACAACTTGAATATCTGCCATCGGCAAACTATCTGTTGGAACAAAATACACGCGGCTGCCTTTTGCTGTTTGCCAATGTTCAATCGCGGCGGCGGCCCATGTATTTTGATTAAATAGAATGACAGCAATAAAAAAAATAACTTTTTTAGGTTTTGAAAAGTGAATTAAACGCATAAATATATCGCCAAAAAGAGTAAAAAATAGGTTTAATTATTCTGGTGAGATTACCACAAATTACGCGCCTCACAAGTGGAATAATTCGTTTGCTAAGTCAATAATACGAATAGGGGCTATTTCGCTAATGGAATAATCCTGTTTATTGAGTTTTTTAGGATTCACTATCGACGAAGATTTGAGTGTTTTATTGATGTCGGTTTGATAAACACGACTTACGGGGGTACACCCAAAAAGAGTAATTGAGGGAATATTCAGCCCCCATGCAAAATGCGTCGGTCCTGTGTCATTGCCAATAACTAAGTCTACTTGCGAGAGCAGGGCTTTGACATCATTTAAATCCAGTGCTGGCATGACGCGAATAAAATTCGATTGACGCGCCATATTTTCAGCGGCAATGCGTTCATTTTCATTGCCCCAAATGATAAGGCAATTTTGTTTAAGTCCATTAGCAACGTCGACAAATTTCTCCGCTGGATAATTGCGACTAGGCCATGTTGAGCCAATGACAAACACAATGTTTTTCAAATCTGAACGCAAAAAAGAGTTGAAATCAACGCGTGGTGATTCAAAGAATAAAAAGGGTTCTTTATTCAAAATAGCATCATGCGAAATGGAAAAACCTAACGACTGTGATAACACTGCCGCATTGCGATCAATGGTATTGCTATCGTAGGCACTTGCAATTTTATGCGAATAAAAAAAACTCGCAAGCGGCTCACGAATAGACTTTGCATCAAATCCTGCGATATTTTTGCCTAAAAATCGTGCAGTCATCGCGGATTTTAGTAACCCTTGCGCGTCAATGACGATATCGTAATTGTTTTTAGCATACGATTTAACGGCCTCAATTTCATTGAAAATGGCAATTTTGTTTTGTTTAACTGCTTTTAAATTAACCGTTAAAATGCGATGAATATGCGGATTATGCGCTAAAACTTCAGCAAAACGCGATTCAACAAGCCAATCAATTTGACTATCAGGGAATTGTTTTTTGATAAATTGTAGCGCCACCATCGCATGGACAATATCACCTAAAGCAGACAGCTTAACAATAGCAATTTTTTTCATCGTTCAATTAACGCGATCACTTGATGCGGCAAAATATCGGTTAAACATTGACGGTGCCCCAGTGGACACTCACGTTTAAAACAAGGTGAACAAGCTAAGTTTAACGAAATAATCTGTGCTTTCACATGCAGCGGTGGCGTGAAATGCGGGTCTGATGAACCATACAGCGCAATGACTTTTCTATCGAGCGCGGCGGCAATGTGCATTAATCCCGAATCATTCGTCACTACCGTATGCGCAAGCGATAATAAATCCACAGCTTGTGTTAAATTGGTTTTTCCTGCGAAATCGTGACACTCGTCATTACACAGCTCATTGATGGCTTGCGTGATTTTTTGATCTTTTTCCGAGCCAATCAGCCACACTTGCCAACCTTTTTCGAGTTTCTGTTTAGCCAGTTGAGCAAAATGATTTTCAGGCCAACGCTTTGAGCTTCCATATTCCGCCCCTGCACATAGCACCAAAACCGGTTTTTCCAATGCTAAATTGAATTTTTTAATGACGGCTTTTTGCTGGTTTTCATTTACATGCAAAGCAGGTAGATCATAAGAAACCGATAATGGCGACTCACTTTTGTAGCCTAAAGCAACAAAGCGCTGCACGGTCATCGTTAATTGCTTTTTATCGAGCAAGCGAATGTCATTTAACAGCCCAAAACGACATTCGCCTAAAAAACCAGTGCGTTTAGGAATCTTAGCAAAAAAAGGAATCAGCGCAGATTTCCAAGAATTAGGTAGCACAATACTTTGGTCGTATTTTTCGTCCCGTAGTGTTTTACCTAGTTCAAAACGCGCTTTTAAACCAAATTGTCCATGCGTAAGCGGCATGACAAATGTCTGTGACACTTCGGGCATACGCGAAAGCAAACCTTGCGACCATAAGGGCGCAAGGACGTCGATTTGACACTTAGGATGTGTGTTTTTGAGCGCAATAAACAAGCTTTGCGCCATGACCATGTCACCCACCCATGCGGGTGCAATGATGAGAATTTTCATGATTAACCGTTTCTAATACTCAAAAAAAAGCGCTTTTGTTAATTCATTCTGTGAATCAATAAATTACAATCCAAATGATTGATCTAATAAGGCATTATCAATATGGCCAGCACGGAACGTTTTACCTGATTCAACAGCGGTGACGATAACGCTCGCAGGACTAAATAACATCGCATCAATTTTGAAAAAATCATATTCACAGGCTTTGAAAATATCGGCAAAAGGTTTGCCGTAATCTTTTGATGTTGAGCTTGGTAGCGCATCAGCTAATTTTTTAGCCTCTTCATCACTGCCTTTAACAAAAATGTGTACTTGACCGGCAAATAAAATCGCATCATTTGTGCGTCCCATTGCTTTGACAAAATTGGGGTGTGGAGGGCAAATAGGGGCAAATCCGCTACCATCTACAATATTTTCTAAAGGAAAATGCAGGGCATGTGCTTTGTGCATGGCAACTTCTAATACACGCGCAACCACTTGAACGCCACCCGCTAAACTGCTTGTTGGCGTCACAATAATCGTTAATTTTGCTGGCTCAACACCACACGCCGCAGCGATTTTTTCAATAATGGCTAATGGTGGAACGGCATCATTTTCAATCACTAAAACGGGGCAATCACTGTCATCGTGATAGGCGAGTTCTTGATAGAGTTCTTCAACGGGCAAAGTTTGACCGTCTTTTTGCTTGGTTGCCATCGCGCGTGCAGGACCTGAGCCAAGTGCGTAGTATTTTTCATGCGACAAACTCCAACCTGCATATTGACTGCCTAAACAGGCGAGTACTGGGTTTCCTGTGTGAACATTAACCGATAAAGGCCAATTATCTGTGTATGTGCTATGTGTAATGGTGACCGTCCCCATACCGCCTAAACAAATTTCAGCAATAATACGACCCGCTTCTAAGCCACCAACATGCTGAATGCCAGCATCAATGATTGTGCAACCATTTTCCAATACGTCAACGCCAACGCGCAATTTGTCGGCTTGATCAATAAGTTGCTTAACAAGAGGGTGGGCGAGTTGATTAACGCTTGCTTTTTGTGTCATAAGTAGAGACCTTTCTATGTGTTGTTGAATAATTGCAAATATGTGCTGCACGTCGTGCATCGTTTTTTTGTGTGCAATGATACTGCAAATAGGCGAATTTTGGCGAATTATTGCATTTTCTCGAGGTAAATCGGCACAATAAGGCGGCCATAAATAACGTTTGGGTATGATTGTGTCCTGTTTTGCATATAAAAGGTAATAACCTGATATATGAGATTGCGTAGACGGTGTTTGACGTAATTTTTGAAAACTCGACTCAATGTGGCGCGTGATTAAGTTTGCGTCATAGAGTTGCGCACTGGCGGGTGGTCGTGTGTTGATTTCTAAAGTAAATAAAGCGTTTTTATTTGCAATAAAATCAAGGGAATGTAATCCTTTTAACGAGAAAAAACGACTTAATTTCAAAATCCAATGAGTGATTACATTGCGCTGCATGGGCGTTAATACAGAATGGTTAATGACACTAGAAAATAAAAAATCATCTTGTGTCAATTGGGTATTAAAACCAATTATGTCAACGTCTTCGCCATCGCTTAAAAATAATGCAGAGCCACTTTTGCCTGCTTGAAATTGTTGAAAATAAACTGACTCTTGGGGAATGGTAGTTTGCGACAATGGCAAAATGCCAACACCACCCAATCCTTTCATAGGTTTCATCAACCAATGTTGAATGGATGTTGGTGGTGAAAAAACGGTTTTTGGAAAAGTGATGTCGAGTTTTTTTAATGTATCAAAAAAGTGTTTTTTGTCTTGTAGTTGCGAGAATATCGCAGGAGTGTTGCCTACTAACGGTAAACAAGAGGCTAAATAGTGCAGGCTGTCGTTAAAATATTCAAAGCCACTGCCATAAATAGCATAGTCAATGTGATAATTTTCTAAAAAATACGTAACTGCCGGTATTAAATCTATTTGAGAAAGTGAATTGATTTTTTTGAAATCCACTGAATAATCGAGCGTATCACAATCGCCATAACAATCTATTGCAAGCACTTGAAAGTTTTCGCACTGCGCCATTTGCGCGAGCATTCGCGCAGAGTTTGCAATAATTAGAACCGTGGTCAACGCGCTAGAATTTTCTGATTTTCGATAGCAATACGTTTGATTTTTCGGCGCTCGAAGAATTGCACGCCAACGTACGTAGACCAAGCAACAAACACTAAGCCCACGCATAAACTGCTATACGCTATTTGCCAAGGAATACCCGTTGTCATCATTGAGAATTCAGACATGCCACCAATACCCGCTAACACATTAAGTGGCATAAAAATCAAACTCATGACCGTCAAACGTTTAATGTCTTTGTTCTGATTAACGTTAATGAAACCGACCGTGGCATCCATTTGAAAATTGATTTTATTAAACAAGAATGAGGTATGGCCATCAAGCGATTCAATGTCGCGTAAAATTTCGCGCACATCTTCGTGCTGTTCTTCAGATAAGAATTTTCCACGCATCAAAAATGATAGGGCACGGCGCGTATCGAGTAAATTACGACGAATACGACCGTTTAAATCTTCTTCTTCAGCGATGGCAGCAAGAATTTTTGCGGCTTCTTCGTCGGTCATGTACGATTTGAAAACTTGTCTTCCGACAAATTCAAGTTCACTGTAAATATCTTCAAGTGCATTAGCGGAATATTCGACGTCAGCGGCATATAAATCAAGTAACAATCCTTTTGCATCGGATACATAACCGGATTCGTTACGCGCTCGCAAACGCTGCAATCTAAATACCGGTAATTCTTCGCTACGCACGGAGAAAAGCGTATCTTTGTTTAATACAAAGGCAACAGCCACGTTGCGAGATTCGCTTTTTCTATCGAGCAGAAAATCAGAATGCAAATGTACTTCGCCATTATCTTCAACGTAAAACCGTGCACTGGTTTCTAAATCGGTTAATTCGCTTGGATTAGGCAAATCCACTCCAAACACTTCACTTGCCCAAATTAAATGTTCTTCTTCAGGCATCACTAAATCAATCCAAATTGGTTTTGCGTGTGCTAAATCTTCTTTGGTTTCAATTGGAATTTGACGTAGTAACCCTTCGTGTAAATCAAATACACGAATAATCATATTTCGGTTACGTGGCTTAAAATCTGCGGCAAGTTCAACACGAATATCATAGGACATAGCGAGCAAGATTTCTTCTTTATGCGACTCCGCAATTAAATCCCAAATAATTTGTCGATCATCAGGTGAGAAAACTTCCAGCATTTGCGCTATGGCATTTGCGTCAAGTTGATCAAGCAAACGTTGCAGTTCCACTAAATTTTGTTTTCGCACCAATTCTTCCACTAAACGATGACGCGCTAAAACACTGCGTACGTTTAAAATCGTTTCTTGGTGGTTATGCGTTTCGTCTTGATTGCTCATAAGCTATTTTTCGCGTCGATTTTAAGGGGCAAATTGATAATTATTTTTTCCGTTTTCTTTGGCTTTATACATTGCTTTGTCTGCGCTACTGAGTAGTTTTGCATAATCACTGCAGGTGTCTGAATAGACCGCAATACCCATACTTGGCGTCACATGGAGCGATTCATCGCCGTGAGGAAGTATTTGATGCAAGGCATTGAGCAGTTTATCGGCAACAGGGGCAATATGACTCACGTCCGTTAAATGCACTAAGACCACGACAAATTCATCGCCGCCCAGACGGGCAACTAAATCCCGTTCACGCACATTTTTCATTAAACGTTCAGCAGTGGATTTTAACACTTCATCGCCTACCGCGTGACCAAGCGTATCATTGACAGCTTTAAAACCGTCTAAATCAATAAAAAGCAATGCTAATAGTTGTTGGGTTTTTTGAACGGAAATTAACACGTTTTCCACAGCAGATTGCAGTGCCATGCGATTCATCAGTCCCGTTAAACCGTCATAATTAGCTAAATGTTCGATTTGCTCGGTGGCTTGTTTTTGCAGGGTGATGTCTGAGAAAATACCAATATAATTCACAATATCATTTTTGGAATTATGGATGGTTGTAATGGTTAATAGTTCAGGGAAAACAGAACTGTCTTTGCGTTGATTCCATACTTCGCCTCTCCAAGTTCCGTGCGTATTAATTTCAAACCACATAGAGGCATAAAAATCATCATCTTGCTTGGCTGTACTTAAAAAACGAGGGTCTTTTCCAAATACATCATCTAATTCATAGCCAGTGATTTCAGTGAAAACACGATTGATGAGCGTAATTTTATTGGTTTCGTTAGTGACAAAAATTGCATCGCCCACATGATCGAATACTTTTGCGGCTAGTTTAATTTTTGTTTCCATTTCCCGTTGAAGGGTGACATCTTGCAGGGTACTTACCATGCGAATGACTTCGTCATCTTCATTAGCGTGACTTTCGATACATTGATGAATGAGTTTTCGTGCGCCGTTTTTGCAATCAATGTGGTATTCCATCTCATAATTGCCTTTTACGCAACGAGCATGAACCAGCGTTGCTGCGACATTATCGCGGTCTGAAGCCTTAATAAAACTTAAAAATTTATCGTAATTCCATTCAAGTTCCTCTTTTGTGGTATCGAAAATGACATAAACTTCGTCGGAGAAATACCATTCATTGCATGCTAAATCCCAATCAAAATCACCCAGTTTTGCAATGCGTTGCGCGTCAGTTAAACGCATCACATTGTATTTGAGTTTATCCAAATTATCTAAAAGATGATGGCGCATTAACTGCAATTTTGATAATAATTGACCAATTTCATCTTCGTAAACAACGATAATGTCGTTGTCGTAATTCCCCGCGTTGATATGTTCAAAATGCATCACAGCGTGTTTGAGTACATCTAAACGTTTTTTGATATGCCCCATAAAGAAAATCAAGCCTAAACTTAGCAACCCTGTGATAGAAAGAATGTATGCTCTTTCAATCAATAAGGATTCAATGCGTTTAGTGAGTTGTTCATTTAAACTGTCGAAAATGGGTGGGTAGAGCGCCATAATTCGCGAAATAATTTCCGTACCCTGCACATAAAAGCTTTCATCATTGGTGGAGGCGTCTTTTGTAAAACTTTGTTGCTCAGAAATGAGTAGAAATTGTTCAATATTTTGTTGTACTTCCAATGTGTTATGTTGAAATTTTTGTTGGAATTCAGGTAGTACGTTAAATATTTTCTTTAAATCGGAATCAAATTTTCGCTGAGATAGACTCACTATATGAACAAGTTCAATCATTTTCATTTGTTCAGATGTGCTAACAATGTGATGAGCAACTAGCGTACCGCTTGTAAACCCGCGCAATTGCCCAATATTTTCAGCAAGTTCAGGCAAACTTTTTGTGATGCTATTCATCAAATAATGCGTTGGCAAATCATTATCTAAACCTAAATGACTATTATTTGCGAGGTCTTCAATCAATGCGGAAATTTCATTAATTAAAAGCGTGTGGGTATTGAAGCTATCGCGGACACTTAGCATTAGATGCGTTGTTTTGAGGTGTTGCCAACGTTGCTGTAAGTTTTTTAACTGTTCACAAGGTAATACATCTTCAGGTAATTGACATTGAAAAACATCGGTTTCGAAATCCAAATCTATTTGTTTTTCTAACTCGTCTGACGCATTTTCAAGCCCATGATTACCGATGAGCAGGCGGTTTGCAATGCCGCGATGCTGAGCAACTAAAATGTTGATTTGTTGCAGATGAGAAATAACGTCTACACCCATTTTTTCTTGTTTGAGTAAATGGATATTGCGCTCTTCATTGATCAAAACCCAACTCAATGCGCCAAGCACAAAGATAAATACAATACTTATCATTAACGTGAGTAATGTTTTAATCGACCATCTACGCATAAAATGAACCCTGCATCCGTCAAAAATGTGAGAATACTACTTAACTTATTTTACAAAACAGCTTTTTTCTGCAGCATCTTCTGCTTCTTTTAACTGTTTGCGCAATGTTTGACCTTTTTTGGGGTCACGGAAAGCGGCGCCATTTTCACCTGCCATCGAACGTAAATACGAAACGGTCTTGGCAGCGTCAAAGTCGTTAAAACTCAATTTTTCGGCAATTTTGTCAATTTTGCATCCGCACGCATATTGATTGATATAGGTTAAGCCGCCATGTTGCGCAACGCAGTTTAAAACATAATCAACTCGCTCACGCGTTGGGTATTCATTGATAAAACTCGCTACAGTAGCGGGTTGCGCAGTGTTTTCAGCTAATTTTTCTGGATTATTCGCACAACCAGTGATAATAAGCGGCAGCGTAGCAGCAAGCAGTGCGATTTTTAACGTATGTTTCATGCGACCTTTTTCCTTTAAAATGTAAAATATTTAGCCAATAGATTAACACCAATGACCTCGCAAACAAAAGTAGCAGGCGTTATTCTCGCCGGTGGGAGAGCGCAACGTATGAATTTCGAAAATAAAGCCTTGATGCATTATCAAGGCGAGCCGTTGATTGCGTACTCGTTTTCTGCCATGCGTCCGCTTGTGGATGAATTATTCATTAACACAAATATCGACGATGCGCTTTATCAAACGTGGGGTGCGGGTGTTATTGCCGATGCGACAGACGGTTTTAAAGGGCCGCTTGCGGGGATTTTAGCGGCAATGAACGCTGTTTGCGCTGATACGCTAATGGTTGTGCCTTGCGATGCGCCTTTTATTTCAACAGCGCACTTAGAAAAATTATTATTTGAACATCAACTAACACACGCAGAAATTACGGTTGCTTGTTGTGGTGAGCAGGTTCACTCCGTATTTATGGTCGTGAATACGGCGTTAAAAACCAGTTTAGAACACTATTTAGCCAATGGTGAGCGCAAAGTTAGACGTTGGTTTGTCGGGCATCAAACGCATTATGTTGATTTTGGTGAGAATGCGCGGGGGTTTGAAAATATTAATACGCTCGATGAACTCCATACTATTGTGTAACTACCACGTTAAAATGTAATAATCGAATAGCGTGTGCTAAATCGTCCATAATGTCGAATGGCATAACTTGTAAATCGACAGCTTCGGGTTGTTGTGAAGGGCGCGCAAGCGTGTATATCGTAATATTCTCAATAGTTGTATGACTGCGTACTTGTTTTAAAAAATCAATAAAACCTGTTTTTTCGCTCTGACTCAGTCCTTGCTGTTTATAATCAACCAAACAAATTTGTATTTTTGTTGTGCACAATTCGCTGGCAATCTGTAAATTTTTCAACACAGATTCGTTGGTTTGCGCTGAATGATTAAATTGTTTTCTTCCCTCTGGCGTGGCACTATCCATTTTAAACCAGATCTCGCCATCATATTCTCTGATGGTTTTTAATCCTTTTTGCACAGATGAGCGGTGAATTAAACTCCCATTGGTAATCAATACAAAATGACTTTGTGGGAAAATGCCAAATTCATTGGCAATACTGCCAATGAGATTTACAGCAAGGTCAAAGTTTTTCAAGCTGGTCGGTTCACCATTTCCTGCAATAGCGATGTCTTTAATCATTCGCTGCGCAGTTTCGACTTCCATCTCGTCGTAAAAATTACCGTGTAACACCGAATTCAAAAAAAAGCGCAGTTCACTGGCCAGTAAATCCAAATTGATTTCCGGTGCGGCCCCATTTTTTAATTCAGGCACTTGGCAATAAATACATCGCCAATTACAGGCGTTATTAGTATTGAAATTGATGCCTATTGATAAACCACCTGCGCGACGAGAAAGAACTGGGTAAACATACGTTAAACCAGTGAGATTGCGATTGTGATTTGTAACGGTGAGTTTTGACATGGTTAAAGACTTAAGATGAATAGAGTCTAAGTATAGCACACGCAAAGCATGAATTTTTTGTGTGTTATACTTTACGCGATACACAGCAAGGTTTTGTTGTGTTTAATTTTTTGAAGAATCATAACAATAATAATGACAAATAAACGAGGAAAACATCATGTGTTGGAGTGGTGAAGCATCTGGGGTGCTTGCAGTAGTTGGCTTGGGAACGGCGTATTATATTGCTAAAAAGGGGGAATCAAAAGAGCTTTGGATTCCGTTAACATATTTTGCATTGATGGAGTTATTGCAAGCATTTACTTATGTTTATATTGATTTGTGTGACAATCCCAATAATCAAATTTTAACCATGCTTGGGTATCTACACGTCGCCTTTCAGCCGTTTTTTGCTAATATGGTGGCAATGTATTTTATTCCTGAAAGTATTAAACTCAAAATTCGAACCACGGTTTATACCATTTGCGCTGCAGGTTCGACTTTAATTTTATTTAAAATGTATCCATTTGCCTGGGCAGGGACGTGCGTTATAGGCACTGAAGGGTTCTGTGGGCCACATATTTGCTCGGTGTCGGGTGCATGGCATATTGCGTGGCAAATGCCCCTTAATGGCTTACTTTCCCATCCTATTGAATGGTTATTTAACTTTAATTGGGGCTTGCATGTATTGGCTTATATTATCGTAGCCTTTATTTTGCCTACACTTTATGGTTCGTGGAAGTTTGTCTTATTTCATTATTTCATGGGGCCTTGGATTTCAGATATCACCACTGACGATCCAAATGAATATGCTGCGGTTTGGTGTTTGTTTTCAATCGCGCTGTGTGTATCCGTGATTAAGTCACCCGTGAGGAAATATTTGCATGTGACGAATTGGCCGTTTTATAAAAAACATTTGGGTGATTCGCTGTAATGCGTGTTTTTTGCGTCATGTTTAAAAAGGTGGCGTATTAAAACGCAAAAAAAAAGCCTACATAATATGTAGGCTTTTTTATTTGTAAATCACATCTTTTATTTGTGCAGTGTATTTTGTATTTTCTTAATTAATTGAATGGTCAATGCAATAATTGTATTGTTCGTTGTTTTAAGGAACTCTGTTATATAGGCCAAAATTTCCGCAGCGCTCATCCCTTTAAACTTATGCACTAAAAAAGGGGCGAGTAATAATCCAAGTGCCAGTCCGATAACGGTCACACCTGAAAAAGCACTTTCTTCTTGTGTACTCTGAGTAGAAGAAGTTGTGGCTGTTGAAGGGGTTTTTTCAACCACGACGGGCTCTGCATTGGCCTCTTCATGTGCTTTTGCTAAGAGTTCAGTCAGCGTGATTTTATAATCGTCAGCGAATGTATTTGCGGTGACATTGGGAATGCTCGGCAGGTCACCATCTCCTTTGCCTACTTTCAATTGGGCCTTCATTCCTTTTTCCATGTGCTGCGCAATATCACAATGGACCATATATGTTTTATCACCTGGCGGTAGAATTAAGGTGCCTGATATTTTTGCGGGTCCTGAAATTTCTAAATGAAACATGCCTTTGGGATACAAATATTTTGGTAGTCCGTGCATCATCCATTGATGGCGAATATTGTCATCATTAAAAAAATGAACCGTTAACTTGGTGCAAGGCTTGAATTGAAATTCTTGTGTGTCAAAGGCAAACATTCTGCCGGGGAATTTTTCGGCATATTTATGCCCCGCATGAACGGTAATTTCTTTGGTTTCTGCAATTTTTTCGCAACCACCGGGTAATGTGTCAGGATTGTTGCCCATGACCATGCCGCCAGCCATATCCATTAAATGTCCATCACCATGGTTCATTAACATACCATCGTGATCTTGATAATCTTGAGCAAATGCCGGTAGCGAAAATAGCGCTGCCATAAAGCCTACCGATACTAATTTCATCATTCTTTTTGCCTCTTGAATAAGTAAAACGACATCCTTGTCTGAATTTGTCGCAATTTTATTCTTTTATTTTGCCAAGTAAACCATCGACAGTGCGTTTAAAACCAGCACTTGATAAATACGCTACATAAAGACCAGCAAATCCAAACAGTGCGTATAAGAAGAATTGATTTCTAGTGGTTTGTTGACCTTTGCCTGCTTGGAAACTCATGTGTGCATCAAGGCGCTCACTTCCTGCAGAGCCCTCTTCAGGTAAGAGTGTGATGTGAATTAAATATTTGCCGGCTTCAGCCACGCCTTCAGGGAGTGACAACATAACGGTACCTGATTTGTGTTTTGCAGCTTCTTGGAAGAAAACGCGCGATCCTTCAGGTTCTTTTGTCACTTCAAACTCGACAGCTCTGTTGCGGTATTTCATGTCTTGGTAATCAAATACCAATTGAATTGATGAACCCGTGCTTGGAATATTGCCGCAAAAGTCTTCAGCTGGGAAGGCTTTAGGTTGGTAAGCTGTGTAGTGAATCCAGTGATCTTTTTCTAATTCGAACTTACATTGATCCGTATCGGTACCCGCAGCGCCACCGTGCGCCCATAATGCCGACGAAAAAAGTAACGCTGTTAAACCGAGTGAACTTTTTTTAATTATTTGCGCTATGTTCATAAGTCTTCTCACTTGAAATAGTTATTATTGTAAATGCTATTGCTTTATATCGCATTGCACGTTGCTAACTTTAACACGTCAATTGATGCAAATAAAGTAGTTAGACTACCGCATATAAAATGCCAGATTAAACAACGATTTGATATGCGCAAGATAGTGACAAAAAACAGGTGGTCGTAATTAAGTAAAACGGTTTCATTGAGACTTATATGAAACAGTAAGTGTTTCACTGAAACAGAAAACGAAATAGAAATAATGTTGAGGCGCTTTAAATGTCGGAAATAATCAAAGATTGAATACGGTGCGCTTTGCAGCAAATGATAAATTGATTTTAGTTCATCATTAGGAGGAAAAAGGAACAGTGATGTGGAGTGTTATTGCTATCTGTCCTTAATTTTCGTAGACTTAGAGTAATTTTCTTAATTTGGAGTTCTGTAGCATGGCATTGTTGACCGCTAAGCCCGCTTGGGCGGCATTACAAAATCATTATGATAATATTCATAATCAAAGTTTAGTTGATAGTTTCAAAAATGATTTGCATCGACATGAAAAATTTTCGATTATGTTTAATGATATTTTGTTCGATTATTCTAAAAATCGCATCAACGATGACACCTTGCCGTTATTGATTGAACTGGCTAAAGAATCGAAGTTATCAGAAAAAATGCGTGCTATGTTTTCTGGTGAAAA
>Ga0208856_1000274_pt1 | contig 21177 bp, 18 predicted proteins | sample LakMenEpi13Jul12_FD_150690 | JGI IMG/M metagenome (GOLD analysis project Ga0208856, IMG submission 150690) | Freshwater microbial communities from Lake Mendota, WI - 13JUL2012 deep hole epilimnion (SPAdes) | ecosystem: Environmental > Aquatic > Freshwater > Lentic | place: Lake Mendota, Madison...
ATTGACTGAAACGCGTGATCGCGCTATTTCAATCCTGAGCTATTTATTGAAATAGCAAAGAACCTTATTTCACCGTGAAACGCATTGCCAACGCACCCACTGCCTCGGGCCGGTGGATCAAGACACTCAAAGGCTATCGTGCTTTTCACCCGGATCCGCTGCCGCCGAAACTGAATTGGACGCCCAAACTCGTGCGTGCGTTGTCAGATGCCGACCAGCTGCTCGGCCGCCTCGCCGGCGAAGGGCGGCGGCTGCCGAATCCGCATCTTCTCATCCGCCCTTTCGTCCAGCGCGAAGCGGTGTTTTCCAGCCGCATCGAGGGAACGCAATCCACGCTCGGTGAACTGCTCGCATCCGATGCCGGAGCCGTGGTCGCGCGAAGCCCAGAAGATTTGCGCGAGGTCGGCAACTACGTGGCCGCGCTCGAACATGGCATCGCCCGGCTCAAGACCCTACCGCTCTCCGTTCGGCTTGTACGCGAACTCCACGAGAAACTCATGACCGGCGTGCGTGGCCACCACGCCACACCCGGCGAACTGCGCCGGTCACAGAATTGGATCGGCCCACCCGGCTCAACGTTGACGCAGGCGACCTATGTGCCCCCGCCACACGAGGAGATGCTCGATTACCTGGGCGCATGGGAAGAGTTCCTGCACGACGAATCCCTGCCGCCCTTGGTTCAGACAGCGCTGATGCACTACCAATTTGAGGCGATCCATCCGTTCCTCGACGGCAATGGGCGCGTCGGGCGTCTCCTCATCACGCTGCTTCTCATGCAGCGCGGCGTGCTGCCGCTGCCTCTGCTCTACCTGAGCGCATTCTTTGAAGCAACCCGTCGCGATTACTACGACAGCCTGCGCGCTGTCACCGAACGCAGCGCGTGGGAAGACTGGCTGCTCTATTTTTTCAACGGCGTCGCGCGGCAGAGCGAAGACGCCCTCAGCCGTGCGGAACGGATCAATCAGCAACTCGATCAGTGGAGAAAACACGTGAGCGGAACTGGAACGGGGGTTGCGCTCAGGCTGCTCGACCTGCTTGGCACCAATCCATTCATCACTGTGCGCAAGGCGGAAGCGCAACTCGGCGTCGCCTTTAACACCGCTGCAACAGCACTGCGTCGGCTCGTCGGGCTGCGCATCGTGAACCAGGTCGGCGACGCGCGACGCGACCGCGTTTTTTGCGCACAGGCGTTGCTGGACATCCTCGAAGAGCCGCCCCGTTTGCGTCCGGGGTAGCAGGTGCGCGGCTGCGCATTGATGCGGATGTCAATTGTAAAAGCTCTCGTCAACAACTTCCTCAACACAACCGCTTTGCTCCGGACTCAGGAGGAGCGATAGGGCGAACCAAACTTGTCACGTAGCGCCTTCATCCGACGGCGTCAGATGATGCAGTTTGCGTATTCTTTCCCCTCTCCTGACACTCCACAAAAGACCGCGCCAATTGCTCACCACCTCTTTCACGGTTTCCGCCAGCTTCATTTTTCCTCAGAAAAAGCTATCTGTGACAATCTTTGTCACGAGGTAACACTTTGATATTAAGGCTTTTAAAGTGGAGGCGAGGGGAGTTGAACCCCTGTCCTAAAAACTTTTGACGCAAACATCTACACGCTTAGCCGTGCCATTAATTTAAGCCTCACGCTGCGGGCGGGCGCGCCACGCGAGGCCGGTCGTCCACGGGGTGAAGTCTCGCTCTCCGGCGCGGTCGCTCCGCCGGAAAGCCAGCCTGCCAGGTGTCGTCCCCGAGGCCTAGCAGGCGTCAGTTCGGGAACGTCTCAGCACTTAGGCTGCGAGGGCCAGTTCTTCGTTTTTGGCTTTTATGTTTTTTGCCCAGGATTGGTAACGCGGCCAACTAGGCTTCCGCGGCATGCCGTCTGCATCTCGAATTTTCAGTCGAAACCAGTACGCCCCCGTTATTTTTTGGGAGACCGCGACCTTACGCGCGGCGTGCGGCTTTGCAATGGATCATTCGTCCGGCACTCGGCATTTGGTTTTCCGCCCGGCCCTGCTACCTTCGGCCTGTGAAAATTATCTTCCTCGCCCTTCTCGCCGTCGTGTGTCTCCCGTTCGCCGGCTGCACGAGCGGGAAGAAGCCGAAGTCCGGCTACCGGAATTACCACGGGGACAGCAGCCCAAACATCCGCATGTTCGAAGAGAAGCCGGGCTATCCGGTGAACACGCGCTGAACGGGTTTTCGCGCGAGGCGCCGGATTCAGGTGCAGTTTTTTCGGCGCGGAAAATATGATATTCGTCTTCATGCCTGTGAAGGAATGCGGGGCACACGCAGAGCGGCGCGCCGCCCTCCAGTAGCTGCCGACGGTAGGAGGCGGGCACTTTCTTCGAGGACAGGAAAAATGGCTGCCAAGTTCCGCTCACGCCCTATCATCGCCGCGTGGCCGACCTTTTCGATCTCACTGAAACCAAATCCGACGCGACCGTGCACGCCGCGCCGCTCGCGGAGCGGATGAGACCGCGCACGCTGGATGAATTCGCCGGGCAGCAGCACATCCTCGGGCCGGGGAAATTGCTGCGCCGCGCGATCGAGGCGGACCGCATCGCGAGCATCATTCTCTTCGGCCCGCCGGGCACGGGGAAGACCACGCTCGCGCAGATCATCGCGAATGCGACGAAGAGCCGCTTCGAGCGGCTGAGCGGCGTGGAGAGCAACATCGCGGACCTGCGCAAAGTCGTCGCGTCCGCGGCAAACCGGCTCGCGAACACGGGACAGAAGACGATCCTTTTCGTGGATGAAATCCACCGCTGGAACAAGGCGCAGCAGGACGTGCTGCTGCCGGATGTCGAGCGCGGAACCGTGCGGCTCATCGGCGCGACGACGGAGAATCCGTTCTTCTACGTGAACAGCGCGCTCGTCTCGCGCTCGCAGGTCTTCCAGCTCGAGCCGCTCGCACCCGCCGACATCGAGGCCGTGCTGCGCCGCGCGCTCGCGGACGAGCAGCGCGGAGTCGTAGCTGCGCTCAATGTAGCCGCGCTTGTAAAAGCGCGGGCTGATCAAACGCCCGATGATCCTGCGGAGAAAAGTGCCCGCGCTTTTACAAGCGCGGCTACGGTGATCGCCGACGAAGACGCGTTCACCTTCCTCGCGACGATTGCCGATGGCGACGCGCGCAAGGCGCTCAACGCCCTCGAAATTGCCGCGCTCACGACGACGCCGCGCGCTGACGGCGCGTTCCAAATCACCCGCGCCATCGCCGAGGAGAGCATCCAGAAAAAGGCCGTCGTGTATGACGCCACCGGCGACGGCCACTACGACACCATCTCCGCATTCATCAAAAGCGTGCGCGGCTCGGACCCCGACGCCGCGCTCTACTGGCTCGCGAAGATGCTCTACGCCGGCGAGGACATCCGCTTCATCGCGCGGCGGCTCGTCATCCTCGCAAGCGAGGATATCGGCATGGCCGATCCGCAGGGCCTGCCCATCGCCGTCGCCGCGCAGCAGGCGGTGCAATTTATCGGCATGCCCGAGGCGCGCATCACGCTCGCGCACGCCACCGTCTATCTCGCCACCGCGCAGAAATCTAACCGCGCCTACGCCGCCATCGACAAGGCGATGGAGGAGGTGAAAAACGGCGTCACCCTCGCCGTCCCGCGCCACCTCCGTAGCACCGGCGACAAACGCGCCGCGAAGACCCTCGGCCACACCGGCTACCAGTATTCGCACGAAGGCGAAGGCGCCTACATCCCGCAGGCGTATCTCCCCGAAGGCCGCCGCTACTACGATCCCTCGGAAAATGGCTACGAGAAGCGCGTGAAGGAACGCCTCGACTACTGGCGCGCGCTCTTCGAGCAGTCGCAGGAAAAATAACGCGGTTGGAACGCGTCGCTCCGTCGCGCGTTTTGGCGTGTCTCGGGTAGGGCGGGTATCCCAAGTGACTTACAATGCTGCATCGCTGGTGGGCTATCCCGGCTTCGTGGATTCGGCTGACCTCACGGTCGTCCCCGAGCCCGGCACGGCGCTGTTCGGCATTGCGTGCGTCGGGATCGCAGCGTTCCGCCGGCGCAGGAGTTCAGCGGTGTAAACCTCCAGCCGCTCTCGCAGCGGAAATCGCCGGAAGCGGAGCATCCGTCTCCCGGATGGGTGTCCGGCGGCGGGTTGGGAAACCAGCCCGCCGCCTCCCGCACACGCAGCTTGAGCAGGGCGGTCGCAACGGGTACCCTCCACAGCCATGAGTACACCTGCCGAGATCGAACAGGCCATCGAGACGCTGCCTGCGCCGCAGGTGGAGGAGCTTGCGATGTGGATCGAGCAGCGCCGTCGGCAAAGTGCGGCGGCGGTATCCGCAGCCGACCCGGATTTTCTTGCCCGCGCAAAGGCGATTTGGGGCGAGCAGCCGGCGGGAAAGCCGTTGAGCGCGCTGGTTTCGGAATCCAGAAACTGAGTCGTGTTCTGCCTTGATACGGGCTGCCTGCTGAAGTTTATTTCGACCGACGCCCGGCAAATTAACGTCGCAATCGCGATGGGTCTGAATGTGGCGACGATTTGATTTTTCACCATTTGGTTCCCAACGCGCGGCCTTCCACTTTTCCACCCATGAACGAGGGCAACCGATTTCAACCATGAGCAACGCATCACCAAAGGACGGGAATTTGACGCGGGGGAAAAAAGGAACCCCATGGTTTCGCAGGCGCTCGGTGTGGGCTGCGTTGATCGTCGCGATGCTGGCTGGCTTCGCGATGGTGGCCGGGCCGAGGCTCAAGCGCGCATACGACCGGCGGTCGGCTACCACTGCCGTGCGCCGTGCCGCGGAGGCACTGGCAAAGGGCGACATCCAGCATGCGATTCTGGAGGCGCGGATCGCCTATAATCTGAATTCGCAGGATGTGGAGGCGAACCGCATCATCGCGCAGTGCCTCGAGGCGGCGGGTCTGCCCGAGGCGCAGGAGTGGCGGCACCGGGTGGATGCGCTCAGCCCCGGCGACGCCGAGAACCTGATCGCGTGGGCCAAGGATTCGCTCACAGCCGGCTACCCCGACACCGCCTCGGATGCGCTCGGAAAAGTGAGGCCGGAGGATCGCAACAGCGCGGCGTATCACGATATCGCGGGGCGCATCGCCATCACGCGGCGCGACGAGGCGGAGGCGGCATCGCACTGGAAGGAAGCGGCCCGGCTGGATCCCAAGGTGGAGCGTCACCGGCTGAATCTCGCAGTCCTGCAAAGAAAATCCGCCGATGGCGCGGCACGCGAGGAGGCGATGGAAGCGCTCCGCGAACTGGCCGCAAAGCCGGACAGCGCCCACGCCGCGCAGCGCGCCCTGCTGGCCGACGCGCTCGCCCGCGGCGACGGCGACCGTGCAAAGGAAGCAGTCGCTGCGCTCGCTTCAGCCCCCGGCGCGACTTTCCAGGATCGTCTCTCGCATCTCGCTGTGCTGCAGAAGCTGAAGGATCCGGGATTTTCCCCGCTGTTGGCCAGACTCCGCGAGGATGCGCTCGCAAAACCGCCGGACCTTTTCCAACTGCTCTCCTGGATGAACAAGCACGACCTCTCGCTGCTGGTGGTGGAATGGCTGCGGGAACTGCCACGCGATGTCCTCGCCCATCCCCCCGTGTGCATGGCAGTCGCGGACACGCGGACGCGCGCGAAAGACTGGGAGACGCTGCTGCGGGAAGTGGAGATCGGAAAGTGGGGCGCCAGTGAGTTTGTGCGGCACGCCTACGAGTCGCTCGCGCAGGAGCGGCAGAATGAACACGACGCATCCGTCGCCTTGTGGAAACAGGCGGTCACCGCCACGGAGCAACGCCCGGAGCGGCTGGAGGCCCTCGCACAACTGGCCTTCGACTGGCACTGGGAAGATCGGGGCACCGAGCTGCTGTGGAAATTGACGGCCACGGGCTCGGCCCCGCGCAAGGTGCTCGATAAGCTATGGGAAGCCGCGGGCCGCACCCGGAACACGGAGCAGATGCGCACTATCAGCAGACTGCGCATGAAGGCCGATCCGCGCAGCATCGAGGCACGGAATAATTTCGCCTTTCTCTCCCTGCTCACGCGGAGCACCGAGGGCGGCATCCACGAGATCGCGGATACCCTCTACAAGGAAGCGCCGGGCAACCCGGAGCTGGTCGCGACGTATGCCTTCTCGCTCTATCGCCGAGAGAAGATCGCGGAAGCACTCACCGCCATGCAGACCCTCAAGCCGGAGCAATTGCGCGAACCCCCGGTGGCCCGCTACCTCGGCATTTTCCTCTCAGCCGCCGGACGCGATGCCGATGCCGCGGAATCCCTCGCGCTTGGGGAAAAAGGCTTCATCTTCCCCGAGGAAACAGAACTCATCCGCAAGGCAAAAGCGGGCACCCCGGCGAAGCAGAAAAAGTAGCCGCCTCTACTTCCAAGGATTCACCACCCGCACGCCCGTGCCCTTGAAGTCCGCGACATTGCGCGTGACGAGCGTGAGATCGTGCTCCAGCGCGGTCGCGGCGAGCAGACCGTCTGCATCGGAAATACCTGTGGCCGTCGCAATCCCTCCCCATCGTTCTGCCACTGTCAGCGTCACAGGGAGAAATTGCCCCGCGAATTCATCCAGCACGCCATTCAGCCATCCTTCGAGATTCCCTGCCTGTATCCGATCCGTGCCCCGCAGCCCTTCGATTCCTTTGCGGATTTCTCCCACGGTGATGACACTCAGTGCCCAGAGCGACGGCTGGTTTGCAGACACCCAGTTTTGAAAACCCCGGTTGCCACGCTCCCGTTTTCTGAGTTCGGAAATCGCGTTCGTGTCGAGCAGGTAACGCATCACAATTCCACGCGGCGCGAGGGTGAGAGCTTGCGATCCCGCACGAATTCAAAATCCGGCGCAATCTCCCCGAGTTCGCGGAACGCATCCAACAAGGTCCGCTTCTTTTTCACCGGCGCGGGCTGGGTGAGCGCGGCCTTGAGGATCTGCCGGTGCTCCTCCTCGGCGGAAACGCCGTGCTCGACGGCGCGGCGCTTCAGCTTTTTGACGAGGGACTCTGGGATTTTGCGGACCAGCAACTGGCTCATGCCCCATAGTGATAGCAATGATAGCACCCGTCAAGCCGGAGGACGGGCGAAACAGTGAACCGTCGCCGCGCTTGTCAAAACGCGGGCAAATTTCCTGAGCAAGATGATCGTCTCCCGCCGACGATCAACCCGCGCTTTGACAAGCTCGGCTACGCGGCGAAGAGCCGCGCAATCTCTTCCTGCATCGCCTGCGCGGCGGCGCGCGGGTCGGGGGCGTTGCGGATCGGGCGTCCGACGACGATGTGATCGGCCCCGGCGAGGAAGGCTTCCTCCAGGGACATCGTGCGCTTCTGGTCATCGCCACCGCGTTCGTTCGCGGCGCGGATGCCGGGCGTGATGATGAGCGGGCCGGGGCCGAGTTCGCGGCGGAGGCGGGTGGCTTCCAGGCCGGAGCAGATGAGGCCGTCGATGCCGGCCTCGACGGCTTTGCGCGCGCGCAGCGAGACGAGATCATCCACCGGGCCGGGCCAGCCCATTTCCGCGACATCCTCGGGCCCGCAACTCGTGAGCACGGTCACGGCGAGGAGTTTCATCGAGCCGCGCACCTTCACCACGGCGTCGTAAACGCTGCTGGTGCCGTGCAGCGTGCAGCAGTAGGCGCCGCGCCCGGCGAGATTCGCCACCGCGCCGCGGACGGTTGCAGGCACGTCGGAAAATTTCAGATCGGCAAAGACTTTCTTGCCGCTGGCGACGAGCTGCTCGATCACCTCGAAGTATTGCCCGCTCATGCAGAATTCGAGGCCGAGCTTGTAGAAAGTCACAGCGTCGCCGAGGCGATCGATCCACGCGAGCGCGTCGGCCTTCGTCGGCACGTCGAGCGCGAAGATGAGGCGGTCGTGCGGTGCGATGGATTTTGTCGAGAGAAGCGAGCGGTCGGCCATGGTGGCTAGCGGGATGCCGGATGCCCACGCGCGACGCAATCGGTTTTGCGCACGAACGACTGACGCCTCTCAAGAGCACCGAGATTCGCGGAGCGGCTCGGGCTGTCGGCTGCACAATGTGGGACCGACAATCTGTCGGCCCGCTTCGTCCGCGAGAAGATGGGCTTTCCAGATTTGTTTGATCGTGCGGATTCGCGGAGCTTTTGGACTGCGCCAGTCCAAAAGCTCCGCGCTCCCATGGGCGCGGCTACGGGCAGGCTCGCGCCCGGTATATTTCCGCGAGCGCACGGCGGCCCAGTTTTCCCCGCTTGTCGAAGGGCAGCGCATCCACGATCCAGAAATCGCGCGGTGCCTGCCACGCGGCGAGATTCGCCGTGCAAAACCGCCGCAGCACCGCGGCGCTCACATCGCCGGCGACGCACGCGACCGGCTCCTCGCCCCGCAGCGCGCTCGGCACGCCGAAGACCATCGCGTCGCGCACGCCGGGGATTTCGCGCAGCCGCACTTCGATCTCTGCGGGATTCAGTTTCCGCCCTGCGACATTGATGAAATCGCTCACGCGCCCCGCGAGCACGAAGCCCTGCGGCGTGCGCCGCACAAGGTCGCCCGGCACGAACCGCCCGCTGCCGAGCACGCTCTCTTCCGGCTCGGGTAAATATCCCTCGCCGACCGCGGGCCCGTGCACTTCCACGCGTCCGCTTTCGGCATCATGCACGAGCCGCACGCCGCGCATCGCGTCGCCCACGCAGCCTTCGGGCACCACCTCATCGCCCGCATCGAACGCGATGCCGCCACACTCGCTGCTGCCGTAAAAACCGTGAATCTTCACCCCAAACTGCGCGCGGAATTTCTCCGCCGTCGCTGCGGAAAGCGGCGCGCCGGCGCTGACGCACAGCCGCAGCTTCGGCAGCGGATCAGATTCCATCTCCGCGAGTTTTTGAAAAATCACCGGCAGTCCCGGGAACACCGTCGCCCCCGTCTGCGCGAGGCCTTCGAGCAGCGCACGAGGCAGGTGCTCATCGCCCGCGACCACGGGCACGCCGCGGCCGATCAGCGGCGTGACGAGATTGCTGAATCCGTAGCTGTGCGACCACGGGATGACACCGAAATTCAGATCGTCCGCGCCGATGCCCATCGTGTCGCACACCGCGTCGCAATCCGCGAGCAACTGCCCCGCGCGGAACCGGATCGCCCGCGGCGCACCAGTCGTGCCCGAGGTGAGTTTTAGAAAATCCGCGTCCACCTTGCGCCCGCCGTTGCGTCGCTCGACCGCGATTCCTTCGCTGAGATTTGGCCTCACGATCGCCGCCGCGCCGCACATGCCGAGCGCCGCCGCGACTGCGTCCCGCGCGAGCGAGCGATCCAGCGGCACCGGCACGAGGCCGCGCCGCCACAGCGCGAGCATCAGCGCGGGAAAGCGCGCATCATTTCCAAACTGCACGCCGACCACTGCGCCCGGTGGCAACTTTTCAAACGCACAGCCGAACCCGCGCGCCTCCGCCTCGATTTCAGCAAAAGTGCGCGCGACCCTCCCTTCCGCCGACAGAATCGCGGCATCGCGCATGCGCCGTGCGAGCACGGCGCGCCATGAGGCGAGGATGGGATTGCTGTTTTCGCGCGGAGTCATCAGGCCGCGGTTCAATGTGGCGCGGATTTGCGTTTGCCAATCCGATTTCAGAAATGCCCGGACTTTTTATTTGCACAAAGCGCAGGCACCGCTAGTTTGCGCGCCCTTTTTCCGCACAAAGCCATGAAAGCCGAAATCCATCCCGACTACAACGAAACGACAATTTCCTGCGCGTGCGGGGCCGTCATCCACACCCGTTCCACCCGCAAGAGCCTTCAGATCGGCATCTGTGCAAAGTGCCATCCGTTCTTCACGGGCGAGCAGAAGTTCGTGGACACCGCAGGCCGCATCGAGAAGTTCACGAAGCGCTTCGGCGGCACCGAGCTGCGCCGCAAAAAGGTCGCCAAGGCCTAGCTCCGCACATTCTGATTTTCGCAACGGTGGAGGCGCCACGCGCGGCTCCACCGTTTCGTTTTTACAAGCCACACACACGCCATGGACTTCAAGCCGCTGATGGATCGCAAGCGCGACCGCTTCGCCGAGGTGGAGGCTGCCGTGTCCGCGCCCGGGCTCTACGACAATCCGAAGAAGGCCCAGGAAATTTTGCGCGAGCACAGCCGGCTGAAGGAGTCGCTCGCGATGTGGGAGGAATTTCAAAAGGTGGACAAGGAACTCACCGAAAGCCGCGAACTCGCAAAGGCGAACGACGAACTCGGCGAGATGGCGCGGGCGGAATTGCCCGACCTTGAAAAGCGCGCGGAAAAATTGCAGCGCGACGTGCAGTTCTCGCTGCTGCCGCCCGATCCGAATGATGACCGAGACGCGATCATGGAAATCCGCGCGGGCACCGGCGGCGACGAGGCCGCGCTTTTTGCGGCAGATCTGCACCGGATGTATTCGCGATACGCGGAAGTCATCGGACTGAAGATCGAGCCGCTCGAGTCCTCGCAGAGCGAACTCGGCGGCTACAAGGAAATCATCTTCAAGGTCACGGGCGAAAATGTTTTCCGGAAGCTGCGCTTCGAGAGCGGCGTGCATCGCGTGCAGCGCGTGCCGGCGACCGAGGCGCAGGGGCGCATCCACACAAGCGTCGCGACCGTGGCCGTGCTGCCGGAAGCCGAGGAAGTTGATTTTGAACTGAAGCCCGACGACCTCCGCATCGAAGTCTGCCGCAGCGGTGGCCCCGGCGGCCAGGGCGTGAACACGACGGACTCCGCGGTGCAGGTGATGCACATTCCCACCGGCACGATCGTGCGCTGTCAGGACGGCCGTTCGCAGCAGAAGAACAAGGAAAAGGCTCTCACGATTTTGCGTTCGCGGCTGCTCGAGAGGAAGCAGCGCGAGGAGGCGGAGAAATACGCGGCGCACCGCAAGAGCCAGATCGGCAGCGGCGACCGTTCGGAGAAAATCCGCACCTACAATTTTCCGCAGAACCGCGTGACCGATCACCGCATCGAGCTCACGCTCTACAATCTGGATCGCTTCATGGAAGGCGACCTCGGCGAAATGCTCACCTCGCTCCAGCAGGCGGATCTCGCCGAGCGGCTCGAAGCGGCGAGCATGGCGGGCTGATCCGTAGCGCGGACAATCCTGTCCGCACGCACCGGTTCAGGCGGACATGACTGTCCGTGCTACGTCGTCTGCTTTGCGACGCCATCTCGTCCGTCGAGACAGCGCAGCAGGAGATCGAGCGCGGTCTGCGAGACGCGCAGTTTGAAGGTCTCGCGGTCGGTGATGAATTTTTCGGGCAGCACGATCGTCTCCGCGCCGCATTCGGCGAGGGCGATGAAAACGGTGCCGACGGGTTTTTCCGCCGTGCCGCCATCCGGGCCTGCGATGCCGGTGGTCGCGAGGGCGAAAGTCGTGCCGGATTTTTCCAGCGCACCCTCGGCCATCTGCCGCGCGACGGGTTCGCTCACTGCGCCGTGCTGCGCGATGAGCGCCGCGTCCACGCCGAGCGCGGCGGTCTTCGCGGAGTTTGCGTAGGTGACGTAGCCGGCGAGGAAAACTTTCGACGCGCCGGGGACATTCGTGAGCTGGTTCGCGATGAAGCCGCCGGTGCAGCTCTCGGCGGTTGCGATCGTTTTTCCGAGCGCGGTCAGTTTCTCCACGACGACCTCGGGCAGTTCGCGCTCGTCGCTCGTGAAGATCCATTTTCCCAGCCGTTCGCGCACGAGCGTCGCCGCACGGTCGAGCACGGGCGCGGCGCCAATGAGCCGCACGTCCACCTCGCCGGGACGCGCGCAATAGCCGACTTCGAGGCCCATCGCGATGAGCGCTTCGCCGACGGCTTCCTCGACGACCGACTCGCCGATGCCGAGCACGCGGAAGGTGCGCATCTCGTGCTGCGCACCGTGCGGGAGCAGCGCGGCGAGGATTGGCACGAGCTTCTCGCGCACCATCGGCATCAGCTCGCGCGGCGGGCCGGGCAGCAGGAAAATGTGCGGCGTTCCTCTTTCTTCGATCGCGGGAACGTGCAGGCCGGGCGCGGTGCCGTGCGGATTCCAGAGCACGGTGGCCTCGCGCGGGCGCAGAGCCTGGAGCTTCACGCGGTCATTCGTCTTCAGCCCGCGGCGCGCGAAGCGTTCCTGGATCGCGCGCCAGATTTCCTCGTCGTGCTCCAGCTTCAGGCCGAGCAGTTCCGCGACGATGTCGCGCGTGATGTCGTCCGTCGTGGGGCCGAGGCCGCCGGTCACGAGCACGATGTCGGCGTTTCCAAACGTGTCGCGCACGGCGTCGCGGATCGCCTCGCCGTCGGGCACCGTGACCTGCCGCTGCACGCGCAGCCCAAGCGGGAAAAGCTCGCGCGCGATGAATGCGAGGTGCGTGTTCACGGTGCCGCCGAGCATCAGTTCGGTGCCGGTATTGATGATCTCGACGCGCATGGCTGTGCGGGGATCAAAGCTCACAGCCTGCGGAAAGTTCCAAGCATCAAGTTCCGAAGTTCGCGCGCGGCCGGTTATTTCGGCACGGGCGCGGCGGCGCGCAGTTCGTCGCGGAGCTTCTGAAATTCCGGGGTCTTTCCGTCGAGGCGGATGGCTTCCCCGATGGCGGCGAGGGCGCCGGGGACGTTGCCGGATTCGCGGCGGGCGCGGGCGATCAGGAAGTACGCCTTCGCGGAGCCGGGTTCGACTTTCAGCGCGGCGGTGAGGAAATTTTCCGCTTCGCTCCACTGCTTCTCTTCGAGTGCGATGATGCCCAAGTTGCGCAGCGCGCCGTCATGTGGGCGGCTCGTCTGAAAGGTGAGCCGGAGCGCCTCGCCGTAGCAGGCCTTCGCGCGGGCGAAGTCGTGCCGGTGGAACCACACGTTGCCCAGCGCGAACGTGATCTCGGCGTTGTGCGGGACGTAGGCGAAGGCGGTCTCCAGGTTCCGCTGCGCGTTGGCAAGGTAGGCATTGCTCGCGGCCACGAGGCGGGCCGACTGACGATCGTCCTTGGCGTCGCTCGCGTGTTTCGCGTGGGCGATGGCGGACTCGGCCCCGTCGGTGGCGCGGATGCCGGCCTTGTAAAAATCGAGCGACCACAGGCCGATGTCGGCCTGGGGCACGGAGACCCACCATGCGCAGGCGATGGTGAGCGCGAGTTGAGTGATGAGGGTTGGGAGTTGGGAGGAGGAACGTCCAACGTCCAAGGGCTGACCCGGACTGCGGGTGTTTTTCAAAAGGAGACCCGAAAGATTTTCCCACAGCAGCCAGAGCCCACCGGCTCCGAGGAGCAGGAGGCCGGGCGAGGCGGCGAGGCGGTAGCGTTCGGTGATGAAGACGGGCAGGAGCGCGGCCATGTGCAGGAGCACCGCGCCCGCTACCCACCGGCTGCGCGGCCAGCGACGCCAGCAGAAGAGCAGGCCGGGCAGCCCGAGCGCCGCCGCGAAGCCGAAACGCAGGCCGGGCGGGGTGGCATGTTCGTCGCGGAGGAGCTTCAGGATGCTGAGGTCGTCGTATTGGAAGGCGTTCCAGAAATTCGCAAACTTGCGTGCAAGGAGTCTCATCCATGCGACCGGATGCTCGCTGCGAAACGCGGCGGCTTTCTTTTTCCAGAAGGCGGAAATCTCCGAGCGCTTCAGGGGGCGGCCGAGTGCCGTCTCAGGGATGGTCTGGGAGTCCGTGAGCAGGCCCTCCTGCGAGGCGCGGAGGCCTTTCGGGATGGAGGTGTAGCCGTTCGAGTCGGGGTGGTTGCCGAGGTAAAGATTGATGCCGTCGTGCGCGGAGAGGAGCACGCGATCCTTCGCGATGAAGTAATTGTGAATCCACACCGGCGAGCAGCCCGCATAGACGCCGGCCATCAAAATGGAGACGGCACCGAGGACGGGGAGGATTCTCGATTTCAGGGGTTTTCCGCGCGCCACGGTGAGTGCGATGGCCACGACGATCAGTGGCAGCAGCATGAGAATGGTGGCGACGAGCATGGCCACGAAGCCTGCGAGCAGCCCCATCCAGACCCACGGTCGCCACCAAGACGCCGGCCCTTTTTCATGGATGCAGACGAGCCACAAAGTCAGCCCCCAGAATGCGCACACCACCCACGCCGTGGGCATGAGGATGGAGGAGAAAACCTGCGCCGGGGTGAAGAGCGCCCACGCCGCCGCCGCGAGGATTCCGATGGCGATGCCGCGGGAATTTTCCTCCCGTGAGGTGCCGCCAAAAATGCGTCGCCCAAGCAGGAAAAGCCACGTCGCCGTGAACGCGTGAAACACGGCCTGAAGCTGGCCGACCAAGTACGGCGAGAACGTGTGGTCGTAGCCGCCCGTCACCTTGTAGATGCCCGCGAGCGCATACGCGTAGCCGGGCAGCCCGTAGAATGCCTTCCCGTCGGTGAGCCGGCCGCCGAGGATGCGGCGCGCCCAGTCGTCGTAGAATTTCATGTCGTCCCCGTCCGGCAGAAAATGCCGCGAGTCCGCGATCATGTTCAGCACGAAAAACTGCACCAGAAATGCGCCCACCCAGACGGGCAGCCAAAGGGGAATCCGCGCGATGAGGCGGCGGCTCCGTTCAGAGTGCATGAATGCGAATTTTATGGTTTTTCAAATGTGGCACCGGGGTTGGCATCGCGAGTGCTATTATGTTCTTATCTCCTCACCGCTATCCGCGGCGGGGATGAAACACAAAACAAACAAACCAGAAATCATAATCCCATGCTTCGTAAACTGAACACCAAACACGCGGGCTTCACGCTCGTGGAAATCATGATCGTTGTCGCGATCATCGCACTCCTCGCAGCCATCGCCGTCCCGAACTTCCTCCGCAGCCGCAAGCGCTCGCAGGCCACCCAGATCCTCGAGGATCTCCGCATCCTTGACTCCGCAGTGGACCAGTACGCCATCGAAAACAATAAACCCGCGGGCACGAACCCATCCTTCGCGGACCTCCAAACCTACACGAAGTCTGGCACGCGCCTCTATTCGAGCGCCAACACTGACATTCTCGGCAACTCGTTCGGCACATTCACCGTTGACGTGGCTCCGAAGGTTCCCGCGGCCACGTTCACGGCTCTGTCCGACGTCGCCCCGGCTTCCTTCTGGTCGCCCTACAAGTAGTCTAAGGGCCGCCTGAGCGGTTCTGTCTCACATCACCCGGCCTTCCTCACGGATGGCCGGGTGTTTGCTTTCCATGCACAATGCCGGGCGGGTTAGCCCGGGATGATCGGGTCGCCGCACGAGATTAGCCAAACCTGTTCCCCGGAAGAAAACTCACTATCCGTCACGCCATCGGGCTCACTTAGTTTCACGATGAGCACAATTTCGAATAACGTGGCATGGCTGTTGCTTTTCACCATCCCGTCCGCAGCGACCAAACGCTGCGACACCAAAACAAACAAACCAGAAATCATAATCCCATGCTTCGTAAACTGAACACCAAACACGCGGGCTTCACGCTCGTTGAAATCATGATCGTGGTCGCGATCATCGCACTCCTCGCGGCCATCGCGGTCCCGAACTTCCTCCGCAGCCGCAAGCGCTCGCAGGCCACCCAGGTCCTCGAAGACCTCCGCATCCTGGACTCCGCTGTGGACCAGTATGCCATCGAGAACAACAAGTCCAGCGGCAGCCCCGTCTTTGCGGATCTGCAGGCTTACATCAAGACCGGCACCCGCCTCTACTCGAGCGGCAACACCGACATCCTCGGATCGTCCTTCGGCACCTACACGATTGACACGCCTCCAAAAGTTCCCGCGGCCACGTTCACGGCTCTGTCCGACGTCGCCCCGGCTTCCTTCTGGTCGCCCTATCGTTAACCTCCGGGCCGCCTGAGCGGTTCTATCTCACATCACCCGGCCTTCCTCACGGATGGCCGGGTGTTTGCTTTTTGCTCCCGACGTCCTTGGCATCATGGATGCTTAGTCAGCCGCATGGACAGGCGCCCAACCCGATTCCAAAAGTGGATGAGTCACATCCCCGTTCCGGCAAAAAGCGGTTGCTTCCCGAAGCTTCCACTGCCAGTTCGCATGAGAACCGATTTCATTCCCGCCAGTCATCGCCCAAACCATCACCGGCAGTCATCCTCTTGACGGAAACCAATCCCAGCCCAAGTCCAGCGGCCGTCTGCAAGCTGTGCCCGTCGGCGTCTGCAAGATGGCTGCGCCCGTGGCTGGTGTTGCTCTTGTTTCTCACCGTCGGATTCGGCACCTACTTCCCATGTCTCAAGGGCGAACGGATATGGGATGACACCTATCTGATCGGTGAGAACCCGTTCTTTCGCAGCCCGGCGTTTTCCGCCGAGGTCTTCCGGCAGCATCTCTTCACGGAATCGTTCTCGACCCACTACCGGCCCGTTCAGAATCTTTCCTATATGTTGGATTATTGGCTGTGGGTTGAGTCCACAGTCGGTTATCATTGCACCAATGTCCTGATCCATACCGTCGCGGCCTGGCTGTTGTTTCTGCTGCTGCGCCGCCTGTTGCCGGCATTGTGGAAAGGCGGGGATGAAAGGGGGTTCGCGGCATTTCTCATCGCCGTCACATGGCTGGTGCATCCGGTCCATAATGCCGCCGTCGCTTACATCGCAGGTCGGGCCGACAGCCTCGCTGCCCTCTTTGCCATGGGGGCATGGCTTGCATGGAGACGTTCGCGGGACTGTCCCGGCTGGTTAGCGCGGATTGCGCTATGCACCATCGCCGCGCTGGCCGCCCTCGCCGCGCTGTGCTCAAAGGAGATCGCGCTTGTGTGGGCCTTGCTATTTGTCATCTACACGCTGCTATTCGACCGCAGTACACGGCTGCGAAGGAGGCTCCTTCCGATCGCGGGACTCGCCGCGATGATTGCGCTCTATGCAGTCCTGCACTCGCTGCCCGCACACCGCGCGACCACGCCCGGCGTTGCTCCGGAGCTGCTCGGCGGGCGCACGGTGCTCGCGCTCAGAGCGCTGGGCGATTACGGCAGGCTGATGGTGGCCCCGGCGCGTCTGATGATGGAGCGTTCGCTCGGTCCGTCGGACATGTATTCCAGCCACGCCGCGTGGTTGCGCAGCATCGGCGCCGAATACCTTTCGATCCTCGGGGCGGCAGTGCTGGCGTTGTTTGGCTGGCTTTGGATGAAACGTGGAGAGACACGAACCCTCAGACGTTTCGGTGTCCTTTGGTTCACTGTCGCATTTGTCCCGATTTCCAATCTGATCCCGCTGAATGCCGAGGTGGCCGAGCACTGGCTTTATACTGCAAGCATAGGGTTCCTTCTGGCTGTCGCAGGAGCCATCGCCATGCTTCCCGAAAAGGCAAGATGCCTAATCGCGCCTCTTAGTGTCGCGGCAGTGCTGGCGCTTGCGACGCGCACGAATTTCCGCGCGGCTGACTGGACGGACGGCGAGACCTTCGCCCAGCGGACGATCGAGGACGGCGGCGCTTCGGCGCGCCTGCTCAGCTATTATGCAAGTGAGCTTGGCCGCAAGGGCCGATTCGCGGAACAGGAGCTGGCTTACAGGAGGACGCTCACTATCTATCCGGACTCCATGACGGCGCGGATCAACCTGGGCATCTGCCTGCAAAAGCTGGGCCGTGTTGAGGAAGCAAAGCCTTTGCTGGACATCGATCGCACGGCTGCGGTTGTGTCCAATGTTCCCCGCAATTGGAATGCGGCGCTGAATGCCGCGGGCCAATTGCACAAGGAGGGACGCAGCGCGGAGGCGCTCGCCCTGGTGCGCGAGTGGAAGCCGGCGAACCCGGACACCTGGGAGCTTGCCGGCTTTGAAGCCAATGTGCTGCACGACACGGAAGGTCCGCGCGCCGCTCTCGACGTGGTCGCGGGCTATGCTCGCGGGCATTGGTGGCATCTTCCTTCGCAGCTCGGCCTGTCATCGCTGCAACGGGAGGCGGGCGAACTCGAGGCGGCTCTCGTCACGGCAAAAAAGGCGCAGCGCCTCGACATCCGTGGCAGCGCCGCATTCTATGAGACCGCGAAATGTGAGGGCAGCCTCGGCAGATGGCCGGAAGCACTGGAGTCGCTCGGTGTCGCCGTCGCGCGCGCGCCGAAGAACCGCGCCTATCTCGATTTCTTCGCCGCAATCCTGCACCAGCTCGGGCGCAATGAAGAGGCGCTGACCGTGCGGCGCAAATCGGAGGCGCTGGCCGCCGATGAACGAAAGCGATCCCAATAGCCGGCCGACGACTGAGAAAACCCGGTTCCCTCGGGTGAAGGAGAAAATCACCACGGATTACTCGGATGGTTTTCAGAGCGGGATGCGTTCATCCGTGGCATCCGTGTAATTTACGGTCAAAAGTCCGCGTCACCTTCAAGCGCGGCGTATCTCAACGGGCTGCCAGATTGAATTCGCCGACATCGAAGGCCACGCGCTTGAATTGCTTGCGCTCTGGTGCGCCGGAGGCTTCGAGCGGATCGTACACGAGCAGGATTCCGCGGTATTTTCCCGGCGGGACGGAAGGCGACGGACGCACGGCCCATGCCTCGCTGAAGCGGCCGGATTCGACGCCGGGGGCGATGGGCCCTTTGCCGACGAGAAAGAGATGCCCGTCGGCGGACTTCAGGTAGAGCGATGCGGCGAGCAGCGACTGGCGCTTCGGCTTCACTTCCCAAGACATCGCGAAGAGCATGGAATCGCCCGGCCGCGGCGGCATCCCCTCGCAGGCGATCAGCGCGTGGAATTCGTCGAGCTTTCTGCCTTCGCCGCTGAATCCGTGCTGCTGCGCGGTCGCGCCCGCGAGGTAAATTGCGAGTTCATTCCTGGCGACCACATGCCACGGATGCTGGCCCATGAAATGGTGCAGGAGCAGATCCGACGCGGGCAGCACCCTTTCGCCCATCTTTCGCTGCGGATGAAAATATCCCGCATCCGGATCGAAGGTCGCCCGATCCGCGGTGTCCATCACCACGGCATCAATTCCTGTCGGCGGTTTGTATTCGGCGCGACTGAGCGTCTTCAGTCCCTTGAGCACATGGTGGAGCGAATAGAGCTGTTTGCGATTCGTGAGGTGCGAGAGGTAGGGGATGCCTGCCGTCACGCTCGCGTCCTTCTCCACCACGGCGAGCATCGTGCTCTTCCACTCCCGCGCCCACAGCGCATCGCCCGCGCCCATGACGGTGTGCCACACTTCCTTGATCGGCCCGAACCAAAGCTGACCGGCTGCACATCCGACAGCGACCCATCCCGCGAGGACATCGCGCCAGAAAAGCGCCGAGCCGGCCTCCGCCGTGCCGAGCCAGAGCAGCGGCACGAGCGGGGCTGCGTAGTGAAAATTAATGCTCCATTCGGACTGCCGCCACGACAGCAGGTGCTGGAGAAAAATGGGCGCAGCCATGATGATCCAGCGCGGGCGCAGCAGCGGCAGCAACAGGAATGGCAGCAGCGTGCCCCACGCAAGATTTCCGCCGGTGAGCCCGGTCCACAGCGCCTTCGCGCCTTTCGACGGATGCGTGACGAGCCCGCTGATGATGCCGTCCGGCGTATCCCCGAGGTGCGCATACAGCCCGAGAAAGTCCACGCTTCCACCGTTCAGCGCCGGACCGATCACGAGCACACACAGCAGGAACCACCCAAAGGCCACGCAGCCGGGAATTACATTCCAACCCATGCGCCACTCGCGGTCGCGGTCGCGCTCGATGAAATAGTACACGAGCGAAATCCACGCGAGCAGCAGGCCCATGCTTTCCTTGCACATGAGCACGAGGATGAACGACACCCAGAAGACCCCCGGCCTGCGCTGAAAGCGTCCCTGAAACATCAGGAGGATCAGCGGCGCGGCGAGCGCCTCGGGGTGGAATTCATGCAGCGCGACGAAGCCCGTCGCCGGCGCAAGCAGCGTCGCCAGCGCGAGCCAGACAGACGCCTGCTGGCCAAATTCCAAATGGCGCGCGATGCGCCAGGCTGTGAACGGCATCGTCGCGAGCAGCAGCGTCTGCAAAATCACGAGCAGCATCGGGTGCGACCATATTTTGTAAAATGGCAGCGCGAGAAAGACGATCGGGTCCTGGTGGTTGCCCATCAGCGGCACGTCGAGCAGCGACACATGCCACACCCCTTTTCCCGCGAGCCACAGCCCCTGCGCGTAGAATGCGAGGTCGAAAGTCCCGTACTGGAATGTCGCCCAGCGGAACCACGAATCCGCGATCGCGATCACGCAGAAAGTGATCGCCCCCCACCAGAGGATGCGCGGAGTCGGGACTCGGTCGTAAAACATCAGGCCGCGCTTTTACAGCGCGCGTCCGGGAAAAGCCAGCACGCCGCTTGACGGATGATGGCAACGGTGTTTTCCGCGAGAGTCCTGCTTTGAACGTTATGCGTTAAGCGTTGGACGTTGAGCCCCGCGCAGCGGCCTTTCGTTTTCGCAACACGCGCCGACATTCGTGATGCGCCTGCGGCGGGCCAAACTTTCAACGTTTAACGTCCAACATCCAACGTCCAACGCGCCAAATCACACGCCGCCGCTTGACGCCCCCGCGCCCGCCCCGGCAACGTGCGCGCATGTCGCGCGACATCGTTTATTTTGACCTCGAAACCCAGCGCACCGCCAACGACGTCGGCGGCTGGGACAAAAAGCGCGACATGGGCATGAGCCTCGGCGTGACCTACAGCACGCGCCTCGGCGAATACCAAATCTTCAGCGAGAAGCGCGTGGACGACCTCGTGCAGCAGCTCCTCCGCGCCGACCTCGTCGTCGGGTTCAACGTGATCAATTTCGACTACGAAGTCCTCATGGGCTACACGGTCCTCGACCTCCCGCACCAATGCCGCACGCTGGACATGCTCGTGGACATCGAGGCCAAGCTCGGCCACCGCCTCGGCCTCGACGCCGTCGCGAGCGCGAGCCTCGGCGTGGGAAAAACCGGCGACGGCCTCGACGCGATCCGCTGGTGGCGCGAGGGCAAACTTTTGGACATCGCGGAATACTGCTGCTTCGACGTGAAGTGCACGAAGCTCGTCCACGAATACGGCGCGACGAACAAAAAATTGCTCTACGACGACCGCTTCAAGCAGCGGAAAAGCGTGGCCGTCGAGTGGGCTCTGTAGCCGGGACTTTCCAGTCCCGGCATTCGCATCCCGAGCCAGTACCGGGGCTGGAAAGTCCCGACTGCCGACAACGCTCCCGCCCCCGCACTCCGCGCTGGCAAAGCAGCGCGGCCTTCGTATTCTCCGCGCCCTTTTATGTACCGCACCACATCCTGCAACAGCCTCCGAACGGAACACATCGGCCAGAGCGTCACGCTCGCCGGGTGGATCAATTCGCGCCGCGATCACGGCGGTGTGATCTTCGTGGATCTGCGCGATCGCGAGGGGCTCACGCAGGTGGTCTTC
>Ga0208856_1000276_pt1 | contig 21125 bp, 17 predicted proteins | sample LakMenEpi13Jul12_FD_150690 | JGI IMG/M metagenome (GOLD analysis project Ga0208856, IMG submission 150690) | Freshwater microbial communities from Lake Mendota, WI - 13JUL2012 deep hole epilimnion (SPAdes) | ecosystem: Environmental > Aquatic > Freshwater > Lentic | place: Lake Mendota, Madison...
CTCAGCTTCTTGACTGGTTCCTGCTAAGTGTAATCCGACGCCTCTTGGGCCTGTGATAACATGGGTGCCTTCTGGAACTGCATCTTCTGCTTTTGCAAGGCAAACCACGGGGATATCAAGCTTTTTGCGTAATCCAAGGACTTCGGGAAGATCTGTAACCACTAAATCGACTAATTGTGAGCTTTTTTCAACCAAAGTTTTGCCTATAACCTCTGAATAAATGAAAGGTTTTAGCCCTTCTCCATAAAGAATATGCTGAACTTTATTGGGTTGAACAGCACTACTAATTCGGAATTCAATAGGCCTTGCCCAGCGATTAGTAACAAGATAAGCGCCAAAAAAACCATTGGCATCCTGATTAATCGTAAGGAAACCATAATGAATGGAATGTTGGGGGTTGAGCAGATCCTTCGTCACAGTCACCCTAAGCCTCTCATCAAATGTTGCAATTCATTACAGGTGAATAGTTTCCTCTGTATATTAATGAAGTTCGGATGAACTCGGTTGGAACTTGAATAGTATGAAAACAGGCGTTAAAAATAAATAATTGTGAGGATTAATGCAGATTGAATCGATCTATTCATTAAAGTTGGTTGATTCTTGGACTGGAATTAAAGGATTAATCCGCCTAAATTGACTACATAAGAATGTAAAGCTTTTCCTTTGGTAGGGATTAAGCTCTTTGAATAAGAAGTTAGGTATCTTTTTTACTAACCGGAACACAAATAATGGCAAATGAAAACGAGACAGTTGTAGATGAAGCCCCTGAAAGCGGTCGATCCGCTGTTGAAATCATTAAGGAAAATAGCAGGTCGCTGCGAGGCACGCTGAGCCTTGAGCTAGCCGGTGCTGATGATCATTTTTCCGATGATTCCAAACAATTGCTAAAGTTTCATGGTTCCTATCAGCAGGAAGATAGGGATGCCCGTAAAAATCGCAGATCCGATGGCCTAGGCAAACATTACATGTTCATGGTGCGGGGTAGGATTCCTGGCGGGAAAATGACCGCTAAGCAATACCTTGCTCTTGATCAATTAGCTGAATCGCACGCCAACGGCACTATCCGCCTTACCAGTAGGCAGAGCATTCAGTTTCATGGGATTCTAAAAAACAATCTTAAAGGCGTGATCGCAGGCATTAATGAATGCATGCTTTCCACTTTATCTGCTTGTGGCGATGTAAACCGTAATGTTATGGCTTGCCCCGTACCCATGAAGAACGATAAGGTGCATCAAACGCTTCAGGATGATGCTTATGCAATTGCGATGCATTTGGCGCCTCAGTCCACTGCCTACCATGAAATCTGGCTCAATGGTAAATCCCTGAGTGAAACAGCAACGGAAGATTTTGAACCCATTTATGGCAAGTTATATTTACCTAGGAAGTTTAAGACCGGGCTGACTGCGCCTCATGATAATTGCATTGATGTGTTCAGTCAGGATCTTGGTTTTGTTGCAGATATCAAAAATGGTGAAGTGGTTGGGTATGATGTTTTGGTTGGTGGTGGCATGGGAAAGACCCATGGTAAAGCTACTACTTTCCCGCATTTATCCATTCCTATTTGTTATGTCCCTCGGGAGGATGTGCTTAAAGGTGCTGAAGCAGTGATCACTCTTTATCGAGATCATGGCAACAGGGCAGACCGTAAAAGAGCTCGCATTAAGTATCTGGTTGCAGATTGGGGCGTTGAGAAGTTCCGCGAAGTTTTGAAGGGCTATCTGACTAAGCCACTGGTGTTGCCAAAAAACATCCAGATCACGGGCTATGAAACCCATCTTGGCTGGCATGCCCAGGGCGATGGGAAGTTCTTTTATGGTGTAAGCGTTGAGAGTGGTCGTATCAAGGATGAAGGCGATTTTAAACTGCGTACCGCTTTACGAACGATTGTCACCAAGTTTGATACTGAAGTAAGGTTGACTGCAATTCAGGATATTTTGATTTGTGATCTGCCTGAAAGCGCCAAGCAGGAGATCGAAGCTATTTTGACCAGCCATGGGGTTAAGAAACCACAGGATCTTTCGAATATCCAGAAGTACAGTCTTGCCTGCCCAGCGATTCCAACTTGTGGGTTGGCGATTTCTGAATCAGAAAGGGCATTGCCTGGGGTCATCGATGAGATGGAAGTAGTTCTTAACGAACTAGATTTGGCGAATGAGATTATTAATATTCGAATGACAGGATGCCCGAATGGTTGTGTGCGTCCTTATCAAAGTGAAATAGGTTTTGTGGGTAGAAGTGGTGAAAAGTACATGGTATTTGTTGGTGGTCACGTGAATGGCACCCGTCTGAATTTCATGTTGAAGGATTTGGTATTGAAGTCGGATATCGTTCCGATGTTCCGCCATCTTTTTGTTGATTTCAAAGGTAAAAGAGCACAGGGCGAAACCTTTGGTGATTACTGTAATCGATTGGGCAAGGATTATTTGTTAACGCTTCTCCCTGCCAAGGCATCCTAAGATCGCGAGAGCTGCAATGAAAGTTTTAGTAGTAGGCAAAGGCGGGCGTGAACACGCCTTGGCCTGGAAGTTATCGCTTTCCCCGCGAGCAAAGGCAATCTTTTGTGCGCCTGGTAATCCTGGTACAGCAGTATTTGCAACCAATGTTCCAATTGCATCAGATGATATAAAAGGCTTGGTGGAATTCGCCAAGGCCGAGAAGATTGGTTTAACGGTGGTTGGCCCGGAAGATTCATTAGCGCTTGGAATTGTAGATGCATTTAAAAAAGAAGGGCTGCCTATTTTTGGCCCTTCGAAATTAGCTGCCACTTTGGAATCTAGCAAGGCCTTCGCTAAGACTGTCATGCATGATGCCAATGTGCCTACCGCAGACTTCAAGATTTGCGATCACCCTGATCAGGCGAAAACTTGGATTTCAACCCGCAGGTATCCGCTGGTAGTGAAGGCTGATGGCCTAGCAGCAGGTAAGGGCGTGATTGTTTGCTCCACTCAGGAAGAAGCCCTTAAAGCTGTTGAGCGCATCATGGTGAAGGAAGAGTTTGGCAGAACCGCTGGTCGCCAAATTGTTTTGGAAAAACGCATGGTTGGTCAAGAGCTTAGTGTGCTTGCCATTGTTTCAGGCAGAACCATCATCCCGCTTGAGCCTTGCCAAGATCATAAGGCTATTTTTGATAATGACCTAGGGCCTAATACCGGTGGGATGGGTGCATATTGCCCTGCGCCATTGGGCACGAAGGAAATACTCGATCAAATTGATACGGAAGTTTTGGTTCCGACCGTACATGCGATGAAGCGAAAAAGAATGCCCTTTCATGGAATTCTTTATGCAGGGATCATGGTTACAGGGCAGGGCGCACGGGTGCTCGAATTTAATTGCAGGATGGGCGATCCCGAAACCCAGCCCTTGATGATGCGTTTGCAAACCGATCTATTGGATCTACTCGAAGCTGCAGTTGAAAATAGACTTGATGAGTTTGAAGGTAAGATCGCATGGGATCCTAGGCCCGCGGTTTGCGTAGTTCTTGCTGCAAAGGGTTATCCTGGGGTTGTTGATAAGAATCATACGATTACAGGGCTTCACGAAGCTGCAAAGCTGAAGGATGTTCAAATCTTTCATGGCGCAACCAGGTTTGATTCAAGAAATATTGTTACCGATGGTGGTCGGGTGTTGAGCGTTACAGCCTTGGGTGATGATATGATTGCTGCGAGGGCTAAAGCTTATGAAGCAGTGAACTTAATTAAATTTAGTGGCATGCAATATCGAACGGATATAGGTTTGAAGGCCCTTGCCCCATTGCCTTTCCCAATTAAAGAAATTACGCCTGAGGTTGCGGAAGACCTAGTTGCCGAGCCAGAAGCTTGATTGATACTAGGCTTGGCCTGAAAATCCTAGCGCATTCATCATAAGCCCATGCACATTAGTCATGGGCATTTTCCCCAAAGGTGGTGCAGGGCCATCTCCTGCCAACAAAGCACAATCCTCATCGTTGTCGCAAACCAAGCCATGGCTTCCCTTCACCAAAGAGTGATCCAATGGTATGACATCCATCAGGGTTCGGAACCCAAGTTTTTTGCCCAAGAGTTTTCTAATCACTTTAAGTTTGGGGAAAAGTAACTTGGGGTCGAAGAACAATTCGCAAGGGTCGTAGCCTGGTTTTCGATGGATATCCACGGTGCGGGCGAAATCTGGAGCCCTGCTTTCATCAAGCCAATAAGGATAAGCAAACCATTTGTTGTTTTCGGAGAGTGCAACAAGTTCGCCTGAACGCTGATGAGCAAGCCCCATGCTTTTCTTTCCTTCCTCATCGAGAATTATTTTGATGCCCGGTGTTTCTTCAAGAGTTGCTTTGACTCTCGGAATATCTTTGGAATCTTTAATGTAGATGTGTGCCAGTTGATGATCACAAACAGCAAATGCCCTGCTAGCAAAAAAATCGATGGTCTCGCCAAAGGGCCCGTCTCTGCATACAAGAAAGCCATGCTTCCTTAGAATCTTGTTGGGCTCTATCGCACTTTGCACATTGCAATGCCCGTATTCGCTCACGATCCAAACCCGGGCACCTTTAGCTTTGGCAGCGTCTAAAATCGGTTCGCAAGCCTGATCCAATTCTCTAGTAAGTTTCGGCATATCTGAACCCGTGGGCCCAAAGCGTTGCGGGTCGTAATCAAGGTGGGGCAAGTAAGCGAGGGTTAGATTGGGAGTTTCATGTGTAATAATTTCTGCAGTTGCCTGTGCTATCCAGCGTGTGCAGGGCAGCCCTGCCATCGGCCCCCAAAAAGATGGGAAGGGGAAGGCCCCCAGCTTTTTTTCTAATCCTGTGGTTAGTTCTTGTGATGATCCTGAAATGCCGAAGGCCTTGTTACCATCGGCGCCATAATAGGGCTTGGGAGTAACGCTGATATCGACATCAGCGCCTTGGTTAAACCACCAGAACATTTTGGCGCATTTGAAGGATGAGCCCTGAGCTTGGGCAAGTCGCGAGGCGGTTTTGTAGATGGGTTCGGCTTGGATAAGATGGTTGGATTGTTGCCAAAAGCGAACTTCTGCAGTATCGCGAAAAAGCCAGCCATTCCCAACTATTCCGTGGACAGAGGGCTCTTTTCCGGTAAGGATAGTCGCCTGACAGGTTGCAGTGACTGCGGGGAGCGATTCTTTTAAAGGGCGCATCCAGCCATTTAATGCAAGTTGTTGCAGTTTTGGTGCGAATTTGAGCAGTTTTGGGGTAAGACCAACGGCATTGATCAGGACTAGTGGTTGGGTGTTTTTCATAAAAGCCTTTTTTCTGTAACTCTGATATTGGTTTTATACCCACTCTTTTCTTATAATTTCGACACCGTGACGGAACATGATTGTTTAACAAAATGAGGAAGATTGTGAACCAGAATTATCTCTTTACCAGTGAATCCGTTTCTATGGGGCATCCTGACAAGGTTGCCGACCAAATCAGTGATACCATTTTGGACTTCTGCTTGCAGCATGATCCCAAGAGTAGGGTAGCATGTGAAACCCTTGTTACAACAGATTATGTTTGTGTAGCGGGAGAAATAACCACCACAGCACCACTTACCAGAACGGTTGTGGATAAGCTTGTGAGAGGGATTATTCGAGAAATCGGCTATGTAGATCCAACCATTGGCTTTGCTGCTGATACCTGCCAGATTGAATGTAAGTTGCATTCGCAATCGCCTGATATCTCGGTTGGTGTGGATGGTGGCGGTGCGGGCGATCAAGGGATGATGTTTGGTTTTGCTTGTGAAGAAACCAAATCCTTAATGCCCCTCCCCATCTTTTTGGCCCATCGCTTGGTTGAAAATCATGCAAAGTTAAGGGCAAGCGGCAAACTTAATTTTGTTCGCCCTGATGCCAAGAGTCAGGTAACCATCGAATACAAACCAGATGGCACTCCAAATCGAATTCATACGATTGTGCTTTCCACCCAGCATGATGAGAGTGTTGTTGAGATTAAAAAGAAGAAGAAAGTCTTCTCTGATAAAGCTCGTGAAGAAATTCTGAATACTTTGATTATCCCAACCTTGAAGGCCGAACGGCCTGATTTGGTCGATGCGAAAACCAAGTTTCACTTTGTCCCAGTTGGTGAGTCGGGCAAAAAATATCCAAGTGATGTTATTTTGGTTCATATCAACCCCACTGGCATCTTCCTTGAAGGCGGCCCTCATGGTGATTGCGGCCTTACTGGTAGAAAAATCATTGTAGATACCTACGGCGGCATGGGTCGTCATGGCGGCGGTGCATTCAGCGGTAAGGACCCAACAAAGGTTGATCGCTCTGCAGCTTACATGTGCCGTTATATTGCCAAAAACATTGTAAAAGCGGGCCTTGCATCGAAGTGCGAAGTTCAGCTTTCTTATGCGATTGGTTACCCTGATCCGATCAATATCTGGGTTAGCACTTTTGGTACTGCAAAGCATGGCTTAACCGATGATAAGATTGCTGCTCTTATCAGCAAGACTTTCCTGTTAACGCCTAAGGGCATTATCGAAACGCTGAATTTGCGCAGGCCGATCTACAAAGAATCAGCACGAAACGGCCACTTTGGTCGCGAGCTTGCAAACTTCACTTGGGAAAAAACCGATAAGGCAGCAGCTTTGCGATCTGCTGCAGGGTTAAAGTAAGCGTAAATGAGTTGGCTAAATTAAGGGCTTGCGTTGTGAGGCATTTGCTTCCAACGCAGGCTTTTTTTCTTTGGTAGTAGAACAAGACCCGCACCCGCCGCCACTGCTGCAACTTCCGCAGCCGCCTTCCTTCGAACCACAATTACCCGACCCGCAGGATCCCGCATCTTTTACGGGTGATTCGTCATCATCATCTTGATTTGGTTGAGTAATGTTTTCGACATAGATATGCAGATCGAAATCATTGGATAGCTTTGAGATCAAATCGCGAACATCTGTTTTGGGGCTTGTTGCGAGATGAAGGACTGCATGTTTGCCATCGAAAAGTAATTCGGCATCAAGAATAGAAACGGGCAAAGCTAAGGCAAGGGAGATATTTTTAGCGGCTTCAATGATGAGAGATGATTTTGAATGGTTAAGTTGAACTAGCGAATCATCTTGGGCGGTGAGTGTGCCGTAAAGCTTTCCTACGGTAGTATTGGGTAGGAACTTGGCAATTATGGGTGTAGAGGGGGAAAGAATTTCCCCCGTTTCTTTGCCCCTGTGGGTTTCAATGATTACGAGATCGCCTTTGAGGAGTTGCAGAGGTTTCTGGGCGTGAAACCTGCCGAATTCTCCTGCTTTACCGTAGCGAACTAAATACTCAGAGCAAAAGGTATTCATGATTATTCTTGTGTTAAACCGAGAAATTCATGCATGTATTTGTCGTACTCCGCTTGCCCGCGTTCAGAACTAAGATCTAGCCTAAGTTCATTGATAACTTTGATGCTGTAATTTTTAACCCACTCGCTCCAGCAATCGGCGCAGATGGCTTCAAAGATTCTTTTGCCAAGTTCATCGTTTAAAGGTGGTGCGGGAAGTTTTCTAGCCCTTGAACCAACCATGCAACCAGGCCGGGTGCACTGCATGTTGCCCATGGCATCGCCTGCGCCAGTGTTGATTGGTGCAACAGTTTTTTTTGATTCAGGAACAGGTTCGCCCAATTCTTTAAGCATGCGAGCCATCTCATCACGGGGCATGTTGTCGCCTCGTTCATCAGCAATTGTGAACCCTTTTTGCAGAGTGGTGACAGCCTCGGCTTTTTTGTCGAGGGAAAGAAGTGAGTTGCCCAGAAGTTGGAATACTTTGGAAAATTGTGGGCTAAGGATCAATGTTCGGTTGAAGGATGCAACTGCTTCTTCAAACTGTTTGTTTTCCATGTAGAGTTGGCCCAAACGATAATGGCCCAGTTCGTTATCTGGATCATCGTTGGCCATCTTTTGAAATTGCGCAATACGGTTCTCTAAATCTGACATTATGAAAAGCTCCAATGAATATTCAAAATACAAACAATAAGGGAAGGCCAAAGGACCCTCCCTTATTATTGTAAAGAACTATTTGCAAAGAGGATAACTATTTAGGCTCGAGAACAAGAAATGGTGTTTCTTGCTTGATGGTGGTTTTGGTTCTAGTCAGGTTGTCGGTAACAGAAACTTGGATGGTAAACCTGCCTGGCCTGTTTGGTCGAATGGGTACGGAGATGGGAAAAATATCTTTAAATTCTTCGGGAATATCTTTGGCTTCACCACTAAAAGGCTTTGATAAGGTTGGTACTCCAGCCTCATCCAGGATGCGAACGGTAAAAGAGAGATTGGGTTTTCTGGTTTGTGCATCTGCTTCAAAACCAGTTACGCAAAATCGGAGAATAAATTCCTGCCCAGGTACGCCCACTGGAGGGGCGGGGAAATTGTTTTCATAAGTCATATGCCACAAAACAAACCCTAAAGATTTAGGCAATACCTCGAATGATTGAGTTAGCATGGCTGTTCTTTTATCGGTTAAATCTGTCAGAATTAATTTGTAAGTGTAACTTCCCGCAGGCATTTCCAAACTTATGGGAACAGCCGCATACGCAGGCAGTCGGGAACCTCCCAAAGGATTAAAAGCTGGAGTCTCTTTGGGCGCAGTTTTTATTATGCTTTTACCATCTTTGTTGAAGAGTTCACCAGCAAGGCTGTAAAACGCCTGACCTATTGCATCAATCTTTAACCCATTGATGTCAAACGCCAGTATAAAGTTATCGCCTGGATGATATTTCTTCGAATCGGGCCTGTTGGCGCCATAGATTCCCATGGGGGCACGAATATTTAAAAACTCGAGCGGCGCAACCGCTTGTTGGCCGGTTGTCATAAAAGCTATTACTGCGATAGACTGCCACATGCCTGTCACCTCATGGCCAAGAAAGATAAATCCTAAGCATATTGTGTTCTTTTGGTGCAAAACTTTGCTAGATCAGTTTTTGATTAGATAAAAACTATTTTGAAAATTATTTCAACATAACTTGTCAAGACCCATGTTTGGGTGTTATGAATGATGTATCTTCGTTGATGAATTCATTTCATTAGCGGAGACGGATCGCGCTAGCGTGGTGCGATTTACAGAAGTCCCGAGTCAGGGCAACTGGGTTTAGCCCGGATTAGGGAAAGTTCTATTGAAAGGGAGGTGTTCGTAATGTGTAAAAAGATCCAGGTAAGGCTGCTTTAAGGCGGCTGACGGGCTGTCCGTCAAAGCAGCCTTGATACGATAAAGACCCCGGAAGATCTATTCCGGGGTCTTTGGTTTTTATAGTAGGCGTTTTTTATGATGCATTTGCCAGAGGTGATACTTCGGCATTCTTTTCAAGCAACAATCTTTTGATCATTTTTTCTTGATATGCAAGAGTGTAGGATCCACATTGTGGGCAAGGGCATGATTCCTGCCTTTGCTTTTCAAATATTGTATTGGATTTAGGAACATCCCAACTCTTCCCACAATCCGAACAAAGAATAAGACTTTTTAATATACCCATTTCACCACCATGAAGAAATAAAACATCGAATCAATCCGAGGAGCGTATATCTTTATTATCGGGATTGTACAACCCAATCTTGAGCCAATTAATCAAAGCAATGTAAAGGTGTTTGCTTTAGGAAGATTAGGGCGATGAGCTTTGCCTTCTTAAAAGTGACCAGGGCTTCCTTCAACCTTGAAACCCTTGAACCCTTTGCAAAATTGAAATTGCCATACGCTTATGGGTTGACCATTTTCGTAATACATAAATGAGGGTAATTCTTCGACGCTATCAAAAGCTTTTCTCGCCTTAGGCGAAACAATTCCAATCACAAGAAAATCTTTTCCAAGGAAAGCTTCAGGATGGTCGATAGGGTTTTGCCAGAGATCATACTGGCTGTGTCGATCGCCATTGACCAAGCCGATGGAATAGGCTTGCGGGTGGCCTGAGCAGTAAAATCCGACTTCTCCAGGTACATTCCAACTGCCTCCTGCAAGGACGGGTTCCCGACCCGTGGAAGAGGTAATGTCAGCGCGTAATTTGTCAATTTCCTTGGCGACGGAAACCCAACCACGGAGCCTGCAAGTAGGGTCAAATTTTCGAAGAGGGAAAGGGTTGGCCTTGGAAGGGTTTTCAGCGATAAGTAAAAAGAGGGGCCTGATCCATTCGCTTTGGTGCATAAAAAGGGAGATTGCAAGACCAAGAGCTATGAAGGTAGGGACAAAAAATTTGCAGCAGTTTAGTAGAAAGCGATTTTGTCCCGCCAGGATTTCTTGCATATGAAAAATAATAAGCACCAACCCTGAAAGATAAGCTGTAACGGGCCAGTTCATTTCTCCGCCCCCGGTTTTTGGACTGAACCCAAAAAAAACCAGGAAGGTGACAGCAGACATCCACCACAAATATTGCTTAACTGCATTTTCTTGCAACCAAGGTCTGAAATGCCACATGGCCCAAGCCCAAAGAATAAACCAGTAGCCTAGCAGTAACCCGAATTGTTGTCCTAGATATGTAAGAGGGCCCATCCATTGTATTCTTGGCCCCTGATGCATTCCTGCGAGGGCGCTAACATGATGAAAAGAAACCCAGTTGTTTTGGATGTTCCAAATGAGGATGGGAAGCGAGAAAAAAGCTGCGGTGAATCCGAGTACCCATGGCCCCGGTTTAATGAAGTAAATTCGATATTGTGGCGTGAATAAGAAAAAGCATGCTAGCGACCCTATCCATAAAATCATTGTGTATTTTGCAAGAATCCCAAATCCAACTGCAGCCCCTGTAGCAAACCAAGCCCAACTTTTATCCTCAAATAATGCCATGTAACCAAACACCAGGGCCCATACCCAAGCGCAAGTGTAAGGCGCATCGATCGTAATCAGCGATGAGGCTGCAGCGATGGGAGGCAGGGAAATTGCGATGATCACTGCAACTAGTGAAACTCGCGCATTGGCGGTTGTTTTTAATGTGAGAACAAAAATACCCCAGATAAGCAGGGTGCCACATATCACTGCGGGAAATCTTACTGCAGGCATTTCGGATCCACAAATAGCAATACTAAGTGGGCCAAAAACTTCACGACCCATGCGTATAAGCCACGAAACCATCGGGCCTTTGCTGTAGTAACTCCAATCTAGATGGCGCGACCAATCCCAATAGTGGGCCTCATCAGGGGCTAGGTTTAATGGGCAGAAGAAAAGTAGGTAGACCAGATGCAGTAATCCTGAACCGAGGATCAGGGCGTAAGCGATCCATTTGATTCCGGCTTGATCGTCTTGTTTATCCTTAACCATGAGTTCTCAGCTATCTTGGACAATTTTCAAATCAGTTTAATGGCTAAATATTCAGCCATGATTGCTTTTACGAAACCTATTCGGGCAAGGTCAATACGGTTAAGTTTGTAAAGCACAAGTAATAGTAGATTGAGCGAAACTGGGGTATTTGCTATCGATTTAAAAGTGGTCTGGTATGCGGTTGGCTCCTTTGGTAAAAATTGATTCTCAGATGGGGTTGGTGGATTGTTAAAACTTGTTGACTTTGACTTTTTCGAGGCGATAAATCATGCGGAATCTTTTAGCACTTGCAGCTTTTTGTGTAATCACATTTGCAACTGTCGGATATTTTCAAGGTTGGTATATGGTGAAAGCTGATATTACCTCAGATGGTAAACGCAATATTAACATTGATTTTAACACCAAAAAAATCACTTCGGATATTGGTAAGGGCACTGAATTTGTGCAAGAGAAAATAAAGACCATCGAAGAAAACGAAAAGAAGAATGTTAAGGCCCCTGAAGAATCAGGATCTGCTGCAAAGCGTTAATCCTTTAAGAAATTTATAAGTTTCTGGGCGCATGCCTTACCAAAGGCTGGGTCGTTGATGTGTAAATCCATCTCGATATATTCCACATCCGGGCTCAACCATAATTTCAAGCTTTCCCTTAATGCCTGATTGGCTTGTGGCCACCAAAACGGTTGGCCCGAGGCATCTAGTGCCGAGATTCCATTCAGCGGAAAAATGATCGCAGTGGGCCCCTTTGCAGCATTCGCTTTCAGCGCAATTTCTTTACCCAGTAAATCGTTTTCTTCGGGCGTAGTGCGCATGAGTGTGACATTTGAATTGTGGGCGTAAAGCATTCGACTACGAAATTTTTCGGGCACTGTATCCATGGGGCCAAAGTTCACCATATCCAAAGCCCCAACCGAAATAATCTGGGGAATGCCCATGATCCCTGCCGCTGTAAGTCTTTCATTCCCCGCACTCAAAATTCCCCCGACCAATTCATCTGCAAGCTCAGTTGTGGTGATATCTAATACGCCTTTAATTAGTCCATCTCGAATGAAAGATTCCATGGTTAATCCGCCGGTACCTGTGGCGTGAAAAACCAAAACCTCCCTGCCTGATTGTTCAAGAATATTTCGGCCCAATTCTACACAGGGTGTGGTGACACCAAACATGGTTGCAGCGAGCAATGGTTTTTCTAGGGTGGAGCTGATATAGGGTGCATTTAGCATGCCTGCCATTGCATGGGCTGCATTTGAAAGAACTTTTGTACTGATGCGATTGAGGCCGCTGATATCAACCACGGAATGCATCATGGTGATATCTTTGACCCCTACAAAAGGGCGCACTTGCCCGCTTGCCAAGGTGCTGACCATGATTTTCGGAATACCAAAGGGAAGGGCGCGCATTGCGGAAGTACCCAGAGTGGTACCAGCAGAGCCACCCATACCAAGGACCCCGTGGATTTTGCCTTGATTGAAAAGATCGATAGCAATCTTGGCTAATCCATTAGCCCCAGCTTCAACAGACTTACCTCTGTTTTTTTCAAGTAGAACTTTATTAAGGGTTGTTCCCGCTGCTAAAAAAACCTCTTCACGAGAAATGTCTGGAGCGAAAGAAGGGGGATTCAAAACCCCCGCATCTGCACAAATACATTGAAATCCCTGCTTTTCAAGAAGGGATTTGAGAAAGGCAAACTCGGTGCCTTTGGTATCGAAAGTTCCGGGTAGAAATACATTCATGCGCATACCTTTTCTGATGGTTCAGAGAAAGTATACGCATTTTAGTTTTGTATTTGGGCTGAAAAGTTGCATCAAGGAAAGATTATCAAACTTAATAGCGAATAATCGTATCAATACTCATGCGGAAATCTTGAAGGAACTGGTTTCCTACGACTGCCCAATCCAGACCGATGCCTGATTGCACTCTTTCAGACCATTTGTAACGAATGCCAGGCCCTAGAGTGACAACGCTTTTTCCGCCAATGGATTGACCACCAAAGTTTACGAGATCAACGCCATCAAAATTAAAAGAGCTTTGCCCGCCCTTGGTGTAGATGAACCAGTTGAAATTCACCATGGGATAGAAGCGGTGCCAGTTTAAAATATCGTAGTCGATTTGGGCGCTTAGATTCAAATAGTTGGAACGGGCATTGTTTGTGGAAATATTCCAATTAAGAACGCTGAGAACATCAAAGCTACCATAGGAACTGCGCCCAAAACTGTGAGCAGCAGAAACATAAGGTGTAAGCGAAAGATTGCCTGTGTTTTGGAAGGCGCGTTGGGGCCCGCTGGGGATTTCAAAAGTAAGACCAGCGGCAGCGACAAGGTTGTTCTTTTCATCGCGCCAGAAAGTCCATTTAGGCCCAAGCCATAGTTCTGAAAAACTGAGGTCGCCATTAAACCCCCCTTGTTGATCAGTCGGGTTCAGCGAAATCCAGCCAAATTTATTGATTACAAAGGAAAGCCGCTCGGTGATTGCAACTCTTGCTTGGCCGCCCAGATAATTAACATTCCCGCCTTTTAGCGTGTCATTACTACCTGGAATTGTCTGGTACATAAATATAGGCTTGACTTCAGTAAGAGCCCTTGGGTCTTCGAAGAGAAAAAGATTGGTGGTGGGGCTGGCGAAATTATCGAAGGCATGGTCACTTTCAAAAAGCTTCCTGCTAGTAGTGCCCGAAAAAGGGCCATTGCCCATGTACTCGCGTGCTGATTCCAGAAAATTTGGATTATTTGTGGCTGGCCTATCCAATGGCATGCCCGTTGAACCAGGCACATAAGGAGAATTATTACCAAACCCTGAAGAAGGTGGATTACCGAACCCTGAAGAAGGTGGATTACCAAACCCTGTAGGTGGCCCATTTCCGGGAATTGCTGGTGGTACTCCGGGAGTTAGTGCACCTGAAGGCACAGGCGACTGCTCTACGCCCTGTGTTAGAGTAATAGGGCTGCTATTGGTTCTTACGGGTATCGAAATAGGTTGGCCTATTGCAGCAGCACCCCCCGCTGTTAGGGCGGGTCTGTTAGAGCCATTCCATACCCCTTCCTGACTATAAACAGTACTCGAGGAAACGAAAATCCCCAAACATACCACTGCTTTTCTCAGGTGATCAAAATTACTCATATAAAGGTCTCCATTGAGCTGTATCTAAGATACAACCCACCAATCACTTATTACTTGCTGGTAATCCAAGGCTTCTGTCACATTTCTTAAAGTTCTTAATGCAATCTTCTCTGGATTACCCATTACTTGACACACAATTTCAGATAAACTATCCCAAGTAGTCGCCCTCTTAACTTCTTCTAAAGGTTTGACAAGATGAAAAAGCTTCTAATTCTAAGACTTTTAATTCTGCTGGTAGTTGGGGCAAGTTTGGCAAACCTGGCTCGGGCCTGGTGGGTTAATGGCCATGCTACTCTCGTTGAAGCTGCAGCTTCTGCACTTCCCGATGATATGCCCGAATTCTTTCGCAAGGCAGGTAAAGCTCTTGGTCATTTCGTTGGCGACCCCGATCGTTGGAAAAACCCCAGTGCCAAATTTCTTCGTGCAGGTACCTCCGCAGATCATTTTCTTGATCTCGAAGATGTCGAAGGCAAAGACCTTCCTTCAGATAGGTATCAAGCGATTGAGTTGCTGCAATCCATAAAAAAGCGACCCGAAAAAGTCGGTATGCTTCCTTATGCAATCATGGAAAACTACGAACGCCTTGCTTGTGCCTTTTATGATTTCAGACAAGACCCAGAGAACGAAGCTATTCGTTGGAAGTGCCTATTGCATGCAGGGGTAATGGCGCACTACACCACCGATCTTTGCATGCCTTTGCATACCACCGTAAATTATGATGGCATGAAAATCGATGGAAAGATTAAGCAGAAGGGTATCCATGCGAGGCTTGATAGCTTTCCTGAGAAGTTTAATTTTAAAGCGATGGATCTCGCCAAGGGATTGAAGGCAAACAAAATGGACTCAGATGTGGTTTGGAATAAAGTCATCGAATCGATAAGGGATTCACATCGCCATATTGCAACTTGCTATGAATTGGATCTGAAAAACAATTTCACTGAACCTACCGAGGAAAGCAAAAAGTTTGTCACAGAACGCTGCAGGATGGGGGTTCAATTGACTATGGATATTTGGTACAGTGCATGGCATAAAAGTGCAACCATGCCAAAGCCATATTAAAAAAAAGAACCCCCAAGGGAGTTGGGGGTTCTTTTCGCCCAAGAATAAACTCCAAGGGAGTTGAAGGTTATTCTCGGGCAGGGGGGTACAACTAAAAATTAATTTCCATGCCAAGGGTGATCCCTTGCATCCAAAGGTCGGTGCTGTTGAAACTGAAGGTGGGTTGCCCATTTCCAACATTAAGGTCGATCGTAGAACCCGGCCTCGAAACACTTGACCAATAAATAATGTTGTAACCAACATATCCTTTGACACAATCTCTGAAGGCATAACCTACATTCACACCCAACTCTGGGACAAAGGTGAACTTCTCTTTCGAATACTGCCCGATGTTGGAATCTGCAGCCAAGAACCCCGTAGGTGCGGTGGAAGATAAATTGTCCGTGGTGGAAGTAGTTATCCCAGTAATATTCACTGATTGTTGGGTGCCACCGATAGCAAGTTTAGGCAGAGCATTAACGAACCACTTGTCTTTGCGCAATTCGATGCTTGCACCTACCTGACCGCCGTAAAAATCACTCGTGGTTTTAAAACTATCGGTAGAACTAGAAATAACTGGTCCGGGTAAAGGACTAAAAGAACTTCCCGTGACATCAAGGCTCTCTTTTAAGCCAAGGTATCTGAAGCCGAACAACCCATCTACCGACATGGAAACGCCACTGATGAAGTTGTGCCTAAGGTTTCCTTCTGCGCCCCAAAGTTTACTGTCGAAGCGGGAAGAAAAAGATCCAGCGTTAGTTGTAGGCGAAGAAAGAACCAAAGCTGATTGACTTCCAGTAGTTGCGTTGGTGAAAGGCCTTGCAAGTAAAGGTGCGCCTGGCGAAGAAAGATCGATTTGATCCACTTGGGTTTCTAAAAACAGGAAGTTCGCTTCGAATGCGAGGTTGTGTTCTCTGGAAAGCCAGTAAATCATGTCGAACCTTGCGCCACTTCGTAAATCTCCTCCGTAGGAGGTGTCGCCGAAGAGAATGTTCGTTCCTGGTGCGTTAAGAATACCTGTTGTTCCTGAAGTGGAAAGCGGTGCAACTTTGTCGCCTTTCATCCACCAAAGAAGGTACTCAGCACTAAATGAAAATCGTTCGGAATCTGCAGGAGGCCTTGGTATTTCCAAAAGTGGCTCGACTTCGCCTTCCTTTGGAATTGCTTCCTTGCCGACATCGAGAACAATTTTTTTTGCCTCTTGTGGCGCTTTTAAATCAGTAGGTAATTTGGTGGGAATCTCATCTGCAATCAATGCTGATGAACTTACCCCCAATGACAATGCCAATACGAAACTCCATTGCTTGCGCATGGAAAGATCCTCCCTTAAAGCCATACCATCATCCTTGATGATATGTTGAATTTGAGCCCTGCCTGTCAGATTCCCCCCGGAACCAGACAAGGTTTTATGTCTACTTTTTAATTCGACTTTGTGGTTCCGATGAAATCATCTGAAAAGGTGATAGGCCCTGTAGGAGTTATGCCGGGCGAGCAATTAATCCGTTGATCCACTAGAAAAGGAACGGTCGCTAATTCAGTTAAAAGTGTAATGTTCGGCAAAGTTTGCCAAGTTTACAGCATAATAGGTGACTTTGCCGATTATGCAGGGTATAATGAACACCCTTGCCAGTAACTTAAGGAAGAAATGAGCGTATGGAACCGAATAATCCTCTCAATCCATTAGACCCTAAACAGGTGAAGACAGCATTCAAGGCGTTCAAAAAGCGCCTGAAACTTACCCAATTGGATGAAGATTCGAAGTTGGGTCGGTCCCCGATGACGGGAGGCAGTCATTCTTCCATCCTTGCGATTCAGCCACCATCCGAGTTTTCACATGAAATCTGGCAGGAGTTGGTCAAGCAGGGAAAATTGAAACCCGCGGGCAGGGGTATGTATGAATTGGTAAAAGAACTTTAACTCAAAGGTTAATCATGAAAAAGTCTATTTGGTCTCTATCTGTTGCAGGTGCTTTGTTTATTTCTCAGGCCCATGCTGAATCTTGGACAAGCTTTCGCGGTCCCACAGGCGATGGGCATGTTAAAGGCGAAAAACTTCCCGACTCCTTCAAGCCGGGTCAGGAATTATGGAAGCAAGCCATTCCTGGTAAAGGCTGGTCCACCCCTGCAGTTGTTGCAGGAAAAATCTTTCTTACCACTGCAATCCCCAGTGGCGAAGGCGCAATGGTGAATCAATCCCTTGAAGCCATGTGCCTCAATGCCAGCGATGGTAAGGTCGTCTGGAAAACTCCCATCTTCGAACAAAAGGCCGAGAGCGCACCTAAAATCCATGGCAAAAACAGCCATGCCAGCCCTTCTCCCATTTGGCATGAAAACAAGATTTATGTTCACTTTGGCCATATGGGTACCGCCTGTCTCGATGAACAGGGCAAGATTCTTTGGAAAGTTCCTGGGTTATATACCAAACCAGTGCATGGCAACGGTGGCTCGCCCATTCTTGTTGATGACATGCTGATTTTTAGTTGTGATGGAACCGATGCCCAAAAGGTTGTTGCGATTAAAACCAAAGATGGGTCATTGGTTTGGAGCACTGATAGGCAAGCGAGCCCGACTAAGCCTTTCTCGTTTTCGACCCCCGAGCTTATCGAAGTGAATGGCAAGAAAATGGTTATTAGCCCTGCCAGCGACATGGTTGGCGCTTATGATCCTAAAACAGGCAAGGAAATCTGGCGTGTTAAATATAAAGGGTACTCTGTTATTCCTAAACCCTTGTTTGCCAATGGTTTGGTTTTTATATCCACTAGCTATGACCGCCCTGCACTATATGCCATCAAGCCCGATGGTAAAGGCGATGTAACCGAAACGCATGTTGCCTGGAAGCTTGAGAAAAACATTCCCCATACTCCTAGCCTCATTGCGGAAGGCCCTGATTTATTCATGGTTGCAGATAACGGCATGGCTAGTTGCGTGGAAGCTGCAACGGGTAAAGTGCATTGGGGCCCCGAGCGTATTGATGGTGCTTACTCTTCTTCCCCGGTGATTTCGGATGGTAAGATTTATTTTCAGAATGAAGAAGGTAAAACCACTGTGGTAAAGGCAGCAAGAACTTTCCAGAAAATCGCAACTTCGGATATGGGCGAAAGAACCCTTGCTTCTTTTGCGGTTGCAGATGGCAAGTTGTTTGTAAGAACGGAAAAGAGTTTGTTTGCGTTCAGCCTTAAAAGCTTGGCATCCAGATAATCGGTGCAGCAAATAAAAAAAGGAGCCTGGGACTATTCCCGGGCTCCTTTTTGTTTTAACTCATACTACTAACTCTTTTTTACAAGGATATAATCCTTGGAGCCATCTGGTGTTTGAACCTGAAACAAAACGCCCTCATCATAATTAGCCTTATCGGTAAGAGTCTTTACTTCAGAAGAGGATTTGACTTCGTTCTTATCGACTTTCATTATTACCATGCCAACTCGCAAGCCTGCCTTATACCCAAGGCTATCACGATCCATCTTAATGATCACCACGCCATTGGTTCCAGATTTGTAACCAAATTTGTCTGCAAGTTCATCATTAAGCTGGCCCACTTCAACCCCAAGTTTGTCGAGGTTGGTTTCGCCTTCAATGCTGGGGTTTTCTGGCGATTTCGGATTGAGGCGCGACATCCCAAACTGTTTGGGTTGCTCGACAATGGTGACATTTACCTTGAGTTCTTTACCATCGCGGACTAGCTTGAATTCCGAAGCCTTACCTAAGGGCAAAGCTGCTACAGAAAACTGGAGGTCTTTGCTGTCTTTGATAATCTTCCCTGCAACTTCAATAATAATGTCACCAGATTGAATTCCACCTTTTCCTGCAGGCCCATCTTCCATCACCTGTGTGATGATCACGCCTTTAGGGTTTTTTAAGCCCAGTTTCATTGCAACCTGCTCGTCTTCAATGTCCTTGATTGCAACGCCAAGGTATCCCCTGCGAACAATTCCGTTTTTCAGCAATTGCTCTTTGATGGTTTTCGTAAGGTTGGAGGTTATGGCCATGCCAACGCCTTGAAACCCACCGGATCGGGTTTTGATTGCAGAGTTCACTCCAATAACTTGGCCATCGAGATTGACTAAAGGCCCGCCGCTATTGCCTGGATTGATGGCTGCATCGGTTTGCAAAAAATCTTCGTAGAAATTGAGTCTAAGGCTGCGACCCTTTGCGCTGATAATGCCCGAAGTGACAGAACCTGTGAGGCCAAATGGGGCCCCCAAGGCTAGAACTCTGTCGCCAATTTCTGATGTATCGGAATCACCAAATTCCAAGGCAGGAAGATTCTTGGCGTCGATCTTAACGATGGCAAGATCGGTCTTAGGATCGCCCTTGATTTCGGTAGAAGTAAATTTTCTGCCATCATTTAAGGTGATCTCTACTTTGTCTGCGCCTTCGACCACATGGTTGTTGGTCACGATTACGCCATTAGATTCAACAATAAAGCCCGATCCAAAACCGCCTTGGCTATCATCGGGGCCATCTTCTCCGCCTCGTTTTTTAAACTCTTCGAAAAACTTTCTGAATTCTTCAGGGATCTGTGGATTATCCTGCCCCTGATTCTTTCGTTTGGGCCCTTGTTCTTTTAATCGCATTGGTTTTGCCTTCGCTTCGATGCTAACGACCGAAGGAAGTACTTTCTTAACTACATCGCGGTAAGAAACCAGATCCTTACCTTTGGTAACTGCGGGGGCAGCCGATTGGCCCTGAATCCATGGTGAAATAACAAAACCTGTAACCCCTGAAAACATTAATGCCAGTACAAATAACTTTTTCATAATGCTCCTTTTATTGTGTTGCTAAGTCGCTTTTCCTTTTAAGCAGATATAACTCTGCTAGGATACCAAAAGAACGCCGTTTATACACTACGAACCAACATTTAAAAAAGTTCTCCAAATAGTAAAAAATATTTCGTCGTTATCCTTCCTGTTTAGGGAACTTTATTGCACTTATTCGCATCAAATATTATATAAAAGATGCTTTTGTCATGGAATCTTCTCTCTTTTTAGTGAGAATAGACTTATTACACCATGGCCTTGAGTAGAAATTTAAAGTATGGCTAGTGACAATAATAATGTGCCGGAAATCGATCCGTTGGAAGATTGCCAAAAAGCCATCGGTTATCATTTTAATCAGATAGATTTACTGAAATCCGCCCTTACGCATGCCTCTGGAGTTGATTCTCGACTGGCATCTAATGAAAGGCTTGAGTTTCTAGGAGATTCTATTCTAGGGTTGATTTGCTGTGAATATCTTTATCACCGGTTTCCTGATTTGCATGAAGGTGATATGACTAAAATAAAATCAGTAGTGGTTAGCAGGCCAACTTGTGCAAAGGTCAGCGAAGATTTAAAGCTGGGTTCGTTTATGGTTCTTGGCAGGGGGGTGGCTTATAATATCCAACTTATTCCAGCCAACATTCTTGCAGATGTTTTTGAAGCAATTCTAGGCGCAATTTATCTGGATGGTGGATGGGGTGCTGCTAAGGAATTTGCATTAAGGCAACTTTCCGCCCTCATCGAGGAAGTCGCAGGTAGCGATTTAAAAAATAACGCCAAATCTTTGTTGCAGCAAATTGTGCAGCGAGAATTCGGTGCAACTCCTCAATATGTTTTATTACAAGAAAACGGCCCCGATCATAGCAAGTGCTTCATGATGGCTGTCAGCATTCAAGGGAAAACCTTCAAGGGTGCCTGGGGCAAAAATAAAAAAGATGCGGAACAAGCTGCCGCTTTTAATGCTCTTTCCGAAATTCAAAATCCGGATTCAGAAACTAAGTAAAGTTACTACCATGCCAATGAAACCTTA
>Ga0208856_1000278_pt1 | contig 21038 bp, 10 predicted proteins | sample LakMenEpi13Jul12_FD_150690 | JGI IMG/M metagenome (GOLD analysis project Ga0208856, IMG submission 150690) | Freshwater microbial communities from Lake Mendota, WI - 13JUL2012 deep hole epilimnion (SPAdes) | ecosystem: Environmental > Aquatic > Freshwater > Lentic | place: Lake Mendota, Madison...
GCAGGGGTATATAGTCTGGCACAAAATCGGCTGATGATTTTATCCGCATCAAAACCTTCTTTGATTGTGGTCAATTGCTTTAAGGCAAATGCGTGGTTGTTTCAATGGCGTACTTTGCTAGCGTTACCAATTGCAATTCTGGTGTATCTTGCTCCCTTTTTAATTTCGCTGGCATGGTTTGGGAATGGCGAAGGGTTGAGCATGGTCTGGCGTGAAAACATCAGGCGGTTTTATAACCCAGTGAATCATATCGGGCCGATCTATCTTTATTTTGGTGTGATCTTCACTTTGCTTGCGCCATGGTCTCTATTTTTGCCCGCAGCTTTGGTTCAGGGGTTTTCAAAACCCAAGGGGGGACTGAAGGATAAGCAGTCTGATCTATTTGCAATGGTGTACTTCATCTCGATGTTTGTTTTTTTCACCTTGGCAAGCTCGCGAAGAAGCTATTACCTACTGCCTGTGTTGCCTGGTGCTGCGATATTGATTGCATCGTTGTTTGCAACAGAGTATTCGAAGTTAAATAAGTGGGCTGGATTTATGTTTAAGGGAAGTTCTTATTTGTTGTTAGGGGTTGTTGCAAGCATGTTGGTTTTGTTGGTGCCTGCAGAAAACATACTGCCCTACCCTTGGAATACTTTGCCCCAGTTGCCTTGTGGTTTGATTTTTGGATTGATGGCAATATCGACGCTTGCAATCGGATATTGGGCGGCTTGTAAAAAAGAAATGAATGCATGGTTCTTATGTAGCGGATGGTTTGCATCGTTTCTGATGGTATACCTTTTTCAAGGTTTTTTCCCTGCAGCAGAGGCTTATCGAACCCAGAAGGAATTCCTTAAACAGGTTCAGGCGTTTACTGTTCAGAACCCAGGTGGGTTGTGTTTGTATAAAACTCGAGAAGCTGTGTTTTATCTTGGTAATAAAGCACCCATGCCCGAGTTTCACTCTGAAGAAAAATTAATGGAATCATACAAGAATGGTGGATCCCGCTGGGCGTTGATGAAAAAACGCGATACCCTTTCCCCGATATTTGGTGGGTGTGTTGTGCTTGAGGAAACTAATTTTCCTTGGGAGGGTGCCCAGGCAAAAGTAAAACTTGCATTGGTTGACCTAGCAGGTAAAAAAACCAAATCGCAGGTGGTTGCTACTTCACTTCAAGATTAATCAGACGATATATTGTTTGAAGCCTGCCCAGCATGCAAAGGTAGGTTAAAATTCCCCTTATTGCCCTTGGCGAAAAAGTTATCGCTTAGCATTACTTTCTTAGATTTTTCATCCACATCTACAGAGGTGATGAAATCAGTCTGTTCTTTTCCAGATGTAAAAAGGCAACCGCTCACCCGAACCATGGAGCTGTTGTTTAAAAGAATCCCCCGTTTTCGTACCTGATGAAACTGGCAGGAAGATATTTGAACATTGGTGGAATCGGTTATTGCCATGGTGGCTTCGACTGGGATTTCCGCAGGCCTTGTATGCTGCACTATGTTGCCTGTGAATTGCAGGTTTCTGCAGCCAGAGACAACGATTGCATCTGTTGAATTCCCTTTATATTCCGGGTTATGATCAATGCTATTGGAACCGATCACGAGATGTTCGGAATCCTCTAATAAAAGCGAATGATGATACCCGCTGTAAATGCTGTTACCCGAAATAACGACACTTCTTCCTGCATTGATGTGAATTGCGGTTTCTTGGCTGCCGATCAGATTTCCTGAAATTGCCAATAGCCCCACAGCGTTAGGGTTATCTTTTCCAACACCTAGGAAGCGGATATTTGCGCCACCTGGGCTGCCCTTTGCTTGAATGGTGTTGCCTGCAATAGTTCCTTCGCGCACGGTGCCTTTTCTGCAATCGAAAAGGATATCGTTGGAATCGGATTCGAGTGGGTCGAAATTATATTCGATATCGTTACCAACAATTTGAATATTGCGGATTTCACTTTCTCGAACAACAACACCTCCGCGTTTGCAATAGCTGATGTGATTGCCTGTGATATTGATTTGATGAAGGTTAATTTTATCCATGAAAATGCCAATGCCTGAGTTGTCGAAAATATGGCAATCAGAAACAATTACATTTCGATCGCGGATGCGGAGATGAAGAGCGTTTCTGCATTTTCTAATCAAGAGACTTTTGAAGGTGGGTTGCATGGAACCTTCGCAGGAAATACCATCGGCTTCCGGATGATCCCCTGTGATTTCAAGATCTTGAAATAGTGGCATTCTTTCTTTGAGCCATAAATTGTTGGAGATATGTTCAGGTAGAGCGGTTTTCTGATGAGTACCAATGATTTGAAATGCAGGCCCTGCCCCTCTCATTAAAACTCGTGCGGTTCCTCCTTCGGAACGAAATCCATGGGGCCCGGTGTTGCCTAGCATTATCCGAATGGGTTTGGTGATCAGATAAGATCCTTTGGGGAACAAAATGTCGCCGCCAGATTTTTCGACTGCATGTTGAATTGCAATGGTATCATCTGAAATTCCATCGCCCTTGGCGCCAAAATCAAATACAGATCCCATGGCGATTATGCTCCTTGTTGTTTAAAAATAATAGTTGCAGTTTAGCATGAAGGGGGCAGACCTTATAACCCACAATATTAATATTACCGTTATAATTTATGGTTTTAGGGGGTTGGTTTTTGCTGATTATGAAAAGGCCAACAGGCTTACCACCCCGCTTGGTTGGGTTATTCCATTTCTTAACAGCACAATGTGAAAAAATGAGTTAGAATTATTAAAGGTATGGTCTTTCGAATGCCGGGGTATTCTTTGAACAGAATCATTACAACTTTGGTGCTAGTAATTGCAGTAGCTAATGCAGGGGCTCAAGATCCGTCTACACCCATTCCAGCAAAAAGTATCGAAAAAGCAAAAGCAACAAGTAATACAGGGTCAGATAAAAAGACCGCTTCTTTTTGGCAGGCGCCTGCGGGTGCGATTATGGTGCTTTGTGAGCAAGCAGCAGATAGCCTTAGGTTATTGCCTAAAATGGTGGTGTTGCCCCCGGAAAAATATCAAGAGTTGTTGGATGAGTTAATAAAGCTGAAGGAACAGCAGGTGGAAATAAAGCCTCTGCCCCCAAGTTCGGTTCTTATCAATGGAAAAGTGGAGTCCAGCCTTGCTAAGTTAAAAATCCGGTTTTCATTTCAAACAGAAAAACCTGGAATGAACATTTTGCTTGGTTGCGGTTTGGGCCAAGCAAGTTCTGCATTGATGGATGGAAGAATACCCCTCCTTAAAAAGACCTTGGAAGGCTTTGTGGTTTTTGTTGAAACCCCGGGAGCTCATGATCTTGATCTAGATTTGTTGGTAACGATCAAGAATCAAGGTGAAAATCAGTCTTTCGAATTAGATATGCCTGGCGCTGCTATTACCCAGCTTGAACTCGACATGCCTTCTGGAACAGTTAAACCAAAAATCAGCAGCAAGAACAATCAAGAACCTCTAACGTTTTTTAAAGGGAACCGGTTGAGCGCAACCTTGGGCCCCTTGACCATGATTCAAACAATATGGAAATCATCGCAGCGAGATTCCCAACCCAAAGCGCTAACTTCGGAAACAAACATTCTGGTTCGTATGGATGATAAGCTTCTGAATGCACGGGCGGAAATTAAAATCGGCGCTTTAGGTGGCAGGCTTGATGTGCTTGACCTTGTTGTTCCGGTGGGAAGTGAAGTAAGGCCATTTAGCCCTGCAGATGAAGCTCGCATTCTTAGCATCGAAAAAAATGATCAAAAGTTTGCTGGTTACAGAAAAATCAAACTTAATGATAATAGTAGTGAACCCCTAAAACTTGTTGTGGAAAGCCAGGCGGCTATTCCGGCCAATGGTGGGCAATTGCCTATCGGCCCTTATCTTCTTACAAGCGCTATCAGGCAGACTGGCGTAATTCTTTTAAGTAACCAAGGTAGTGATCTTAAAGTTAGCAATCAGCCCAGGGGAGAAATCATCAGTCAGGAAGTTAGCGCTCAAGATAAACAACGGGATCCGAATGTTTTTGCATCGTTTCGCTATTGGAATCATCCTGTTCATGAAAAGCCCGGGGCGTTAACCGGGGTGAATTCGCTTTCGTTGCTTGATTTGCAATTGGATTTGATTCGTGGGGTATTGGAAGTAAAAACAGTTCACACAGTTCGCCTAGCGAGAAAAGAAAACAATCAATGGTATTGGAATATCACAACAAATTTTGATTGCACACCGGTTCGAACTGGAACTGACAAGGTTGAAATCCGGATCCCATCTGGAATGGTTTATGATGAAAACAAAGGTCCGATTCCAGCTAATATCATCCGGGATGTTGCGTTTGATGGAAAATCAGGGAAGATGATGGTTCAATTTTCTCAGGAATTACTTAACCCATTTCAGTTTTCGTTGGATTTTCACGAAGCATTTACTCCTGAAGAAACCTCCCGAATCTCCTTGCCCTTGCCGATGCTGGTACGGGATAGAGGCGTGCAAATCAGTTTGGTTACGCCTGATGATTTTCATTTGTTGACTAGTGAAAAGCTTAATACTTCCTTTGAACTTCTAAGCCATGAAACGCACAAGCAGGTTTGGAAATCTGAAAAGTTTAGTCAGAAAATTGATGCAATACTTAAGCCTGCAGATGATAAAACCCAAGTCAAGCAAACCATCGATGTTCAGCTTAAGGGTGCAAGCGCCTTTAGCAAACAGCAAATGCATTTGCGATTTTTGGGCAGGGTTCCCACGATGGTGGAAATTAGCGTGCCCAAGGAAATAGCAGAAAATTTGCGGCTATTAAAGGGTGGGCGAATTGAAGCGCTAGACGATAAAACAGGAATTTTGGCTGTCGCCCTTACCGGTGCCAATAAAGAAACTGACTTGGAATTTGAGTATGAATCCTCGATTTCGCAGGAAGCCAAGAACTTGCAGCTACCTTTTTTATCACTGCTTAATTCCAAACAAGATTCCGTATTTCAGATTTGGGCGAAACCAGGCGTGGTTATTACCACTAAAAACAACTCATGGAAAGAACACCCCTTGGAAGCGGTTGCGAAAAATATCCGCCTGCCCAATGCTTCTTTCCGGGGTGAAAAAACTTCCAGCGCTTTAGAGATTGATTTATCTTCCGGGTTGGGCGAAGTTACCGGTATCGAAAAAATACTTGCTCGTGCAAAGCTTGAACAAAATCAAATCGTATACCGGGTGAGTTATTATTATAAAAATTCGATTGATCAAGTGATTGATTTTACCATGCCCTCTAATTTTCAAGGCGCCAAACTCTCCATCAATAACTTGATATGCAATTGGCAATATGTAACCCAAGGTCGAAACCTTACACGGGTCACTCTTCCAAAAAACACGCAGGATAAACCTTTTATTCTCGAATGGGAATATATGGTCGCAATGCCTCAGGGGATTTTATCATCTTTCCATAACACCTTGGCCATACCGTTGGTTGCCAATCATGATTTTAGTGTAAATTGGTGGATTAGACTTCCCTCAAGTCGAATTGCCTTATTGCCTGAACCAAGTTATGAAACATCAAAACAATGGCACTGGACTAATTTTTTCTTCGCTCTAGATACCATAATTGTTCCAGTGGAATACGAAGGTATACCCCAGGCGGATATCAATTCTGGAGATCCAATTCTTGCTTCTTCTGATTTGGTTATTTTTAATTCTCCGCAATCATCGCTTACCCTTGTTCATACCCCCAAGATTGCATTTCAGTTGTTGTTATCGCTAATTGCGTTCTCTGTGCTATTTTATTCTTTTTACAACATGAAAATAAAAACTTGGGTTGTTACTAATGTAGCTTGGCTTGGATTTTTCATAGTGGTATTGGCAGCGATAATCTTTGCGCTTTTCCCGATGCTTGCATCAAGAATTTTCTTAGGTATTCAGCCTGTACTTTATGCTTTGATTATCGGTGGCGGAGTAATTCAAATTAGAAAATTGCTTTTAGCCTATCAGTCAGCGAATCTTGCTTCTTTCAGCAGAACCAAAGCGTCTTTATCCACGATCCAACCGAATTATAAAAAACAACAATTCGGAAACGCCAAGCAACCTGTTCCAAAAGATAACAATGAAGCAACAGGATATTGGGTACGTCCGGATCCTTCAATACCTAGTAATAACACCTCGAACCTGCGTGCTAGCAAGGCAACTTTGGTGCAAGATGTTCTGCCAGATTAATAGAGGTAAAATCATGCAAGCTGGGAGAATTACTCGCTGCATGACAGGTTCAATGTTTATTTTGGCATATCTTGTGATGGTGTTGCCTGGCAGTAGCCAGGATAATTCATTGGATCGAATCATAGGCCCCCAATTTCGAATTGTAGTGGTTCCACCTGGGCAAAATGCAAAGTTTCTTGAAAAAAATGTTCGCGAAGCTTTTGTGCCCATGCCTGCATCAGAATTCGAGAAACTAAGAAAAACTGCCACTCCCAATTCCCAACCTCGATTCATACCTGCATTAACCCAAGCTAGTTATCAAGGAGAATGGAAGGATAATGGCATCGTAGGGAAGGCAAAATGGGTTTTTAATTCGACTTCGAAAAATCAAACCTATTTCCCAATTTCACCACTTAATATTGCTATTAAGAAAGCTTCTTGGAAAGATAAAGAAGCTCTGCTGGGGGATTTTATTCCAGGCACAACATCACTTCTTATCCCAGAAAATAATGAATCACCCTGTGATTTAGAATGGTCGCTGAAAACTGAACAGATGCCCGATGGGCACCACGTTTTACTTCGCATTCCACAGGCTTCTCTGCAATCTTTTGAACTTACCATTCCGTTCAATTGGAATTTTATTCTCATTTCGAAAGGCTCTGCCGAAACTTTTTCTCCCGCACCCAACAGCATCAAAAAAGTTTTGAAGATAATTGCCAGTGGCGAAACAAAAATTGAACTATTACTTCAGGATCCTGCAATGCATGGCAGGTTTGATGGCTTGCGTATTGACAAACTTCAGGCAAGCCATGAGATAGCTCCTGAAGCCACTTATTCTGAATTTGTATTTTCGTTTGAAGGCCTTACCAATGGTTCGAAAATTCTTGAGTTCGAATATGCAGAAGGCCTGAAGATTCTTGAGGTGTTATCAGATCAGGTTGAGAGTTGGAAAATACTTGTTAGGAATAATTCACAAGTTTTGGAAGTAATGTTGCACAACAATTTATGTAGACCCGAAAAAATCTTTATTAAAACCCTTGGATCATCCGTAGTTAAAAGATCATCGCTCTGGAAAACTCCTTGGGTGCGGTTTAGCGCCCTTCCCTCATATCGTGAAGAAATCACCATCCTTGCAGGTGCGGATATTAGATTAGAAGATCTTATCATGGGTGATTTTTTACTTGCTGATACGCGCAGTAAACAATTACAAAATACGGCACTCAGATTGGTTGGCGGTGGGTTAACTTCTCGAAAAAATTTGACATACCCTTCTATTAAGGTTTCGGTTGGTGGTGCCCAGTTCCGTACCCTGCAAGAGCTTTTATTTCAGCCCACCATTTCTGGTGCATCTTTGCAATCCACCATTTCTTATTTTCTTTTGAATGGGTCAATTTCTTCTTTGTTGGTGCAGTTGCCTGCAGGGTGGGGAGTCGAGCAACTATCTCTTAATGCAGATACGCATATCAAAGATTGGTCGGTTTTACAAAATCAGGGAAAGCAATTACTCAGGATCGAATTAGAAAATCCGCTGATGCCAGGTATTACCAAAAGCTTGGACCAAAATAAAACACGACCGCCCACGCTTTCTATTCGAATGAGCCCTGATACTAAAAGTAAAAAGACAAATCTCTGGGGATTCCCAGCAGTATTACCTTTGAATTCCATGTTGAATGAAGGCTTTTTTGCAATCCAATATGAAGCTTCATCATATCAATCAAAGCTGAAATCGGACCTGATTGAAATTGATGGCCAAAGCGAATTACAATCCTTTAAACAGCCCTGTAATCACTTGTTCAAATTTATAGAAAATTTCCCTGTGGGAAGCATCGAATTAATCCCACTTACAGGCGTTTCAATCCTGCGGTGCAATTCCACAATTTTGGTACAGACAGATAAATTTGATACCAAGCTAGACATTTTGTTAAGCTCTGAAAATGGTCTGGTGGATAAGTTTGATCTTCTTCTTCCTGTAGGGGCAAATCCTGAAAATTGGAAATGGATTTCACCTAATCGCAATATTACCTTTAAGAAGATTGAAAAAATCAATGTTTTTGAAATTGCCAATATCGTGGCAGGCTTAAACCCCCTTCCCGGAATCTCTCTTTTTAATTTTCCTGCGATTCTTCCACTCGTAGAACGCTGGCGTTTTCATCTGTTTCAACCTTTAAGCTCAAAAGAAGCTATCAATTTTAATGCCACTTTTGCCACTCTAATCTCCCAGGGCCCTTCTGAAATCCCTTTGATTTGTTTCCCTTCTGACCAACGATTTGAAGCGACCCTTCAGATTGAATCCCCTAAAAACAGCACCATAGATTTTCGCTCTAAAGGTCTGAAATCCCTTCCTTCCACTAAACCCAAATTTAAAAACTTTGCTTATGACTCTTCATCTCCTTCGCTTACGATTAAATCTTTTCCCCAAGCTGATTCTGCTCCGTATGGAATCATCGAGCAGGCGAGCTTAGAAAAATCTTTCCATGCAAATGGGAGAATTCAAAATCAACTCAAACTGAGCATCAAAGAATGGGACAACGATTTTTTCGACATTGCATTGCCTGTGAAATCTGATGTGAAAGAAATTAGAATTAACAATAAAATCGTTTCTAACTTTATTTTTAATGCGAACCAACTCAGGATTCCCTACCTTGCAACTTCGATTATCAACCCTGCGTCTACCCAGCTTGTTATTAGTTATCAGGAAGATGCACCCAAAGGTTGGTTGTGGAAAACAATTAGTTGCAATTACCCTGAGTTACCAGTTTCGCCCTTGGATAATAACATTATCTGGGTGATTCCCCCGGGCATGGAGCCAATTTCCTTTGCAAATTCTAATCGAAGGACAAGGGATATCGATGGGGATGAAAAATCTGAAGGGGCGCTGAATTATTTATTCCCGCTGAATTATTTGCTGAGTTCCAAACCTTTGATTTATGAAAATTCTAATGATGCTAATGTTTTGTTGAACAATATTTTGCAACAAAAACCAGTATTGAATTCAGGTGATTCAGGAAAATTTAATGAGCTTCTAAAATCGTTGCAATTGTATCTGGTTAAAAATAATTATTCTCTGGTGCTTGATCATGGTTGTTCCGAAATAGCAAATCTCAACTCGACAAGCAATTTGCCCGATATTTCCAAAACTATTGCAGAAAATCTTAACATTCTTGGTTTAAAATTAGTTCCGATTTCTAATGTAGTTCTTTTGACCAATAGTAAGACTGGGGCCTTTTTTGTTGAAAATAAATCTGCTGCCTTTACTATCGCAATCATCTTGCAAGAAGCTGCAGCCCAAGGCATGGATAAATCAAAACGGTATCTGTCTGCCTGGAAATGGCTCCTAAATTTTCCCCATAACTTTCAGGTATCATCATCCTTTTCGCCTATGGAAACATCCAACGGGCCCAAGAAAATGCGTTGGGAGTTATTTCAGCAAAAAGAAAATCTTACCTTGGTTGATTCCCATTATATTCAAGCTGTAGGATTGTTAATCGGATTTATTCTTATGGCATTTATTGCTAATAAAAATATTCCTTTTATGATTTATATCGAACCTACCCTTGGCTTATTCGCAGGTTTGTCTTTGGGTTGGCTACCACTACCCTTGTTGCCTCTTGTTTGGTGGTTCATTCTCGCATGGTCTATTAAAAAGGTTGGACAATATGTGATATTTATTACAACTTCTGCCATCGCAATTTCCTCGAAATCGGTGATGCCATCATTGGTCAAAACGACTTATGTATTCTTGGGAGTATTGTTCTTTTATAATAACCTTATTGCGCAGGCCCCCTTCATTTTTGATGTCTATCTGCTTGTAGAACCTGATTCTTCTGCAAAGGAAGCTACCTATCTTGTACCTGAAGCACTGATTAAACAATTCAAAGATAGCAAACTTCAAATTGCAGAGGGAAAAGCGTTTATCACGAAAGCGCAATATGAGGGGTCAGCAGTTGATAACAGCATTAACTTCAAGGTAATTTGGAATGTTCATGCTACCGGGTTTTCCAACTTGGAAATTCCTGTTTCCGGGGGTTGGCTTACTGACAAAATGTTTTTGAATGATCTCCCTGCTTATCCGGTCGTTAAGGCAAATGGGAGTTTGGTTTTGCCGATCACTAAAAAAGGAGATTATGTTTTAAAGGGTGAATTTAAAGTTGGCGTTTCTGAAAAATTTGCAGAACGAACTGCGACTTTCAGGCTTCCTGTATCGCCCATGAATTTTTTTCAATGCGCGCTACCAGCAAATGTAGAGCAACCAACACTTGCAGGAAGTTTGGGCGCGTCTTTGGTTGTTCGATCTGGAAACTTAACTCGATTAAATGCCGACCTAGGGAAAGTTTTGGGACCTCTGAATTTAAAGTGGAGCAACGGGCCTTTACCTCCAAAATCTAAGCCTTTGATTAAAGAAGCGTATATCTGGGATATCTCTCTTGATTCAAGTAGAATGCAAGCTTTTTGGGATTTGCAAATTCCAGAAGCGGGAACTGATTTTTTCGAAGTAGACCTCCCACCTAATTTAATTCCTTCCACTCTTAATCCAATTATTCGACAAGGCCAAACCCCTGTGACATTGATTAATTGGAATTTAAAACCAACGCCTGTTGGTCAAAGGCTTACCATGAATTTTTCTAGGAGAATTTCAGGGAGCATGCAGATTAGTGCGTTTTTTATCCCAATGAATGGTATGGCAACACGCTGGCAAGTTCCAGTTCCGACCCCGGTTGGAGTTTTTATAGAGGGTGGAAGTTTTCTTGCATACAAATCCATAAATTGTAATATCAATAGACAGATTCTGCCTCTCAGGTTGACGGGTATTAGTAGTAAAAATTTTGCTCCTTTTTGGCCTGAGACCGATAAACCCGAATCTGAATCCCTTGCTTTTGCCTATTCTTTTCGCAGAGAACCCAACAATCCTCCTGTGCTTACTTTGGATATATCTCCTTCTCATTTTAAATTCGATGCGATTCAATCAATCAAAGGCCATTTTCAATCGAAGTCCAGTCAGTTTTTAATTAACGCATCATTAAAAAGTACTCTTCCTGATATTTTATTTGTGGAATGGCAAGTTGATGGCCAAGCCAAATACATAGTTACTAAACTCGTAGGCGATGGAATTCAATCTTGGGCACAAAATGGAACTAAAGTAATAATATGGTTAGAAAAATCTGCTAAAGAAGTTTCTTTTATTGCTGATATTTTAGCTACTGGGTTAACAGGTGCTAGTACCTCCATTATTGAAGTTCCAAGGTCCAACTTTCTTTTTGCAACAAAAACAACCAGTAATATTGTTTTATCACACGACACCAACATTAATTTGAAACCACTTAATCTTAAAGGATTTAGTGACACCTCTAACCCCTTGGCCCTAACCTCGAATGAAAAAAACTATCAGGCTCAATTTGAAATCAAACCTTCATTATCTTCAGGTAGTGCAAACATACTTCTATGGTTTGAGCAAAAAGAGTTAATCACCAGAGCTAGGCTTGATGTAGAAATAAATAGGACAAATAATGATGTTTCAATTTATGAATTTTCCATCAGGGGTTGGGAAGATGAGGATTTAAAATTTGAATTGCCACCCAACATAAAATTGGAGCCTTTGAGTAATCAGGAAAATATTCGGAAATGGTCTTTGATCATTCCAGAATCGCAAAAGAAAGGCCTCATTAATTTCAGTATCTCCTGCGATATTAGTAAGCCATTATCTAATGGCACAATGAAAATTCCGATGTGGAATTTGAAAGGTGTCGAATCATTAATTTCATGGATAGGCGTGCCTAATGAAGAATTAAGTTTAGAAAATATGCAAGGATTGGCAAAAGTTGCAAATGGGACTACTGTTGCAGAAATTGCGATGTTAAGGAAAAAGGTTGGTAATAATCCTGCAGATTTCTACAAAGTAAATGCAAAAACCTGGACCCTTAATGTTCGCTTGAGAAACCAAAAATTTAATTCTGAAGAATCACCGATCGTAATCCATAATATCATTCATGGTGAAACCCAGAAAAATGGTTCAATCAAGGGAACATCAGTGTTCTGGGTTTATTTTCCAGCTTTAGGATCGTTTCAGGTATTGTTACCGAACCCTTCAGAATTTATCTCCTGTCATCTGGATGATTCCCTTATTTATCCTGAAAATGTTGGGGAAGACCAAATTTATGTTTTCAAATCATCGAAGATTGGGTTTCAAAAATTAAAAATTACATTTCAACTTTTGAAGGGTGATTTGCTATGGGCCGATTTCTTAAATAATGTGCCTGTATATAATTCCAATTCTGCTTTTGGAAAAACGTTGATAGTAGGGACTCAACCTTTTCAATCTTGGAAAGTCAAATCATCTGCCTTATATACGCAAGAACTTGCGGCTATGGAGAATCTGGCAAAGTCTTTGCTGGAAATTTCAAAAAGTATTGCAAAAGAAGCTGAAATACGATCGCAAGATTTATCCAACTTACAACCAATTCAGGATTTGTTTTTTCAAGTTATAGCAAGGGCAAAGGCCTTGGAGTCACTTACCGAAAACGGAATGGAATTAAGTAATTGGCAGGAAGAGCTTTTGCTAAAAAACAGGGAATCAGCAATAGAATTAAATTATCAGTCAATTATGGAAAAAGCTGAGATTAACGAAGATAAAAAGCCTTTTAATGAAATTTCAAATTTAACTGATAAAGTGTTTAATCCGAAAATAGTTGAATTATTAGCAGGTAAAAAACTACCAGATTTAACCATGATTTTAAGGCGCAGTCCGGGGTTTCTGAATGCTTCTTGGGGCATTGCTATTTGGATTGGGTTGATATTTTTAGTTTATTATTTAAGTTCTTTAAGTAAGTTTCATAAAATATTAGCAATAACATGGCCTGAACAGGTTTTATTTCTGGGCATTGGGTCTTATTTGTTTCTTGGGTTAACGATTGTAGTATTAGCATGTTTTGTTTTAGGGATTGTAGGCAGAATCTTTGTTTTGCTCTTTTTTAGAAAGTCGTTCATTCAAAGTCTGCAATTAATTTAAATGAAAGTAATTTGATGATTGATTTTAATAGTTCACAAAATTCGGGTTTGGATTTGGGAATAGCCGATGGCAACATTGCGATGCTGCAATGGGATCAGCAAGAATCACAACAGAATTATTGTTCTGAGGATTTTTTCAATCAGCTAGCAAAGATGTTAGTTTCTTTGCAGAAAAGAACAGATCTTAAGGGGCTTATTTTTACAAGTTCCAAGGATGATTGTTTTTTTTGTGATTATCATTGGGAAGAAATTCGGGCTAAAAATAACAACCCAGGATATGAAACCAATTTATTAAACACTGCGAGCGCTTGCTTGAATTTGCTTGAAACAATGCCTTTTCCTACTGTAGTGGGTGTCAACGGGCCATGTGTTGGGAGTGGGTTTGAGTTTATCTTAGCTTTTGATTATCGGATTGGTTGTGATAATCGTTTGACTACTTTTAGTTTGCCTGGAATTAATATGGGCATCCCTGCCGTGCTGGGGACCGCATGCCGATTGCCCCGGATTTGTGGTATTGATAACGCTTTGGAAATGATTGCCAGCGGTTCTACTTATTCCGCTTCGAGCATGATGAATAAAAATATTCTTGATGAAATCATCAATTCTGATTTCTTAGTAACTAACGCAACTAATTTGGTCAAGAAGCTTTTTGTAAGCCAAGCTTGGAAAACCCGCAGAATCGCAAAGACTTCTGCTGCTCTGATTTCGCAGGAGCAACGCGAGTTGGTTAGGGCAAAGTTTTTAAGTAAGTCGTTTGTTCAAAATGAGAGCGGAAAAAAAAGTGTCATCAATTTTTTCGTAAACTCTTGCTGCCAATCCGCTGTTGATTCACAGGCTTCCAACGTGGAGGCTTTTGTTGTTGCGTGGAAATCTAATTTTGTGAGGAATAGTTTCACTCTTGAAGAAACACGCAGTGAAATTGTCCATTCAAAACAAATTGGGGAAGCAGTAATCCCCAACTATTTGAATAATGTTGGGGTCATTGGTTCCGGAGCTATTGGGCCATCGCTTGCATTGCTGATGGCAAAGCGGGGTGTTCCTTCACTTTTGGTTGATGTTGCCCCATTTAATTTGGGGTTGGGGACCACTGCAATCATGAAGCAGTTGCATTCCAAATTGCGAATGGCTGCTCTTTCTATCGAGGAATTGTTGCAAATTCTAGGTCGGTTAAGCACATCAACAGTTTTGGAATCGATAAAAGACCGCAAGGTAATTCTTGAGGCAATTATTGAAAATGAAGATGCCAAGGTTGAATTATTGCATCAATTGGATTCCATGGTTTCTGAAGGAACGATTATTTGTTCTAATTCTGCGAGTATTTCGCTGAAGAAACTTGCAGCGCAATTAAAGGATCCAACTAATTTTGCGGGCCTTCATTTTTGCCCACCATTGATTCACCCCAACATGGTTGAAATAATTCGCACCGATCTTACCAGTGATGAATGCGTTGCTACTTTAGTTGGTTTGTGCATTAAGCTTCAGAAAGTGCCAATCGTAGTAAAAGATTCGCCTGGATTTTTAACAAATCGATTGTTGTTGGTTTTATTGAGAGAAACGCAAGAAGTTGTTGTTGAAGGGATGAACCCTTATTCGGTGGATGAAGCTACCATTCGATTTGGGTTTCCTAAGGGGATTTTTGAATTTTCAGATTTAACAGGAATCGATAATCTTGTGTATCTTAATACGATCATAGACAAGAATTTGGGAGGCCGTTTCCCGCCTCCAACCATCAATAAATGGTTGTTGGAGAAAGCGCGTTTAGGCCAGAAAAACAAACTTGGGTATTACAAATATTCAGATACTGACGAAAAATCTGAAGACCCTTTATTACTTGAAATGTTAAAGCCCCTTCAAAAGAGTTCCTTAAGTTTGTCCGATGAGGAAATCATGGATAGGCTTTTGATTATTTTGTTTGTTGAAGCGAATAGGATTCTTGGGGAAAATATTGTACCAAGCCCTGATATAGTTGATTTAGCTTTGAATCTAACTTTGGGTTTCCCCAAGGAATGGGGTGGGATTTTCAAATGGGCTCAAATACAAGGCTGGGATAAAATAATTTCTCTCATCAACAAATATGCCTATTTGGGTGAAAGGGTTTCTCCCTGTGCTTATTTAGCTAATAAAATAAGTGAAAAGTCTCCTTATTATTTTTAATAACTCATCATCTTTTAATGCTTCATTTGGTAAGCTCCATTCGTTGTAGACTGGTTTTTAGGTTTTGGTTACCTTACCACCTGCCTAAGTCCGAAATTCCTAATGTATTTTCTAAGTAAAGGAATAATCATGCGTTCGTACACAAAAATTTGTTGTGGTCTAGTATTGGTGCTTCCATTAACAGCATTGTCGTTTTTTGGTGTTCTTGGTGCACAGGAACCAAAGCGTGATCAAAGTAAAAATAATTCTCCCGCAGAACGGCCTGGGCAAGATCGTCCAGGAGTTCCCGGGGCCAACAATAATGGACCCCGTGATTTTAACAAAGGCCCCATGCCTGGTATGGGTGGTAAGGGTTTTATAAATCCAAATATGACTCCCCCAAGGCCTGATAAGGAACTTGAAGCATGGATCAAAATCCTCGCTGAAAAAATGACTGATAGAAATGATGATATTCGCAACAGTGCTAGAAGAGCATTGGTTAGTGTAGGGCCTGCTGCAATGTTTTCACTTAAGGAAATGACCGAAAGTAAAGATGCAGCAACTGCAGTCGCAGCAAGAAATGTGATGATGGAAATTGGCCGTTCTACAATGCAAAAAAATATGATGATGCAACGAGGTGGTATGCCATTTGGTGGCCCACAAGGAATGCCCGGCATGGGTGGTTGGGGGAAAATGAATCCTCAAGATATGAATAGAAAAGCTGGGCCCGGCGGTCCGCCCCGTGAAGGCGATCGTGGAGCAAGGCCCGAAGCAGGCAAGTCAGAAGGTGAACGCAAAGCAAATCCCCCCCGCGAAGGCGATAAGCGCCCAGAAGCAGGCAAGCCAGAAGCAGGAAGACCCGAAGGCGAACGCAAAGCAGGCCCTGCAAATCCGCCCCGTGAAGGCGATCGTGGAGCAAGGCCCGAAGCAGGCAAGCCAGAAACTGGCAGACCCGAAGGTGAACGCAAAGCAGGCCCTGCAAATCCTCCCCGTGAAGGGGATCGCAGGGGGCCAGGTGTTGGCCCTGAAGCCAGAGAGCGTATGCTTAATGATTTGAACTTAAGCAAGGATGTTCGAGCCAAGGTTGAAAGCATCATGAATACGCAGCAGGAAAAAATTAAGGATGTAATTTCAAAAGGAAGAGAAGCGAATGGCGACCGTGAAAAGATCATGGCCGAAGTTCGTGAACTTCAACAAAACATGGCGATGAGCCTGAAGGAAGCCATGGGAGAAGAAAAATTTAAAGCATTCATGAAAAATGCGCCCATGTTCAATCGAGGTGTAAGCCCACAAGGTCGCGATGCTTCTCGTTAGAAATAATGAATAATTTTGTTCATCATCTAACCTCATCTGGATATTGATCTAGGTGAGGTTATTTTTTTACATCAACGATTTGTTTGAAAGTAATTTCGCCTTTGAAATTTTCGATAAGAAGTACAAGCGAAGGGTAGGTTAGAGCCTGGGTTACAAAAGCGTCTGCGGCTGGCGCCTGCAATTTCCAGAGTACTTGAAGAGAATTGCCTTTGGTTTGGCCTTTTTCGAACACAACTTTAAACCCACCTGAATTACACTCGCCACCTTGAATAACCAGTATCATCTGATGAGCGAAGTTTATCTCTTTAACATTAAGGAGTTGCTTGATTTTAGTATTGGCTTCAGGGATTGGAAGGTCTAGAAACTTTGAAAGTTCAGCCTCGGTTTTGAGAATAACTCCTTGGGTTGTGGGATTCCCTTTGAGCCCCACTGCCTGGGAAATAATTTTTGGAATTGGTTCATCAGCAAGGATGATGCAGGAAAATACTGAAAAAAGAAGGATGTTTATTAGTAAGCTCATAAGTATTTCTCCACAAGGCGATTAAAAGATGATATCTTCAATAAATGTTTCGGAAGTCGAAAGGCTTTAACTTTCATGATTAATAATAGAATACTAGCATAAAGAAATTCAACTGGAGAAAGAAATATGTCAGGCGGGAAAAATGTGTTGGGAAAAGACCTTGAAGTTTGTTGCATGTCACCTAAGACAGGATTTTACCGAAATGGTAAATGCGACACTGGGCCAGGCGATTTTGGCATTCACACTGTATGTGTTCAAGCGACTGCAGAATTTTTGAAATTCAGTAAGGAGAGAGGCAATGATCTTTCTACCCCTGTACCTGATTGGGCTTTCCCCGGTTTAAAACCAGGTGATTGCTGGTGCCTTTGCGCATCGCGTTGGAAAGAAGCTTACGATGCAGGGTTCGCCCCTAAGGTAAATTTGAACGCAACTCATATTTCTACCTTGGAATTTGCAAGCCTTGAAGAACTCCAAGAATTCGCTTTATAAGCTATCTTCTTATCCAATAAAAAAGGACACATGAAACAACTTCATGTGTCCTTTTAGTTTTAATCAAGCCTTACTTTTTGGGCCCGACCAGTTCGATCAAATTGCCATCTGGATCTTGTATAATCGTCAAATAAAGATCCTTGGCAATCGACTCAGGAATCATGATGGGGGTTTTAGCAATCGGTTTTACCCCTGCTTTTTTCAGTTGTTCCATGGCTGCAGTGGTATCATTAATTATGATGGTTAAATAGCGAAACCCAGTTTGGGAGTGAATAAATTCATTATCAGATTTTTTGGGTTTAACGCCTTCAATCTGCATGAGTTTAATCTTGGTTGCGCCATGCCCTTCGCCCAGAACAAATACACGAATGCTCAGTGCTTTTTTTGCAGTAAGGCCAGCATCCCCTGCGAAATCAGCAGGGACATCAAATCCTTTGAGTTCCTTAAACCCGATTGCCTCGGTGTAAAATTTTGCAGCTTTTTCGATATCCGTTACTACTACACCAAGATCAATCGTTGCAGAAGAAAAAGCAGATTTTTCCTGTGCTAGAAGTGTAAAAGCATTAGCACCAAAAATTGCACACAACACGAACGCAAACATTTTCCAACTTTTCATAATCATCCCTTTCGTAAAGTTAAATCTAACAACGATCTAATGATAATTTCATTACCTGCCGCTGTCATTGAGGAAACGCCCTAAGTTTAAAAATTCAATGTTCAGGTTGACAGGTTGGTTGCAAACAAGCTGACTTAATATTTCGCCCACGACGGAAGCGAATTTAAATCCATGGCCAGAAAACCCAGCGCCTACGATGATATTTGGGTTTTCGGGAAGCGGGCCTACCATGAAATGCCTGTCAGGCGAGAGTGTGTAAATGCAAGTTTTTGCAAGTGGGGAATGCGATTTCGCCAGTGTTGGAATCCTTCGATTCAAAAACACCCGGAGTGCTGCGTCATCTTCGGGAAGTATCCCGCGCATAATTTCAGAAGGTTGATGAACTTCTACTTGACCGTAATGCCTGGCAATTTTGACCCCTTCCGGGTCAACCATGGGAAATCCGTAAAAGAAGCCTTCCTGATCTGCAACCATGAAGACGGGTACTTTATCCCTAAAAAAGTCCTGTGGTTTTTCAGGCATGAACCAATGTGTTGTCTGCCTCATGAGGCTCAAACATTTGCCCGAAGTGCCTAGAAAATTGGCAGCCCAAGGGCCCGCAGTGATAACCACTTTGCGAGCCAGATATTTTCCCTTGGGGGTATCCACCTCGATATCCGTACCAACATTTCGAATGGAAGTAACAGGGGTTTCGAAAAGAAGGTCAGCATTATTATTGTGGGCGATTTTTTGAAATGCCCGTACACAACGATCAACCCAAAGATAACCACCTAGTTTTTCGTAGGCTCCAACATAGCTTTCAGGAAGATTGAGAAACCCATACTTTTCTACAAGTTGTTCATGGGATAAAAAATCAACATCCAGAGAATGTAGTGCTGAACTCGCAATAATTCCTTGAATGACTTCATGATTGGGATAAGCCACGCTTAGGCAGCCACATTCTTCAAGCAATGTTTCGCCCACGCGCCATTCGAGATCGTGCCAAAGATGATAAGCGCGTTTAAGCAAGGGGACATAATTAGGATTTTCGTAATAGGCAAGCCTTATAGCACGGGTTTTCCCATGCGAGCTACCTAATTCATGATTGGGTTCGAATTGTTCTAGCCCTAGAACTTTAAGCCCGGAAAGGGCAAGCTGCATTGCAGCAGAGCTACCCATGCCGCCTAGGCCAATTACGATGACATCATAAATTGAATCAGCCATAAAGTTGTTTCATATGAGAAATAAAAAAGGTCCACGGGCGAAAAGCCTATGGACCCTAGAATCCAGCAAAGTTACTACTGTGCAGCTTTGACCGAATAGCTGAAGATTTTATCTTGATCGCGAATGATAAGGCGACCGTTTGCAATTACTGGATGAGGCCAGCTAGCTTTGCCACTAGGTTCTGCAAGCTTGAATGAACCAAGCAAATTATAGCCTTTGGGGGTGGCTTCAAGTAGGTTCATGGTTGCATCCTGATTGCGGAAATAAAGTCTTCCATCTGCATAGAGAACACCAGCAGAGCCAGAACCTGGTCGTTTTTCTTCCTTCCAAACAACTTTGCCTGTAGCCATTTCCAAGCAGCAGGGTACGCCACTGTTATGGCCCGTGCCAAAATAAACATGATCTCCAAGAAGAACCATGCCACCATGGTGGTTTTGAATATCCTTGCTCTGTTCCTTCAGATAGTAAACTTCCTTGGCTTCGATGCCACCCTTGCCATCAGGAATAAGCCGAACAAGGGCTGTTCCTTTGCCATAGCCGGTGGAACAGAATACTAGGTCACCCTTAACAATTGCGGTAGGGATATTTGCAGTACCGTTTGCATTGGCTCCGTAGCGCCAAAGGAGTTTACCATCTTTTGCATTAACGCCAACGATGCATTTACCAAGCCAAGTGATGTATTGTTTGATACCACCAGCTTCAGAAATAACAACCGAGGCATAACCTGCACCGCCGCCTGCTTCAACTTTGGAAGCCCAGATCGTCTTGCCCGTATTTTTATCAAGTGCAACGAGGGCAGCATCGTCAGCGCCTGGAGTTACAATAACCATATCGCCATCAATGAGCGGAGATTCGGAGAAGCCCCAACCGGACATCATCTTGCCTTTGAAATCCTTGGCGAAGTTTTTCTGCCAGAGTATTTTTCCTGAATTAGATTCTAGGCATACGACATCGCCGGAGACGCCAACGACATAAAGATTTTTGCCATCAACAGTGGGGGTGCAGCGGGAGCCTTCGTTGTATCCAACTTTACCTTTGGAGGCGATTTTGACTTCCCAGATTTTAGCGCCATTCTTTTCATCAAGTGCCCAAACGGTTTCGTTATCTGCTTGGTAGCTCATGCCGAAGATTTTGCCATTGGCGACTGATGGTGTGCTGTATCCGCCTCCGATGCCAGCAGTTTTCCAAACAAGACGAGGGCCTTCTTTTGGCCAAGTTTGCAGAAGTCCGGTTTCCTTGCAAATGCCATCACGTTGCGGGCCACGCCATTGACCCCAATCATAGGGCCCTTGTGCTGATGCATTCGCAATAATTACCAATCCAAACGCTACGATCAAAGCTAATTTTAACAAGTTCTTCTGCATGCTATTCTCCTTGAAAAGTTAATGTAGACTAACCATATTTCTAAGAGAATCAACAAGGAATTAAGTTCGAGTAAAGGAAATAACTAGCTACGGTATTTCTTGTTACACTAATTCAGTAGGTGAATTTTCAACCAATAAAGGAAGGGTGAACATATGGGAAAAATACTTGTGCTTTATGATTCCATGAGTGGCAATACCGCCAAGATGGCGGAATTAATCGCTGAAGGTGCGCGATCCATTCCCAATATGGAAATTAGGGTGAT
>Ga0208856_1000279_pt1 | contig 21032 bp, 17 predicted proteins | sample LakMenEpi13Jul12_FD_150690 | JGI IMG/M metagenome (GOLD analysis project Ga0208856, IMG submission 150690) | Freshwater microbial communities from Lake Mendota, WI - 13JUL2012 deep hole epilimnion (SPAdes) | ecosystem: Environmental > Aquatic > Freshwater > Lentic | place: Lake Mendota, Madison...
CCACCCCGCAGGCCGCATAGGATCTCGCCCGCAAGGAAAACCGATCCGTTCTGCGCCCCGCCCCGCGCTGCCCGTGGTGGCCCTACATCTGGAGCGCACCCTCACAAACGCGCGTCGGCCACGATGGCCGCATCGCCATCGCCGCACAGCGCCTGCGCATCGAGCAACCGCCCCGCACTCTCGTCACCCGCTGCGTCCACCCCAACGGTGATCACTCCGTCCTCCTCACCCCTCCTTCCAAGGACAAACGCCCCGTCCTTCTCCTCCATTGCCCTGCTCCCGTTTAGTGTCCTGCTTTGCTTGCACGCTTTTGTCCTGCTTTGCTTGCAACACGACACGGTTGGTCGTCAGCCTTGCAAAAGACGGCCGAAGGTATTCATTAATGCCCTTTTTGAAAATGCCCCTCAATCTGTCTGCCCCAAGCCGCACTTTCTCCATCGCATGGTGGATCGCCATTGTTCTCGCCCCGGTGGCGATCGGGGCAGAACTGACGTCGCCCTCGCCTGACGGCCTGGCCTTTTTTGAAAAGAAGATCCGGCCGGTTCTCGCGGAATCCTGCTACAAATGCCATTCTGCGGAGGCCAAGGCACAGGGCAAGCTGAAGGGCGGGCTTTTCCTGGATACCCGCGAGGGCGTGCTTGTGGGCGGCGACACAGGGCCGTCGATCGTGCCGGGCAAGCCGGACGCGAGCCTGCTGGTAAAGGCGATGAGGTGGAGCGATCCCGACATGGAAATGCCGCCGAATACGAAGCTTCCGGAAGCGGTCATCGCGGACTTTGCGAAGTGGGTCGAGATGGGGGCGCCCGACCCGCGGACCAGTGCGAAGGGAAGCGCAAAACGCGAAATCGACATCACACAAGGGCGCGGGTTCCGATCGTTCATGCCCCTGGCACGGGTGTCTCCGCCGGCTGTGAAGAATGCGGCATGGGTGCGTTCCCAGGTGGACCGTTTCATTCTTGCAAAGCAGGAAGAGGCGGGCGTGACACCCTCCGCACCGGTGAGCCGCGAGAAACTCGCCCGCCGGGCATTCTTCGATCTCACGGGGCTGCCTCCGTCACCGAAGGAATTGGATGCATTTCTCAAGGACCAGTCGCCCGCCGCATTCGGGCAGCTCGTGGACAGGCTCCTCGCGAGCCCCCAATATGGCGAACGCTGGGGACGCCACTGGCTGGATGTTGTGCGCTTTGCGGAAAGCGGCGGATATGAATTCGATGGTTTTCGGCCGGGGGCGTATCACTATCGCGACTGGGTCATTCGCGCGCTGAACGACGACCTGCCCTACACCGATTTTGTCCGCTGGCAGCTTGCCGGGGACAAGATCCAGCCCGGCACCTATGCCGGCGCGGCGGCGACAGGTTTCCTGGTGGCAGGTCCCTATCCCGGGCAGACGACGGCGAAAACCTTGGAGCGCATCCGCTACGACCAGCTCGACGACATGCTCTCGACCATCGGCAACTCGATGCTCGGCCTGACGCTCGAATGCGTGCGCTGTCACGAGCACAAGTATGACCCGGTTCCGCACGCCGACTATTACGCCCTCGCGGCGACCCTCGCAAAAACACAGCACGGCAAGCAGTCGCTCGACCCGGACCCCACCGCGACGAAGGCGGCAATCGAGGCCCATCGGACCACTGGTGAGTCCTTGGTGGCGGCCCTGCGGAAGTTCGAGAAAGAGGAATTTCCGGCGCGGCTCGAATCGGTGAGGAAGGACGGGGCGCTCAAGACCGCATCCGACGCACGATGGCAGACACTCGATGGAATCGAGTTGGACGGCGACAAAGTGCGGCTCGAATCGGGGACGGACGGGGTCGTCACGTTCGCCGAGCGGACGAACTCGCGGCTGAAGCGCCAGGGAGCGGCTGCGGCCCAGGGCGCGGAGAACCCGAAGGATCTGGCCTACGTCATCGTCGCGCACACATACCAGCAGCACCTGACGGCCGTAAGGCTCGATGTGTTTCCCGACAAGAAATTTCCGAAATCCGGCCCCGGGCTGGCGGGCGACGGCAGTTTCAACCTCACGGAATTCAGCATCACCGCCTCACCTCTGAATAAGGAAGACACGGCGCCGCCAGTGACTTTGAAGCTGACCGCCGGACAGGCGCGCTTCGCCGAAAAGGAGATGCCGGTCGCACATGCTCTCGATGGCAATCCGGCAACAGGCTGGCGGGCGAAGGACAATCCGGGAGTCGAGAATGCGGCGGTTTTCGCGATCGAGGGAGGGTTCCCCGGTTTCAAAGGCGGCACGGTTCTGACATTCCGCCTTGATTTTCGCGCCGACCCGATCGGGCGGCTGCGGCTTGCGATGAGCAACGCCCCGCTTCCCGCGAACACGGTCGCCGCCGAGGGAAAGCCGGATGCCGCGGGCTCCGCTGTCTTCGCAGACAAGATCGACTTTCAGCACATGATGGAGTTGCGCGCCATGGTCGATGGGAAGCTGATCGATGCAAACCGGCCCGATGCAGTGCGATGGCTCAGCCGGTTGGACGAGCCGTCAAGGAAGGTCTTCCACGCGGTTACCGACTACCCGCGCCAGCCGCCGAAGCCAAAGCTGGCCGACGTCTATACCACGGTTGCCGGAGGGCAGGATGTGTTCCTGCTCCGACGGGGCGACGTCGCCAACAAAGAGGGCAAGGCGGGACCGGGATTCATCCAAGTGCTCGCGACCACGGGGCCGGACCGCTGGCTCGGGCAGCCAGCCCGCGAACCGCGGGTCGCACTCGGGGAATGGATGACGGACTCCGAGGGCGGAGCCGGGCATCTGCTCGCACGAGTGATCGTGAACCGTGTTTGGAAACATCATTTCGGACGCGGAATCGTCGCCACGCCGAATGATTTCGGAGCCCAGGGTGCCGTGCCGACGCACCCCGAGCTGCTCGATTACCTCGCGGGCGAATTGATCCGTGGAGGATGGAAGCTGAAGCCTCTGCATCGTCTGATGATGCTGACATCAACGTATCAGCAGGGTGCGGACATGAATGCGCGCAATCAGCAGCGCGATCCTGACAACAAGCTCCTGTGGCAGCGGCCGGCGCGCCGGCTTGAGGCCGAGGCCATTCGCGATGCGCTCCTCAGCGTCGGTGAAAAGCTCGACCCTAGGATGTTCGGACCGAGCGAGGCTGGGGTGGAATCGCCACGCCGGAGTGTTTACCTGAAGGTCCGAAGGAGCGAACTCATCCCATTCCTCACGCTCTTCGACGCGCCGGATGCGACGCACAGCATCGGCGATCGCGGTGCGACCACGGTGCCGACCCAAGCACTGACGGTCATGAATTCCCCATTTGTCCGCGACATCGCGGGCAGGCTCGCCAAGCGCGCGCTCCCAAAGGATGCCGCGCCTGAAGCGGCGATCGATAACGTTTTCCGGATTGCGTTTTCCCGGATGCCCACGGATGCCGAGCGCGCGAAATTCAGCGGATATTTCCTGAGACTGAAGGAGTCAATGGGCGGAGCGGATCCCAAACTCGCCGCCCAGGCCACCGAAAAAGCCCTCGCCGCGATCTGCCGCGTGGCAGTTGCGATGAATGAGTTCATCTACATCGACTAGGACGATGCTCCGAGGCTCCATTTTCGACTCAGAGGCGGGGAATGATGTGAGAGGGATACAGTGCGCTTCCTTTCCGTTTTTCTCCGCGGGACTCTCCGTATTCCCCAGCAACTTAGCGTCAGGATCCGCCCGTTCCTTTTCATCCCACACCCGCCATGTTTAGCCATCACACCCCAGGGGAACTCAGTCTTCCCACGCGCCGCAAGTTCCTCCAGCAGGTCGGCCACGGATTCGGATCCCTCGCGCTTGCGTCGATGCTGAACGAACAGACCCGCGCCGCCAGCACTGGCAGTGCCGTCAACCCGCTGCTTCCCCGCAGCCCGGACTTCGCCCCAAGGGCGAAGGCTGTCATCTGGCTTTTCATGACCGGCGCTCCTTCCCAGATGGATACATGGGACTACAAGCCGGAGTTGCAAACGCGCCACGGCCAGATCCTGCCTGGCAGCGATCCGAAAACCGGGTTTTTCGCGACCAGCGGAAAATGTCTGAGATCGCCATTCGGCTGGCAGCAACACGGGCAGAGCGGCACCTGGGTGTCCGATATTTTGCCGAACCTTGCACGGCATGTGGATGACATGACTTTCCTCCACTCCTGCTATGTCAAAGGGAACAACCATGCACCCGCTTCGATCGAGCTGATGTGCGGAACCAATGTTCCCGGGCGTCCGAGCGCGGGGGCCTGGATCACCTACGGACTGGGAACCGAAAATCAGAACCTCCCGGCGTTTGTCGTGATGCACGGTCAACGACCCCGCGGAGACGATCAGATCTGGTCCACGGGATTCCTCCCAAAGACCTACCAGGCGCTGGCGCTTGATGCGGGACGGAGGGAAGCCATCGACAACATCCTGCGGGTCAAGGACGAGACCGACGACCAGCAGCGGGCCGCGCTCGATTTTCTGCGGGATCTGAACAGCACCCACGCGCAGACCCGCCCCTCGCAAGCCGACCTCGCTGCGCGTATCAACAGCTTCGAACTCGCCTACCGAATGCAAGCCGCCGCTCCCGAAGCCCTCGATTTCGAGCGAGAAAGCGAGGAGACCAGAAAGCTCTACGGCGTCGGCGACAAGAACACTGATCCATTTGCCCGCCAGTGCCTCATCGCCAGGCGATTGATCGAACGGGGAGTGCGCTACATCCAGATTTTTGCCGGCCGGGGCGCCAGCGGCGATGGTTCGGTAGGTGACGTTCCCTGGGACGGCCACGATAACATCGAGAAAAACCACCGTTCGTGTGCCGCGGCAACGGACCAGCCTGCCGCGGCATTGCTTGCCGATCTGAAATCGCGCGGGCTGCTCGATTCCACGCTCGTGATCTGGGGCGGCGAATTCGGCCGCACCAGCGATTCGCAGGGGAGCCTCGGCCGGGACCATAATCCACATGCCTTCACCATCTGGATGGCAGGCGGCGGGACGCGCGGCGGAGGCTTTCACTACGGCGCGACCGACGAGTTCGGCTACAAGGCGGTCGAAAAGAAGGTTCACGTGAACGATTTGCACGCGACCATTCTTCACCTCATGGGGCTGGATCACGAGAAGCTCACATATCGGCACAATGGCCGGGATTTCCGCCTCACGGATGTCGGCGGGCACGTGCTGCGCGAGATCCTCGCGTAGGACCCGCCGCCGGATCATCCCCTGCCCCCGCGCCGAAACGGGCACGCATGGATGGGAGTGTCAGCCGTTGAAGCCCTTCGACGCGCCTGACCGCTTCCGAAAATGGCCACTCTCCTCCGCCCTGTCCCACCACGGGCTGAGCAATCTCTTGCGAGTCTGCGTGGCAGAGCGGGTCAGTTCTTCTTCTCCTCTTTCTTGCCTTCCTCGGCTTTTTTCTTCCCCTCGTCGGGCTTCTTGGCCTCTTCGGGCTTCTTGGCCTCGTCGGCCTTCTTCTTGGCCTCTTCGGCTGCCTTCTTTTTAGCTTCTTCCTCAGCCTTTTTCTTCGCCTCCTCTTCCTTTTTCTTCACTTCCTCCACCTTGGCCCTGGCTTCGGATTCCGCCTTGAGTTTGGCTTCGATTTCCGCGCGCTGCTTCTCGAGTGCGATGTCAGGAATCAGTTGAGCGGTGGTGTTGGCCGCCTTGAACCTGGCCTGACCTTCCTCGGTCACCTTTGTCTGCCAGACGTAGAGCTTCTTGAGTTTTTTCAGTCCGGCCAGCGACTTCAATCCGGCGTCGGTGACCGCCGTGCCGTAAATATTCAGGTACTCGAGATTCGCCAATCCAGTAAGTTGCGCAAGGCCGGCATCGGTGATCTTCGTCTCCTTCAGGTTGAGTTTGACCAGGCTCTTGAAACCCTTGATGTGCTCCAATCCTTTGTCGGTGACTTCGGTTTTTCCGAGATTCAGCTCGTGGATGACATTGGCCAGCGGCTTCACCGTCGCTATCTGATCGTCGCCCATCTTGCCCTCGGCCAGATGGAAAGAAACGTCCCATCGGTTGTCGTCCTGGGCCAACTGCGTGACTGACCCGCCGGCCTTCTTGATGGCGGCGGTCGCATCCAACTCGGCCTGAGTCGGCTTCGGTGCTTCCTTGGGCTTGTCCTCCGCGCGAAGCGTGCTGGAAGAAAGGGCGGCGAACAGGGTCAGGATGAACGACAGGCGATGCATGAGAATCACTGCAAAGAAATTCCCGCAAACTGCAAGGATTTAATGCGGCGGTTCGATATTGTTTACCCGGCAATTAAATGGATGGCAGCGCCGTGTATTCACGTCCTCTGGTTCCGAGTTAAGATGTGCCATCCATTCAATCGCCGGAGTCATATGTCCGCCTCATCGTGAACGCCCGGGGCGGGGAGGGTACAGATGAAAACCCCCATCACGCCGCTGCGAGGATTCTCGAACGTTCGCGCTTGGCGGCGAGCGCGAACGCTCCTACCATCGCCAGCATGCACACGCGAATCGCAAACACGCCCGAAGGCCGTATCCCCTGCCCCGGACCCGATCCCCGCCCTGGCCGTCCGCACGCCGCCAAGCGCAAGGGCGAATTCCTACGGGCTCTTCCCGGCATCCTGGCCGTCGTGCTCCTGTTTTCGGCGCGGGCTTTTGCGGTCGATATTGAGCGCGATCCGATCAACTACTCCCAGGCGAAGGACGCCAACGTCATCACGCGCCTGGAGGAAAAAATCCTCGCGGGAACCGTTGTGCTTCAGCACGACGAACAGTTCGGCTACCTGCCGGCACTCCTCAAGGCTCTTGGTGTTTCGACCTCGTCGCAGACGCTCGTTTTCTCGAAAACAAGCCTGCAACTGGACCGCATTGGCCCGCGTACGCCCCGCGCCATTTACTTCAACGACGATGTCTTTGTCGGTTACTGCCATCGCAGCGAAATGCTGGAGATAACCGCCGCGGACCCGAAGCTGGGAGCGGTGTTTTATGCCCTCGATCAAGACACGCGGGACAAGCCGAAGTTCCGTCGGCAGACGAACCGCTGCCTGCTGTGTCACGCCTCCTCATCCAGTATGGGAATGCCGGGGAATGTGCTGACGTCGGTATATCCTGAGTCCGATGGCCAGCCGAACCGGTCCATGGACTTTTTCCGCGTGGATCACTCCACCCCTTTCCAGAGGCGGTGGGGAGGGTGGTATGTATCAGGAACCACCGGCGGGCAGGTCCATCTGGGCAATATGATAGTCAAGGGCATGCGCGTGCCGGATGAGAAGGAGCTGGCCGCGACCAGCAATCTCGTGAATCTGGAAGACAGGTTTCGCCCCAAGATTCATCTGACGCCGCATAGCGACGTGGTCGCGCTCATGGTCATGGAGCATCAGGCCGAGATGCACAACCGCCTGACGCGGGCCAATTTTTCGGTCCGCGAGATCCTCTTCGGGCAGCCCGCCGGCAACACGGCAGCGCCGGATAAGGGCCGCTCCGCGGAGACGGAGCGGCGAATCCGCGACGCCTGTGAACCCGCGGTCAGATATCTGCTGTTCTCGGGTGAAATACCGCTGACTGACCCTGTGAAGGGAACAACGCCTTTTGCCCGGGAGTTTGCGGCGCGCGGACCGAGGGACTCGAAAGGGCGCTCGCTGCGTGAGTTCGACCTGGAACGCCGGCTCTTCAAGTATCCATGCAGCTACATGATTTACAGCGAGATGTTCGACACCCTGCCCGAGGCGGCGCTCGAGTGCATCTACCGCCGGCTTTGGGATATCCTGCACGCGAAATCGGGTGAAGCCGCTTTCGAGCATCTCAGCGAAGGTGACCGCCAGGCCATCATCGGCATCCTCCGCGAAACCAAGCCTACGCTGCCAGCTTACTGGAAATAGGATCCCCACCCGCGGACGCCAATCCGGCCGCAAGTTGCCTTTCCAATCACCGGACCGGCAACCACCACAACGAGGTTCGCAGACGGTTCGCAGACTCGCGGCGGGCGTATCGTCCTCGGCGAAGCTACCCCTCGCCTCAACATCCGGCAGGCACGCGACTTTACAACCACGCTCCCCATCCCCGTGCAGCGACATACCCCCCGCCCGCCATGCGTTTCTCCGATCCACCGCGGCGCTCGCCGCGTTCACGGCAGTCGGGAGGCCCATTCATTCCCTCCGGGCGGAAGGCACGCCCGCGGCCCCGGGGGCGAAGGCAGGCTCCGAATCGAATTGGAACGGCTTTTTCGGCATCAAGTGGCAACATGTTCGAGGCGTTTCCCTCGATAGCCCTGTCAACTGCCTCTGGTTTGAATCCCGCCCCACACCGCACAATCCGCTTGCCTTCCGGCCTCGTTCCCACGTAACGAGACCAGCGTCCAAGGTGGTGCGCTTCCAAGCGAGCGGCAGCCATCCGACCGCCCCGCCTGCTCCAGCAGGCGTTTCCCGGGCAATCCAATCCCGCTTCCAAAATCAAACCTATGAACACCCAGCTCCATCCCTCAATACAGACTCCTTCGGCCCGCGGCGACAACCCTCATCCCGTGCTTCCACGGCGCGGTGGGCGCAATGCCGGTTTCGCGACAGTCGAAAATGTCCGCTCAGGGATCGGCGGAAGTTTCCCCGCGAGGCGGTTCATGCAGGCGGCGACACGGGCGTGTGGCGTTTTGATACTGTTCTTGTTCGCGACCGCCCGGCCGGCCCTGTCGCAGTCAAAGCCGGAGGAGACGAAGACGCCGGCGCTGAAGGAGTTCACCAACTCCCTCGGCATGAAATTCGTGCTGATCCCGGCCGGGGAATTCATGATGGGCGACGACGAGTGGGATAACAACAAGCCGCACCAGGTCCGCATCACCAAGCCGTTCTACATGCAGGCGATGCTCGTCACCCAGTCGCAGTTTGCGAAGGTGATGGGCAAGAACCCGTCGAACCACAAGGATGGCGACGAAACGAAATTGCCGGTGGATTCAATTTCGTGGAACACCGCCCAGGAGTTCGTCAAGAAGCTGAACGCCGACCCGGAAGAGCAGCGTGCCGGGCGAACCTACCGGTTGCCCACGGATGCGGAGAGGGAGTACAGTTGCCGTGCTGGGACGAAGACGAAATTCTGGTATGGCAACGAACCCGATCCGAAGAAGATGAATTTCGTGGGCAGCGGCATCGGCAAGCCTTCCCCGGTGGATGCATACCCGCCGAATCCCTGGGGGTTGCATGACATGCATGGAAACCTCTACCAAGCTTGCGAGGATGCGTATGACAAACTCTTTGCTCAAACCGGCCCGAAGGATGATCCGCTCAACAAGGAAGGCGAATTTCGGGTGACGAAAGGCGGGGGGTTCGGGGACATCCCGAGGCGCTGCCAGGCCGCTTTCCGCGGACGGGAAGCAACCTTGGCCTCCCCCGGCCTTGCCCGCAGCTACTTTGGTTTGCGCGTGGCTTGCAACGCTCCAACGGCAAAATAGCTCCCGTCATGCCGGGAAATCAGACCCGGCTTGAAAATGCCATAGGGGAACCGCCAACGCCGGACACAACGTCCAAGGTGGAGAGTCTCTGGATGGCTTTGAAAGCGAAGGCAGCGATCACCGATTGATTTGCCGAATGCGCCCGACTGCGCAGACGAGCGCGGCGGTGGCCACGAGGAAGACCGTCGAGATGGCATTGAGCATCATCGAGTGTCATCCCTGCGTTTTCCATCAACGGTTCTTCCCTTTTCCGGGTGCCTCCCTTGGCTACTCCGTGGCTCCCTTCGGTCTCAACCCGTCACTCTTACGACCTTTTTACATCTCCCTGACAACTTCCCCTCCGCGATGGAGTATCAATGACTCCCATGAACACCCACTTTTTCCAGCCTCGCCCGTCCCCGTTCTGACCGTTTCCGGTGCGGCGGGCGCGAAAGCAATTGACTAGCAAGCACGACAACGCCGAAAGGGGTGACACGCAAATGAATTACCGTTTTTCAGCCTTTGGAGTGCTTGGTCTCTGGTTGTGCGCTTCCTTCGCGTTTGCCGGCGACGTGCCTGTTCCAGAGCAGTCGGAGTTGCTCAAGTTGATCCAGGCTCACGCGGATCACGCCGCACTCGCGCCCGATGTGCGAGCCATTACGCCGCGCCCGGACGCCAAGCTGCCGCCGCTCGGAAAGGCGGACGCGGAGAAGTGGCGCCAGGCCCTTTGGACGGCTTGGGTCGAGCATGTGAAGCAAACGCGAACCCCGCAGCAGATCGAACTCGGTGACCCTTGGAAGACGGGCAAGGGCATCGTCCCCGCGACGTGGTGGCCGGCGCCGGAAAAGAAACAGGCGCTGGTCATGCGCTACTTCACCCGCGTGTTCGGCCAGAAGCCGGAGGGTGGCTGGCCGCTGTACATCAACCTGCATGCGGGCGGGAATGTTCAGAGGGACAATGATCGTTGCTGGGCGCTGACCCGGTCGCAGTACGCGATCGGGACCGGGCTCTACCTCTGCCCGCGTTCCTTGCGGGACCTGGCCGAAAGCTGGTACGACCCGATCAACTATCCCCTACTCGATCGCATCCTGGCCGAGGCCATGGCGCTGTGGGATGTCAACCCGGACAAAATCTACCTCATGGGCTTTTCCATGGGCGGTTGGGGCGTGATGCACCTCGGACCGGCCCTGCCCGACCGCTGGGCCGCCGTGTCCGCGACCTCCGGCGCCGGATTCGTGGGCCCGACCGGGCGCAGTCAACCCGACAACCTGCGCAACACGCCCATCCTGATCCAGTCCGGCGGCACCGATCTCGCCTTCGGCCGCCTGCCGCTGTCCCGCGCGTTCGCCGCCGCGCTCAAGGGGTTTCATGAACGGGATCCGGCGGGCTACGAGGTGGTGTTTAAGGAACACGCCGGCCAGGGGCACCAGATCAGAGACGGCGACGCGCCGGGCTGGCTCGCCTTGCATACGCGCGACCCGCTACCAAAGCGCATCGTCTGGCAGCAGCCCTTTCCCACGGTGGGGAACTCGAAGGAGGACATTGACAAACTGAACGAGCGCGACTGGGCTTCGGCGGCGCACTACGCGCGGCAGGTCAGCTGGCTGCGCAACGAAAAACCGGGCGCCTACCAGCGCATCGTCGCGAGCCGCGACGGCAACACGGTGACGATTGAAGAAGCCGAGCATGTAGAGGAACTCGTCCTCCTGCTCGACGACCGCATGGCGGATCTCGACCAACCGGTGCGCGTGCTGTGCGGCGGCAAGGAGCTTGCATCCGCCACGCCGAAGCGGACGGTGGACGCGCTGATCGCCTCGCTCATCGCCCGCGGCGACCCGCGGCTGATGTTTTCGGCGGAGCTTCCTGTGAAGCCGATCGACACGACAGCCGCGCTCGAGGGGAAAGACCTGACGACCGTGACGGATCTCCTGCGCCGTGCGCGCCATCGCCAGGCGCAGAAACGCTTCGCCGAAGCACTGGAGGACCTGGAGGCGGCCATCAAGCTGGAGCCGGCGCGCGGCCTTGCCGGCGGTTTCAAGGAGATGCAGACGTTGGCCTCGACGCTCAAAGATGTCCCGCGTTCCATTGAAATCGTCCGTCGCTGGGCGGATGCGGACGCGGGGAACATCAACCTGCAGCAGCAGGCCTCGCAGGTCTGTCTGGGCGGTGATTTCACCCACCCGATAGATGCGGTCGCCGCGTTGCGCTTCGCCGAGCGCGCCGTCGCGGCCCAGCCCAATGACCCGCGGCTGCTCCAGACTCTCGGGTTCGCCCAGCGCGCGAACGGCAAAATCGCGGAGTCCCTGGCCACCATCCGGAAGGCAATGGACCATTTGCCCGCGAAGGACAGCGAGGAGCAGCGCAAGCGGATGGAAATGATCCTGAAAACGTTTGAGGGAAAGGATCAGAAGCCTGAGAAGACCGACTCTGACAAGCCCGCGTCCGCTAAGCCCCTATCCGCCGAAGCCACACCGGGCAAGGCGGCATCGGGCAAGTCTGCGTCGGAGGTCGCCCGCGATACGCTGACCCGGCAAATCGAGGCGCGTGATTTCGTGATCCACACCGATCTTTCCGAAGCGCAAGCCAAACACTACGCCGCCGTCTTCGAGGGCTTCTACAACTATTTTGGGACCAATTACTTCCCGGTGGTTCAACGGAAGAAACTGGTCATGCTCCTGTTCAGCAAGACGGCGGACTACGAAGCATTCCACGCCCCCGGCAAACCGCCCTCGCCGTTCGGTTACTACCAGCCTGCCCGGAACACGCTGGTGGTAAATGTCGAAAGGGGACTTGGAACGGCGATGCATGAACTGGTTCATCATTTTCAGACCGTCGGCGGCATGGATCACCATCCGGATTGGATCAACGAAGGCATTCCGATGTTCTTCGAGAAATTCATGGGCTACGTCGCGAACGACGGCACGCTGCATATCTCGGTCGGTTACTTCAGCAACTGGCGCTTTCCGGTCGCCAAGGAAAAGATCGGGGCGTACACCTTGTCGCGATTGATCGAGGAGGGAGAGCCCTGCCTGGCCAGTTCGTTCATGCTATTCCTGCACAAGAAAGGGCATCTGCGCCGCTTTGTGCAGCAACTACAGACCAAGGGCAAGGAGGCAAAGCCGGAGGAAATTCTCGTCGGCAGCTACGGGCAACCCATCGCGACGATCGAACGCGAATGGAAGGAGTGGATCGCCGGCCAGCCGATCGACGGGAATGTGAACCTCGTTCCGCTTTCATTTGTCAGGACGGAGCCCGAATGGGACGCCTGGTGGCAGGCAAACAAAGATCGCCTGATGTGGGACGAGGCGCAGGGAATCTACCGGGTTCGCTGAACCGCGCACCCGGCGCGCCACGGAATACAGCGACGGCGCAGCTCCTGCACGGTGAGCGGTTGGCTGACAGTTACCGCGGTGGGACGCCGCCAACTTCAACGGCAAGGCGGTTAGCCAGGCGAATCGGAAACCGAGGTAACCGGATGCGTCCGCGCGTGGTTGAGCAGCGCATCGGCCAGAATTTCCCAGGCATCTGCCGTGAATCCGAAGCGGCCGAGGAATTCCGCTTAGCCCGCGCCCTCGGGATGTTCGGGTGCGAGCAGGCAAGCAATGTTCTTGGGGCGTTTGACAGCGGCGTTTGCGGCGTTCGGAAGGCCAAATTGCTGGAGGCGGCGGGAGGCGACCGACAGCTTCGATGTTTACCGGTAGCTGCGCACAGCGGGCTTCACGACTTCGTAGATGAGCGGCTCCGTGTGGCGCAGCGGCTTCACCTTGTCGCCCGCGTGTTCCCAGCAGGCGACGTGGCAGAAGTTTTCGTCGTCGCGCTTCACATCGCCGGCGCAGACTTTGCCGCTCTGCACTTCGGGATCCTTCTCGGTGTATTGGAACTCTTCCCGGAAATGTCCGCCGCAGCTTTCGCGGCGTTCCAGTGCGTCCAGGCAGGTGATCTCGCCGAATTCGAGGAAGTCGGCGACGCGTCCCGCTTTTTCCAGCGAAACGTTGAGCGAATCGCCGCTGCCGGGGACGTTCACATTCGTCCAGAATTCCTCGCGCAAAGTCGGGATGCGAGAGAGAGCGCGCGTGAGTGATTTTTCCGTGCGCGCCATGCCGCACAGATCCCACATGATGAGCCCGAGTTCGCGATGAAATTCGTCCACCGTCTTCTTGCCCTTGATGGAAAGAAACTTTTGCGTGCGGGCATTCACGTTCTCCTCGGCAGCGCGGAATTCCGCGTGGTCGGCCGTGGGGCGTTTGTCCGGCGCAACGGTCGCGAGGTAGTTGCCGATCGTCGAGGGCAGGATGAAGTAGCCGTCTGCGAGACCCTGCATGAGCGCGCTCGCGCCAAGGCGGTTTGCGCCGTGGTCGGAGAAGTTCGCCTCGCCGAGCACGAAGAGGCCGGGGACGTTCGACATGAGGTTGTAGTCCACCCACAGCCCGCCCATCGTGTAATGCACCGCAGGATACACGCGCATCGGCTGCTCGTAGCCGCTCTCCGCGGTGATCTGGTGATACATGTCGAAGAGGTTTCCGTACAGCGCCTTCACCTTCTCCGTACCGCGCGTACGGGCCTCGGTCTCGGAAATATTTGCACCGCCAATCGTGCCGCGGCCATAGCGGAGGATCGCGTCGCGGAAATCGAGATACACGCCGAAGCCGCCGGGGCCGACGCCACGCCCGTCGTCGCACTGCATCTTCGCAGCGCGTGAGGCAATGTCGCGAGGCGCGAGATTTCCGAACGCAGGATACATGCGCTCAAGGTAGTAGTCGCGCTCATCCTCGGGGATGTCGCTGGGCTTGCGCGTGTCGCCCTTTTTCTTCGGCGCCCAGCAGCGTCCGTCATTGCGCAGTGATTCGGACATGAGCGTGAGCTTGCTCTGATACGAGCCGCTCACCGGGATGCACGTGGGGTGGATCTGCGTGAAGCACGGGTTCGCAAAAAGCGCGCCCTTTTTGTACGCGCGCCAGCCTGCGGTCACATTGCAGCCCCTAGCCATCGTTGAGAGGAAATAGACATTCCCGTAGCCGCCCGTCGCGAGGACGACGGCATCGGCCGAGTGAGACGAGATAGCGCCCGTCACCATGTCGCGGACGACGATGCCTTTTGCGTGACCGTCCACGATCACGAGCTCGAGCATTTCTGTGCGCGGGAACATCTGCACCGAGCCTGTTCCGATCATGCGGTTCAGCGACGAATACGCGCCGAGCAGGAGCTGCTGCCCCGTCTGGCCGCGCGCGTAGAATGTGCGCGAGACCTGCGTGCCGCCGAAGCTGCGATTGGCGAGCAGCCCGCCGTATTCGCGCGCGAACGGCACGCCGAGCGCGACGCACTGATCGATGATGTTCACCGACACCTCGGCGAGCCGATGCACGTTCGCCTCGCGCGAACGGAAGTCGCCGCCCTTCACCGTGTCGTAGAAAAGCCGGTGCACGGAGTCCCCGTCGCCCTGGTAGTTCTTCGCGCCATTGATGCCGCCCTGCGCCGCGATGCTATGCGCGCGACGCGGCGAATCCTGATAGCAAAAGCATTTCACCTGATACCCCAACTCCGCGAGCGAAGCCGCAGCGCTCGCGCCGGCGAGACCGCTTCCGACCACGAGCACGGAATACTTCCGCTTGTTCGAGGGATTGATGAGCTTCGATTCGAACTTGTGGTTTTCCCACTTCGATTCGAGCGGGCCTGACGGGATTTTGGAATCAATTCTGCCGATCATATTACTTGGCCTCCTTTGTTGCCGGGGCTGCGGTGCCGCAGCACGATGGCTCGCTTGCATCCTTGATGTGCTTCTTGTCGTAAAATCCCGCCATCACCGCGACTGGAATGCTCACGTAGCCCGCGCAGATGACCCACGCGAAAACCTGCGCACACAGCCCGATGCAGCACGCCATTTTTTTGGTCCGCAGCCCGAGCGTCTGGAAAAGGCTCGCTGCGCCGTGACTGAGGTGCATCGCCAGCAGCACCATCGCGACGATGTAGAAAATCGAAATCCCCACATTGCTGAAGCCCGCGACGATCATCCGGTACACATCGTGATCCTCGCCATTTTTCCACCCCGCGAACTGCGGGCTGATCGTGTGCGTCGTGAAATGCAGCAGGTGAAACACGATGTAGCTCAGCAAAATGATCCCGCTCAGCGCCATCAGCCGCGTGGCCACTTTCGCCTGAACGCTCGCCTTCTTCACGTAGCCCTGGCCCTTCGCCGCGCGATTTTCCTTCACGAGCATCAGCGTCGTGAAGATGTGCAGCAGCGCCACACCGAGCAGGCCGATGCGCAGCACCCACAGCCCGCCGAAAGGCAGGTGCTTCAGCTTCGTGCCGTATTCATTGATGACGTGCGGCCCGGCGAAGAACTGCAAATTGCCGATCATGTGCACGACGACAAAGCCGATGAGCATGAGGCCGGTGATGGCGACGAGGAGTTTTTTCCCGACCGAAGATCGGAAGAATGAGCAACAGCGATTCACGAGTGGTTTTTCAAAATGTGTACGCCAACCGCTGCTGCCACACGCGCCGGAAACCGGAGGGGTCCGCGCGGACATCCGCCTCAGTTGGCGTGAGGCGGCGTGGGATGATATGCGCAAATCCCGCCGCGTTGCAACTGGCACGAACGGCAAATTTTCAAGCGTGCGCCGAGCTCACCCGCCGCCCTTCTCCGCATCAGCGCGGAAAATGCGGATCCATTTTTCCACGTCGGACACCATCATGCCCGAGCCGATCTTGCGCTTCAGCCCGAGCCCGCCCTCGATGCCCGTGGTACTCACGAGGCTGCCCTGCCACACCAGCGTACAGGCCTTTCCGCCGATCGTCACCGCGTGCATTTCATAGAGCGTGAACGTCACGAGGTAGCCGTTCGACGAATACCACGTCACGTCGAGCACCTGCCGTTTATCCGGCAGATCCGCAGCGTACACCGCCCCGAGCGAGACCGTGGCCTTCTTGTCCACGACCGAAAGATCCCAGTACGAAAACCGCGGCGTCCCCGGCGCGCCCTTCGCGGCCAGCGGCGCGAGCAGCGCACCGAAGTGCTTCGTCATCTTGCCCTCCTCGGCGAGCAGACTGCGGATTTCGCCACCTGCATCGTGCGTTCCCACGCTGCCAAGATCGCCGGCCTTGGAAAAGCGATTCCACCTTTCGCGCAACATGCCCGAAAGAAACTGCTGCGCGGCGCCCGCAGTGCGCGTGCTGGGCATCAGCGGCACCTCGCTCTTCGAAAGCTGGATTCCGCTCGCGTCGCCCATCGAGCGGATGAGCTTGGCGGTGGCGCTGTCCTTCGGATTCAGCACGAGCTTCTCGAAACCGCAGTCCTTCTCATCGTGAAAGACGTGGTGCTGGTAAACCTCAAGTTCGGAGTGCATCACCGAGTTGAATTTCAGCAGCGTCGAGTGCGTCGTCTCCAGCGGCGCATTCACGACAAACACCGCCTGGCACGACATCCCGCGGGCGATGCTCATCGAGGCATTTTTTGACGTCGCGATTTTTCCCGTGGCGAGTTCGCCCAGGTTGAGTCCATCCACGGAAACCCACGTGCGGAGCGAATCAATCGCATCCGCACCGAAGGCCGCCGTAGAAAGTGCGAGTGATGCGAGCGCGTTTGCGAGGAGGCGTGGCATGAAGTTTTCAAATAACGCGAATTGGCCCGGCGTGCAAAGTCGAAGTCGCGAACTGCCAGCCTGCGCGGGAACGGTTCGGCCTGTGCGGCGATTATCAAAACGCAGAGGCGCAGAGCGGGGAGAGGATCGCGGAGGGATGCAATGAAACTGCCAGCGCCGTTCAACGCCGGAACATCTTCCCTCTGCGGATCTCTCAAATCCCCTCTGCGCCTCTGCGTTCGAAACACGCCGTACCATCGCACACTGAATCGTCCGGGCAGAGACCCTCGCGAAATCGGGATCACTTGGATGAAGAAAAGAAGAACCACGGATTTTACGGATGATTCTCAGAAAGGAAATTCTTCCATCCGTGTCATCCGTGAAATCCGTGGTTCCTCCTCTCCATCATCCGCGTTCATCTGCGGTTAAAAAAATCCGCGCTCCGAGATTTCACCTTGCCGCAACGCGCCCGCGCTTTAAGTATTCCGCCTCGACATGACCACCACCACGCCAGCCGCCTACGATTCGAAAATCGAGGGGAACGTCATCTTCACCAAGCTCGACTCCGCCATCAACTGGATGCGGAAAAACTCCCTCTGGCCGATGCCGATGGGCCTCGCCTGCTGCGCCATCGAGCTCATGGCCACCGGCGCGTCGCGCTACGACATCTCGCGCTTCGGCGCCGAGGTCATGCGCTTTTCGCCGCGGCAGAGCGACGTGATGATCGTCGCCGGCACCGTCACCTACAAAATGGCGCTCGCCGTGAAACGCATCTGGGACCAGATGCCCGAGCCGAAGTGGTGCATCGCCATGGGCGCCTGTGCGAGCAGCGGCGGCATGTATCGCAGCTACGCCGTGCTCCAGGGCATAGATACGCTCATCCCCGTGGACGTTTACATCTCCGGCTGCCCGCCGCGCCCCGAGGCGCTCATCGAGGGCCTGCTCCGCCTCCAGCGCAAAATCGAAGGCGAACATTCCTTCCTCGCGCAGAAGCCCGAACTGGTCACCGCGCTGAGTTCGTAAAATGTGACTGGTGACTGGTGAAAAGTGACTGGTTTCAGCCGCCAGTCGCACGCAAGACCCTTACTAGTCACCGTTCACCAGTCACCAGTCACTGCCGCCTTTCACGCACACCTCACCGCCACACACGATGCCCACGAATCTCACCGTCCCCGCCGCAGCCAAAACCGCCGCCGCCGCGCTTGCCGCAAAATTCACCATCGTCTCGCAAAAGGAATTCCGCGGAGAACTCACGCTCACCGTGAACCGCGCGCAGTTCCACGACATCGCCGCATTCCTCCGCGACCAGCTCGGCTACACGTATCTCATCGATGTCAGCAGCGTGGATCACATGGGCCAGGAGCCGCGCTACGAGGTCGTCTATGAACTGCAGAATTTCGAGCGCGCCGACCACCTCCGCGTGAAATACACCGTGAGCGAGGACGACGCCACCGCGCCCACCGTCACCGACCTCTGGGCCACCGCCGACTGGCACGAGCGCGAAGTCTTCGACATGATGGGCATCCGCTTCACCGGCCATCCCGACCTGCGCCGCATCCTCATGTGGGAAGGCTACCCGTTCCATCCGCTGCGCAAGGACTTCCCCCTCGCCGGCAAGGACAGCGACACGCCCGACGTCGCCTTCTCCCGCGCCGCCCCTCTCGCCGGCGGCCCCTTCGTCACGTCGCCCACCGGCGGCGACACGCAGGACCGCGAACCGCGCTCGCGGGAGATGGAGTGAAGGCGGATGCCGGTGAACATCCAAGAATCAGTCCTCTCCTTGCCATGAGCACCCAACTTCGCTTGATCCACGACGATGGCGGACCCGACATCTGGGTCATTGTGCATGGTCTGGCCGTATTGGGGGACTACGACTGCGATACGCTCGAAAGGCAAGTGCATGAAGCCGAACTCAGAGGAAGTGTTTACGTTCTGCAATGGTCGGCAAGTATCGTCAGGCGGAACGCACTTCTGGCTGGAGACGTTCGCAAGATAGGTGCTGCTGACCAAGCGGGCATGTCGCTTGCACGCAAACTCAGCCGACTGCGTGATGCACAAAGCCGCCCAATCACACTGATCGGCCACTCGCAAGGGACGCTGGTGATCCACTCAGCTTTGGGATGGCTTGCAGAAAGATCGCGGCGCGTAACACGAGTGCTGCTGATGGGAGGAGTGGTTCGTGCAGATCCTGAACTTTGGGAAGACGTGGCTCCTGCCGTGCGGCAGGAGATCGTAAATGTCCATTCCTCTGGTGACAAATGGCTGCTCCCACTGGGGCGCTCGATTGGACGGTATCCAATCAATTCAGATTATCGTAAAATTCGTAATCTCGAAATTACCTGCGGGCACTTTCAATACTGGCCATACCTTTCGAAGGTCTTGAAGTGGATTTGGCCAAGACGCCGCCGCTCGCGCAAATACCACCCGACGGTGGAAACCGTATGCCCGTGCTGCAAAGTGAAGATTATCACGACTGCAAATGAGTCATTAGAATGCCCGTGGTGTAAGGTGGAAGGGACATATCGGATCAGTGATGACAGTTTTCACTACGACATCGCGCCTAAAAAAATGCGGTGCAGATTTTGCGATTCAGGAACTATTTGGGTGCAAGGATCGGCATTGTATGGCTGCGAGGGGCCTGGATGCCGCGCGTGGAACGACGTGAGGCGCATAGGTAGCAGAGTTCAGTTTCGCATTCCACGCTGAACGCTCCCTCACCATCTTCTCATGCCATCGCGAATACCCTGAGAAAGTCGTTTGATGAATCTCCATTTCCGCTTAATCGGCCCGGTCGCGTGACGCGCTGGGAGGTCGCCTCGATGTCGGAGGTAGAGCATGAATGTTTCAGCGAAATCCTCACCAGGCGCACTCGCGGCATACTCGCTCACATGATGCTCCGGGTCGTATTCCCATTCAAAATCCCAGTGATGCGCCGCGCCAAACGAATCAGAAAAGAAGGCGGAACGGAACAGCCCGCGGTGCGTATCAGCGATGGCGTGTGCAAACTCATGGCGCAACACGTCACGCAGTGACGTGTATCCTCCGCGCCAAACGTGGGACAGCCGCGAAAACGAGACACGCGGGATGCTGATGTCGCCGCTGCCTCCAAAGTGCTGCCAACCGTAAGCAAATCCGAGCGGGACAAGGCGGGTGTCCACCGACTGAACGCGCGCATCGTAAAAACCGTGCGTATCAAGTTCGCAGGTGACGGCGTAGTTTGCCCGATCAAGCTGGCTTTGATTCACGATGTGCATGCGTCATTTCCGCGCGAACAAGGGACAGATTATTGCGCTTCAAGCTCTCCACCGAACCATCACCAGAGCATGGATGCGGGATAGCGGGAGATTTCCGGGTCGTGGCTCACGAGGTGAAAGCCGCGCCGCATCGCCTGCGAGACGAGCAGCCTGTCAAACGGATCGCGGTGCAGCGGCTGCAGAGTTTCCAGCGCGAGAATATCCTCCAGCTCCACCGGCTCCAGCACGATGCCGTTGCGCTGCTGCTGGTCCCGGAGCACCTCCGCAAGCGGCAGCCGCAGCGTGAGCTTCCCGAGCTGCATCTTAATTTGCATCTCCCACACGCTCGCGAGGCTCAGGTGCAGGGAGTTTTCCGGGGATTTGCACGCGGCCAGCGCCGCCGCCGACAGCCGCGCGTCGTCGCTGTCCCACCAGATGAACGCGTGCGTATCCAGCAGCAGCTTCACGCCTCGCGCCCCAGCCAGAATTCATCCGGCAGCGGCGCGTCGAAATCCGCCGCCACTTCCCACGCCCCCGCATGAAGCCCCGCCGCACGCACCGCCGCGGTTCCCGGCTCCCGATGCCCGATCTGCGCGGCCAGATGGGTGAGAAGCGTGCGTTTCTCGAACTGCGGCAGTTTCTCGATGGCGGCTTCGATCTCGGCAAGCGTGCTCATGACGCTGCGAAACTATCCCGCACATCCCGGACAGCCAAGGCGATTTTGCGGGAACAAGGGACCGTTTGTAGAACAAGGCACAGATGATTATTGCGCTACACCTTCGCCGCCTTGCCAGAGCAGCGGGCTGCGTGCTACTTTCCGCGGCATGAACACGACGCTTGAGGCAATTCACCGTGATCCGGCGATTCTGGATCGCGC
>Ga0208856_1000280_pt1 | contig 20994 bp, 20 predicted proteins | sample LakMenEpi13Jul12_FD_150690 | JGI IMG/M metagenome (GOLD analysis project Ga0208856, IMG submission 150690) | Freshwater microbial communities from Lake Mendota, WI - 13JUL2012 deep hole epilimnion (SPAdes) | ecosystem: Environmental > Aquatic > Freshwater > Lentic | place: Lake Mendota, Madison...
GAATCTTTGAGCATCCGAAGGAATGTCATTTTTTGGCCGTAGAACCGAAGATTCCCCACTAGATTTTCCGGTCTAGTAGGGCCACACATTGACACCGCAACAATGGGCATGGAAACGCACCCATCTTCGCCGCGCACCGAAATCGACCTGATGACCGAACAGGAACTCGCCCGTCATTTGAAAATCTGCCGCCGCCAACTCTACAACTGGCGCGTGGCCGGTCTCATCCCCTACTTCAAAATGGGCAAGGCAGTCAGATTCCGGGTGGCGGATGTAAATGAGGCGCTGGAAAGAATGCGGATTGGTTGAGGTTGGGGCGTGAAAAAAAAATCAAAGAAAATCGGAGGTGTCCCAATAAATGTCCCACCCCCTGTGTTTGAATTGAGGGACTTGGAACCCCCATCCCCTCCTCAATTCATGGAAAAACTAGCACCAAACGATCGCGTTGTCGCCGTCAACACCGACCTCTCATGGCCGGTTCACCCCGGAAGCAATTATCAACCGCAGCTCATTTCGTTCCCGGACGGTCCCCTGCGCCGCGATCGGGTTTACCATGTGCTGAGCGTGCAGAACCGGCGCGATGGCGCACAGGCGATCTTCATCACCGGCACTCGTGTGTTTCTCGGTGAAGATGAGATCCCGTGGGACGGCTCCCGCTTTCGCAAAGTCGATTGCCTCAAGGGCCATGTGCCAGTGAAACGCTGCAAGAAACAACCCTCCTCCAAACGGCAGGACAATCAGCGTTGAGCCATGTCGAGCGAGCCCAAAATAGAGCGCCCCATGGATCCGCCACCGAGTGACAAGGTGCTGCTCATCGCATCTGACCCGAATGCGCCCGGCGAAATCCTCGCCACACTCGCTGAGCATGAGGACCCCTTGGTCAGAGCTCGCGTGGCGGCCAATCCCAACACGCCTCAATCGGCTCTGAAGTGGCTTTGGTGTGAGTTTCCGCCAGCCAGTCTTTGACTCATTTATGGAAATTATCTGTCACTTTTCCTGCCTCGGCTAGAGCGGTCTCTAAACGGACTGTATCGCCTGTAAAGTCGACGGTGGCGCAGCAACCGATAAAATCTTCGCGATGGCTTGAGTACTTCGTAATCCAATCAAGATCGTAGGGAAAAATGAGAGGCTTTGGTGACTTGTTTCTGCGGGCCTTCCACTCGATAATGGCCATTGGATAGTGGACAGCGTTGAACTCACGATCCCATGTTGTCATCTCGGGCCTCGGCCATATCACCAAATCTTTCCTGACTGCTGGTGTTGAGCCTAGCCCGGGCACTTGAGGGACTCCGGTCTCAATGCCGATCTGCGTTGGATGAAAAATTGGACTCGTCAGCGAGATCTTCGAAAAAAGAAATTTGTGCACAAACAGGTTCACGCAATCGTGCTCCTTACCATGCCAAGTGTTAGTGCGCAACCAGCGCTCGTATTCAGCAAAGCTTTCGATGAGCAGATGCTTTAGTGACTCAAGGGGAGGCATGCTTGAAATTGGTGCTATCGGATTACGCCGCTACCCCCCGGATGTATGTCGCCACGAAATCCACCACCTTCTCCAGTACTCGTTTCCTCGTCGGGCCGCGTTCGAGTATGCCTAGCGGTTTCTGGATTAGGTCCACTATGTCTGGATCGGGCAGTGGCTCTTGCCCGGTGTAAACATAGCGGTCGATCACCTTCTTGAGTTTGTCGGCGTCGAGTTGTTCCTCTTTGCAGAGCCGGTTAAATGCCGCGACGCGTTCCTTCTCCCAGAAATCCTCAAAGCTGTCGGGGATCTCTGCGGAAGAGTCGAGTTTCGGCAGGTTCTGCTCGATGAATTTGTCGATGAGTTCGCGCTTGCTGCGGAGTTCGATATCACCGGCCACGGTGTCAAGGATGAGCTTACGCATCTGCTGACGTTCCGTCGCGTCCGAATCGTAGAGTTTGGCGAGTAGCGTGAGGATGTATTGGACGTTGATCACGTCGCGGTGAATCAGCTCTAGCTCGAAGTCCACGTCTGCCAGAATCGAGGCTTTCTCCTTGGTGTTGTCGGTCTTGACCTTGTCGTAGAGGTCCAGGTAGGCGCTGCGGTAGTCGGCGAAGCGTTGGGAGGGCAGGGTCAAATCCCCGTCGTCGAATTCCGAAAATGATTCGAGGATGTTCCGCAGACGCATCAACTCGCGGAAGATTTTCACAAACTTCAGCTCGGCCACCTCGTCAGGGAGATCTTTCACGCTCTTCACCGTGGGCGTGAGCGCCAGCAACAGCATCACGGTCTCGTTGAAGACCTTCACGTATTCGTCATACGGCGGCACGAAGATTTCCTCCTTGGCATGGACATTGGAAAACAAATCGATGGCCTCGTCCGTACGCGCTTTGAGGTTGCGGAAGACGACGATGTTTCCCTGCGACTTTACCTCGTTTAGAATCCGGTTCGTGCGGGAGTATGCCTGCACTAGGCCGTGATAGCGAAGCGTCTTGTCCACGTAGAGCGTGTTCAACGTTTTGCTGTCGAATCCCGTTAGGAACATGTTTACCACCAGCAGGATGTCCACCTTGCGTTCTTTCACTTTCTTGGCGATGTCCTGATAGTAGTTGTAAAAGCTCTGGGTGTCCTTGGTGGAGAAGTTCGTGCCAAACATCGCGTTGTATTCGCCGATGAAGCCATCCAGCCTCTCACGCGTGTGCGGGTTGCCGCCCTCGCCGCCGATGATCTCGCCGCCTTCGTCGAGGATGCCGTCTGCGTCGTTGTCATCCTCGTTGCTGGTGTAGCTGAAAATGGTGGCCACCTTCAGCTTGTGCTTTCCCTCGGCCTTCCGCTTGGCAAATAGCTCGTAATACTTGATGAGCACGTCCACCGAGCTGACGCACATCATTGCGGTGAACTCCTTGTTCCGAGTCTTCACCGGATGGTGCTCGATGATGTAGTCGGTGATCTTCTCCAGCCGCTCCGGGGATTCCATCAGCTCCTTGGTGTCGATTCCCTCCACCTCGATGTCCACCTCCGTGGCGGTGCCTGGCTTGCGCTTGTAGCGGCCCACGTATTCCACGGCGAATTTCAGCACATTCTCGTCCTTGATCGCGTCGGTGATGACGTAGCTGTGCAGCTTCTTGTGAAATAGATCCTTGGTCGTCTGCTTCTTGCCGTCCTTGGTTGCCGCGTTGTCGGCGAAGATAGGGGTGCCGGTGAACCCGAACATCTGGTGATTGCGGAAAAAACCGGTGATGCGCTTGTGCGTGTCGCCGAACTGGCTGCGGTGGCACTCGTCGAAGATGAAAATGATCCGCTCATCACGCAGTTTTTCCATCTGCGCTAGATACTGCGGTTTGCTGATCGCCGTGTTGAGCTTTTGCAGGGTCGTCACGATCAACTTGGTGTCGTCCGCGAACTGTTGGACGAGCTTCTTCGTGTCGTTGGTGCTGTCCACGCTGCCCTTGCTGAAGCCGTTGAATTCCTTAATTGTCTGGTAATCCAAATCCTTCCGGTCCACGCAGAACACGACTTTATACACGCCGGGCAGGCCAGTGATAATCTGTGCCGCCTTGAAGGAGGTCAGGGTTTTCCCGGATCCTGTGGTATGCCAAACATAGCCGTTTGGATCGCTTTCCGGCGGATGGATCACCCGATCCACGATCTCAACGGCGGCGTAGTATTGATACGGCCGCATCACCATCAGGATCTTGTCCGTCTCATTGAGCACCATGTATTTGCCGATCATCGCCCCCACATGCTCCCGGTTCAGAAAGGCCTTGGTGAAGGCGGGCAGCTCGCGGATGGTTTTATTATCCTCGGTAGCCCAGTAAAAGGTCTGCTTGAAGGACTGCCGCCGTGCGTTGGCGTAATACTTCGTGTTCACCCCATTGGAGATCACGAAGATTTGCACGAAGTGGAACAGTCCCTGTGCGCTCCAGTAGCTGTGTTTCTGGTATCGCTGGATCTGGTTGAAAGCCTCCTTCATCTCCAGCCCGCGCCGCTTTAGCTCGACCTGCACCAGCGGCAAGCCGTTGACGAGGATCGTCACGTCATAGCGGTTTTTGTAACTGCCCTCGATGGCCACCTGCTGCGTCACTTGGTAGCGGTTTCGCAGTGGATTCACCGAGTCGAAGAACTCTAAATAGACCGTGGTCCCGTCTTCCTTCGTCAGCTTCATCCGGTCCCGCAGGATCTTGGCTTTCTCGAAGACCCCGGAGCTTTTGGTCAGATGGTTCAGCACCTTGGTGAACTCACCCGATGTCAGCGTCAGGTTGTTGAATACCTCCAACTGCGCCTTCAGATTCGCCAGCATCGACTCCTCATCCGTCACCGCTGCCCGCGTGTATCCTTGCCCGCCGAGCTGGGAGACCAGTTCGTCTTCGAGGGCTTGCTCGGATTGGTTCAGCGGGTGGACTTCCATGCGGGTTGGCTTATTTGGGGGCGGGTTTGCTTATTTTGTGAAAAGTTTGCTTAGCGCGGTTATTCATTCGAATTTGGAGCACAACATACTGAAAATTAGCGATTTGTAGACTTTGCTAAAAAGCGCCTTACTGGTTCGTAAATCGGTAAATTGCGAATCGATCACGTTGAGCGGCGATTCTGGCATGGCTAATGTTGAAAATGATCATTCGCACGCTCACACAAATCAAATCCCTTTCGGGGCATTGCGTGAAAAGACGCTTTTGAATTCCTCTCTCCATCCTGAATATGGTGTATCATTGTCGTAGATCCACTGCTCGACCACCTGATCCACCTTGGCATCGTCGATACGTCCTTCATTCAGCATCAGCTTCATCAAGCCAAGGCTGGTGATCTGCTTGGCATCGAAGGCACATGCGAGTTCGATCATATCCCGGTCATCCGTTACCAATTGGATATCCAATACCAAGGCGATCGCAACGATTCTTGTATCAATGGGAGAGGGGCCTTTGCCATGTGGCTTGAGAAATTCATCCTGCACATGTTCCCAGAGGTATTCGTAGGTGCTTTCAATCCCCCTTTTGTTCTCCGCGCTGAGGCTGATCGTGCGGCTCCGGTTTGCAACGAACTTCGGCTCAGTGAACCAGTGAAACTTATTCTTTAATCTCGCACTGCGTTTGAATTCCGTGCCGAGTTCCGAGTGGATGTAGACGGTGAACTGGCGTTCTCCAAACGGTTCACAAAGCAAGGGATGAATGTTCTGCGCCAGACGAAAGTAGCTGTTAGAATCCACAATGATTTTCGTCTGCGCCATGCACTGTTCCCTTCCTTTGAGTTAGCCAGTGAAAGCTTCCTGGTACGCTCGGGCATCCATCGGACTCACATCAAGAATGGTAGCGATCACCCCCGGGCCGGGTTCCTTTTCCCTGATATACTTGGCAAGCGCTCGATAGACGTTCGTTCCGAAATTCTGCTCAGCCACACGCATGAAACGGTCCGCCGTGGGTGTGGTCCCGTCAAACAGCGCTTCGCTCAGAGTATTGAATCCTTTACTGAAGGCGGCTCTGTGGATGTGCATCACATTTCCTTCGATTTCAGGAAATGACTCTCCACTCGCTTTCGCCAGATTCTTTAGCTCCAGATAGACAGAATACGGCGAGATCGTGTATTCTTTTGCCCAACGGTCTAAGACCGCCAGCTTTCCGCGGTTGGTGCGATCCGCCTTGTATTCGACCATCGCCTGCTTCGCGAGAGGTGCTGGGAAAAGCAGCGCACCCGCGAAGGCGTCCGCGAAGTTCTCCGCCTCATCGACCTTATGCTCACGCAGCAAGTCGATCGTGAGCACGTGGCCCAATTCATGAGCCATCCAGAATTTGAAGTCATGTATCTCCACATCCAGATTCAGATAGATCCACGTGGTCTGGGATTCCGGTAGATGGATATGGATCGCGTTTTCATGCTTCGACTTGTGGCCCCAGAGCGTCGGCACGATAACCGCTTGGTGTTTTTGAAAAAGATCGATTAAGTCCGTGAATTCGAACGGGGCCGTCTCCGCTATATTGAGATCCCGGCGAATCCGAGCAGCCAATTCCTGCAAATAGCGGTAATCACAGCTGGGATTCTTCAAGCTTGAAGGGCCGATGAATTCATCGATGTCCAGATATTCCACCAGGGGCTTCAGGAAATGCCCCATGTTCTTGGCTCGTTCCAGATGGGCATCCGTGGTTTTGCAGGACGCGCGCTTGCGGAAGGCCACCAAGGGCTCCTCGCGAGGCGTGAGGCGCTGGACCAGGTCCGTGTGACTCAATCCGAGCAGGCGGCCCAGCTTCAAAAGCTCGGCCGGGCGGGGAAAGGACTTGCCCTTGAACCATTTGGAAACGGAGGCGCGGGTCACTTCCAGAGCAGAGGCAATGGCGGTCTGGTTGAGACCCTTGGAATCCGCAGCCTCTTGAAGTCTCGGCGTGTTCAGTTTTTTATCCATGAGCGCGTGTACAGGACAAGAGTTGACGGCTGTCAACTTTTGTCAACCTAATTTTAATCATCCATTCCTTTTAAGATCGGTGCTCATCCGTGAAATCTGTGGTTAAAAATCATCCGTGTTCTCATACAAACATCTGCTGGAGAAGACCTTTCTTGAAGGCTTGGGTGTGGGTGATCTGAGAAGAAACGCTATCAATCTTCTGGTCGATCGCGGAGAGAAAGTTGGCGATCTTGGTTTGTTCTTTGGTGCAAGGAACGGGAAGTAGAATCTGGGACAGATAGGACTTTGAGAGGCCAAGGACCTTTGTCCCCTGTGCAATTCTCATGATCTTCAACCTGACTTCTCTTGCCTGCATCAGATACCCTCCGAAACCTGGAGCTATCACCCCCTTTTTCGGTCTAGCAATGAAGGTGTGAAGCCCAGCGAGTGTTCGCTCTCCGCCAAGATCCATGATCTCAATGCACTTTCCAACATCCGCGTAATCCTCTGAAGCGTCAGCAATCACGAGATCGCCAACCCGACAGTAGCAGTCCTCGGAAATTCGCGAAATGTCCACTTCTGGCTTAATGAATGGTACCTTCTCCTTCGCGAGGTAGAAATTGCTTCTGAACTTCGTGTGAATATCGCCGTAGTGGATATTTCTCACTTCGCCGACGTCATAGGTCAGCATATCGCGGGAATAAGAATTGGTGCTTTTGAAGGTGTAAAGCTCTCCATGAGGAGTTTCCTTCCAATCGGGAAAGCGACTCCCGTTGTCGTCTTTGAAGCGGACTTCTCTTGCAAATAGTTTTTGCAGCACGCCCTTTTTGTAATGCTCCAACAAATGAGAATTGCACCCTTCTGGAAGTGGCAATCCCAACTCGGTACAAAACTTTTTAATGATCTCGTCTGCTGCAGCCATCTCAGTCCCCAAAACTTTGAGGTGAGCTGAAGTTTCCGTAAGGTTCACTTGCTCGTCCTCTGCGAAGTTATCGACGTAGCGTGTGAGGTTTAGATTGTAGTCATGTTTCTCAATCTCGCTCAACTCGGCAACGTGGCTGAACTTAGGGTTACTTTCACGTTTCCTGTATGTGCTGACAATGCGCTCAATGTCCTCAGGACGGAGGTGGTTTTGATTGCCTACCTTCTCAAAACCCAGGCTGGCATTGATAAAAAGTATGTCGTTGGTGTTCTTTCGCTGTTTTTTCAGAACCAGAATGCAAGTGGCTATATTTGTGCCGTAAAAAATATTTTCTGGCAGACCGATAATAGCGTCAAGGAAGTTGCAGTCCTCGATGAGGTATCTCCTGATATGCCCCTCTGCCGCGCCACGGTAGAGCACGCCGTGCGGCAGAACGCACGCCATCGTGCCGCCTTCGTCGAGGTGGTGAACCATGTGCTGGACGAATGCGAAGTCCGCCTTGGTCTTCGGCGCGAGCCGACCGTAGGGCGAGAAGCGTTCGTCGCTCTCATGGATGGTGCTGGCGGACCACTTGGTGGAAAAGGGCGGATTGGCGACGATTGCATCGAAGCGCAAGTCGGCATGCTCGGGAGCGGGATGCTCCAGGGTATCCTCGTTCTTCAGGTCGAAGCGCTGGTAGTGGACGCCGTGCAGGATCATGTTCATGCGGGCGAGGTTGTAGGTGGTGGGGTTCATCTCCTGCCCGTAGAAGCTGCCGACGTCGTCCACCTCCTTCGCCACGCGCAGCAGCAGGGAGCCGGAGCCGCAGGTGGGATCATAGACGTTCTTGAGCTTCTTTTTCCCGGTGGTGACGATCTGGGCGAGGATGGTGCTGACTTCCTGCGGCGTGTAGAACTCGCCTGCCTTTTTCCCCGCGCCGCTGGCGAACTGGCCGATGAGGTATTCGTAGGCATCACCCAGGACATCGGCCTCGGTATCGGCGAGGCGGAAGTCGATCTTGTCCAGGTGGCTGAGCACCTTGGCGATGAGGTCGTTTTTCTGGCTCTCGGTTTTGCCGAGTTTGGATGAGCCGAGATCAAGATCTTCAAACAACCCCTCGAAATCATCCTCGCTGGCGTGACCCATGGTGCTGGATTCGATGTGTTTCAGGATGTTGGCGAGATCGCCGAGGATGAAATTGTCCGTCTTCCGCGTACCTTTTTCCGCGACCTTGTGGAACAGCTCTGACGGTTTAAGGAAATAGCCGAGGCGTTCGATGGCTTCCTCCTGGATGGCAGCGAGCATTTCCTTGCCCTGCTTCTTGGTCTCGTCGATCTGGTCGAACTGGATGCCGTCGTGCTTCAGAATCTCATCCGCGAAGAGGTGCATCCGCTCGGAGAGGTATTTGTAGAAAATGAAGCCGAGGATGTAGTCGCGAAACTCATCCGCGCCCATCTTGCCGCGCAAGGTGTTGGCGATGTTCCATAGCTGGGTTTGGAGAGTCTTCTTGTTGTCTTCGGACATGGGGTGGGTGATAAGGGATAATCGGATTAAGAACAACGAAATGAAAACCCGGCCATTTCAGATGGATCAATATCGTCCCGATAGTAGAATGGCGAGTCATCATCAGCCATCGCGGCAAATTCTTCTTCCTCAATAGTCTTCACTTGGCGGCGACCGATCTTGTTGTTGACAATGAATTTGATGCCTCATCCGTCTTAGAGCTCATGGAACGGTTCCTCGATCAGGTTCATGGCTACCCCGATAGCCCACGCCGGTGCCGGGGACGCTGAATGCGGTGTAACGCCGCCCGCGAGAGCTCTTGCCGACCCGAAATCCCCGCCCGCCGAGCGAATAGCCGACGCCCGAGCCGCTCAGGTTCACCCTGAATGGTCCTAAATTGACGGATTTGCGGTAGAAAAAGCCCATGGCAGGGTGCGGACGATGCCGTTAGTGCAACCAGCACTAGCAGACGGGGTGGGACAAATACTGGTACAGGCAGAAAATTTCAGAAAAAAGTTTCGGTCCCTGCCTATCCCGCATTTGCGTGTGCCCTTAAAGCACGCCGCCCCCCCGCCCTCAAGCCATTTCGGCTTTTCCGCTCAGGCGCGTGAGCACCTTCTCCGGGTTGCGTTTCCACTCCTTAGCCATTTTCAAAAGCTCCTGAGGCACAAGTGCTTGAACCTCCTGCTCGTTGGGTTGGCTCTCGCCAGAAAGTGCCTGACGAATCAATCGCGAGAGAAATTGCCCGCGCAGGCCGATGCCATTGGTGGCGATTGCGTGGAGGAAATCGTCGATCAAGTCCTGGTGGCGCTGGTGCATCAGTGCGATCGAGGCGGTGACTGGATGGGGTTTGCCGATGAGAAGTTGGTAGCGAGCGAGGCCGATCCAAGCCGCATTTTCGCTGGGGTAATCGAGTACGCCATTTTCGATCTGGCTGTTGAGGGCGTCGCGTACGGGTTGTGGAATAGCGATGGATTTCTTGATGGAGCGGGACATGGAGCGGATGTGGTTAAGATAAGTTGATATTTGGTGTTCCTGCGGTGTGACCGCGGTGTTGATGCGGTGTTGATGCGGTGTTGATGCGGTGTGACCGGCGGGGGCTTTATTTTGATTTTAATGGTGTTCATTTGTCCAGTATGCATTTGCAGCCACTGGCAAAAAACCGCAGGCCGAATTCTGTTAGATCGGCCGCCGAGGCCACATCGCGCCCACTCGGTGCGCAACGAAGAGAGTTGCCGATTTCGGGCCGCCGCGTGCCGCGCGTTGACACCGCCCGCATGGGCATGACCAACGAAACGTTGAATTCTGACAAAGTGGTCGCCCGACTCTGGACGACCAAAGATCTGGCCAAATTTCTCGGCTGTTCCGAGCGCCAGATTCCCCGCCTTCGCGACGAGGGAATGCCGACCGTGATGGTCGGATCGCTCGTCCGGTTTCTGCCGGGGCGCGTGGTGGCGTGGCTGGAGCAAAGGCGAAGCAGCGAACCAACCCTATGACCGATTTCCTGCGTCGGTCGGGCTGTGCCGGCGCGGGACCACCTCATGCAGCCAACTCGAAAAAACAATCAGACAAAAACATATGAAACTATCCGCAACAGGACAAATCACCCCATTCGAAGCACACCCGGAATACGACGGCCAAGCCGTCTGCGTGGATGTGACTCCGCTCAAGACAACCCAATCCAGCTATGGCGAGCGCGAAACCTTCCGCATCGTTTTTGAAACGAAGGAACTTCGGCAGGACGGCAAGCCGTATCTCGTATTCAGTCGCAGCTTCACTCCATCGCTGCATGAGAAGGCAGCGCTCCGTGCGTTCTTGAAACAGTGGATGGGACGCGACCTAACAACCGCAGAGCAGAACGAGTTCGACACCGAGTCGCTCATTGGTCGTCCGGCCCGCGTGTCGGTTGTCCACAGCGATTACAACGGCAACACCTATGCCAACATCGGCTTGATCCGACCCGACAAGTCAGGCGAACCGCTCAAAACCTCAGGTGGCTATGTCCGCCAAAGGGACCGCCAGAACAACGACGAGAAATTCAGATCGGCGTCCAACCGCGACGAGTCCCCCACCCCACCCGATTGGAGGCGCGTCAAAGTCCATGTGGGTCGCCACACGGGAATCGACTTGGGTGAACTCGACCGCGAATCGGTGGAGGCCTTGATCTCCAAGTGGCTGCCATCCGCCCTTGAAAAAGAAAAGCCGCTCAAGGCGGACAGGGACCTCATCGCTGCGCTCCAACAAGCACGCGAAGCTCTTGAGAGCAGTGAGGCGCAAGACGCAAACAACCCATTCTGATGAACCGGAAAGCGAAACACGATCATGCTCATCATCCCAAGAGAATCATCATCGCACTGGTATTTCCCGGACGGCACACCGCTCCACGAGGTACCACGTGCCGACGGCTCAGGCAGCAGGCCAACGAGCCTGCGTGACGCAAGAAAGCTCGGGCTCTATCCATCGGTCACCAACGTGCTCGCCATCCTTGCCAAGCCAGGTCTTGAGGCCTGGAAGCAAGAGCAGGCGATCCTGGCCGCCATCACCCTGCCGCGCAACGAAGACGAACCGATTGATGAGTTCGCTCGGCGCGTGGTCAGTGACATGAATGGCGAAGTCAAAGCGGCGGCCGACAAAGGAAGTGCCGTGCATGCCGCGATTGAAGCCTATGCCCAAGGAGCTTGGCTGCCGGAAGACAAGGAAATCGCACAGCTCTTTGAGCCGGCACGCCAGTGGTTTGACAAGGAAGTGCTCACTGTCCATTCGGTCGAAACAGCAACCGCTCACCTTGAGTGGGGCTATGCCGGTCGAGTCGATCTGGTGGCCACCTTGAAGTCCACAGGCCGCCCCACGGTCATCGACTTCAAGACCCAAAAGACTCGTCGCAATAAGGACGGATCGTTCAAGCCGATCCTTCACGACACCTGGCCATTGCAACTCGAGGCGTATCGGCAGGCGCTTGCGTCGCGCGACAAAGGTTTGGCCGATGCGGCAATTGCGTCGGTGGTCATCGGATCAACCGATCCCGTGCCGGTCGTGATGAAGGTCTGGGACGATGCCGACAAGCCGGGCTTTTTCCGGGCCTTCCTCGCCGCGCGCGATTTGTGGGTCTGGCAGAAAAACTACTGCCCGGTCAAGGACGCGCCAGAACCTGACGACGAGCCACCAACCGCATTGGTCTCCGCCTGATTAACAACAACCAACCCAATCCCACACATCAATGATCCAATCCTCATATCCAACCTCCGCCTATAACCGCTTCACCATCCAAGGGTTCAAGCAAAGACCAAACCGCCGTCGTCGCCGATGGCCAATGGTCGCCATCTCGTTCCTCATCGGCCTGCTTGCAGGCTGGGTGATTCGCGGAGGAGGCGCGTGGCTGCCGTGAATTCAAGCATTGTGGCGCGAAGCCCGGCAGACCGATTCCTCGACCTCGCTGTCGCCGGTGAGAATGTGTTTCTCACTGGCGCAGCGGGATCAGGAAAAAGCCATGGCATTCGTGAATTTCTTAAACGCCATGGCGACACGCACGTGACGGCATCCACTGGTGTTGCCGCTCTCAATGTCGGTGGCATGACCGTTCATCGCTGGAGCGGCATGATGCTTGGCCCGAAAAAGGGTCAGGACTACGCCAAGTATTTCACGCAGCTTGCCCGTGAGCGTAAGGCCAATGTGGCGGGCGCATTCAATCGGGTGCGCAACTGCAAGCGCCTGGTGATTGATGAAATTTCAATGCTCGCTGGCAGAACGCTCGACTATCTCGAATACCATTGCCGAAGGATCCGTGACGACGCGAGGCCCTTTGGTGGCATCCAGGTGATCGGGACTGGGGATTTTTGCCAACTCCCGCCGGTGCGAACTGACCCGAGCCAGCCCTACGATTGGGCCTTCGGTTGCGATGCATGGTCGGCAGCCGGATTTCAAACCGTCGAGTTGCGGCGGATCATGAGGCAGGACGAACCGGAATTCGTTGCAGCTTTGGCGAAAGTGCGGCGCGGTGTGATCGACGCTTCGGTTGAATCGCTGCTGCGGCCACGAGTGAGTCTTTTCCCACGGCACCACATCACCCGGCTCTTTACCCACAACACCATGGTGGATCGTTGGAATGACTTTTGTCTCAGCGAACTGCCCGGCCCTGAAACCATTCGCGAGGCCGAGTCATGGGGAACCCAGTCGCAAATCGACTTCCTCGAAAAGAATCTACTCACGCCCAAAGTGCTGCGACTCAAGCCGGGCGCGCGCGTGATGTTCACGGTCAACCGTCCGGACGATGGCTTCGTCAACGGCCAGACCGGTGAAGTGGTTTCCATTGGCCTCACATCCGTGGTCGTACACACGCAGGGCAAAGAAATCGAGGTGAGCCCATACCGCTGGCGCTTCGATTCCAAGGACAATGCCACGGCGTGGTTTGAGCAACTCCCGTTGCGCCTGGCCAATGCCATCACCATCCACAAAGCGCAGGGAATCACCATCGATTCAGCCTTCGTCGATGTGCGCGCCGCACGTGAACCGGGTCAGGCCTACGTGGCGCTATCGCGTGTCCGCACCCTCGCCGGACTCCATCTCAAGGACTGGCCCAAAGGCATCGTCGTCTCACAACGCGCCATCAACTTCCACTTTCCAAAATCAATCCAATGACACCCACCATCCCACATCACATCAACACCCTCGACCGCCTTGCTGCCGCGCAATTCTATGTGCACACGCTTGGCTGGGCGATTCACCCGCTCTACGCGCCAGACCGCGGCGAAAGCCAAGAGCGTGGAAAAAAGCCGGTCCTCAAAGGCTGGCGCAACCACACCGCATCTGAAATCACTCCGGATTTTCTCAGCAAGTATTTCGGAGGCGGATCCACGCACAACATCGGCTGCGTCGTCCGGGCACCCTTCGTGCATGTGGACCTCGACAGCAAGCCGGATGCGGGCGACTCGGTCATGGCGTGGCTCAAGTCCCAACCGCAACTCGCCACCATCCCGCGCGAACGCACCGGCGGCGGAGCCCACTTGGCTTTCATTTGTCGCGACATCCCCGAGGCCGTGATGAAATCCAAAAAGGCTCCCACCTGTCAGATCAACGACAAGGTGAGCGCCGAACTCTACCTCGATGGACTCAACCTCGTTCTTTCACCATCGGTGCACAAAAGCGGGCATGCCTACTCGTGGGAAGTGACAGGCGATATCCCCGAGGTCACATGGCAGCAATTGAGCGCATGGTTTGGATTTGCCTCGCCAGAAACCAAACCCCAAGGCCGACCCAGCAAAGAAAAACCATGGTGGTCGCGCTGGAATGAAGATCTGCGCACCTTGGATGTGGCAGGCGTGATGGAGGAAATCGGTCGACTGGGCGAGTGCCTTGATCCCGAGCAACACAAGTGGTCGATCCGCTGCCCGTGGGATCACGAGCACAGCACAACCGTGACGGGACCACCCGGCTCTGACACCATCATCTTCAACCCGCCCGAATCAATGCCGGGCTTCCGTTGCCTTCATGCCCACTGCGATGGCCGAGGCATTCGGGAACTGGTGGAATGGGCCGAGAGGGAAAAGCCCGGCATCATCGCTGCCCGTTGTTCCAACATCCGCGTATGGTCTCCTGGCAACACCAACGCCAAGGGAAGACCGCAGATTGTTCTGCCCGCACTCGGTCGGGCGCATGGAGAATTCGGTCGCGAACTTGGCAGCCAAATCGCCCCGAGCCTCGACCTCTTCAAGTTTTCGAACCAGGTCGTGGAAATCGTCACGGTCCCTGCCGCTGACACCGCCGGCGCGATCCCCGGCCACATGATCTCAACCATCAAGGCCGCGGAGTTGGTCACTGCCGTGGAACGAACCGTGGAAACCGGAGTCCTCAAGGAAGACGACGCGGGAGATGAGGTCTTTGTGCCCAAGAGCATGAGCGAGCAGGACGCACGCATCACCTTGGTGAGTGGATTCTTCTCCTCCTACCTGCCGCTCATCACCCGCGTGCTGGATGTGCCGGTCCCCCACCTCACCGACGACGGCAAAATCGTTTATCCCAAACCGGGATATGATGAACGCTTCGGCACATGGCTCAATCCACACTCTCCCCAGATTCGCAGCATGGGTCACAGCGAGGCACTGCGCTGGTTGCTGATCGATCTGTTCGGCCTGCCTGAGCATGGCGGGTTCTGGTGGCAGGATGAGCAGGCGCGCATTCACGCACTCGCCCGTTTCATCACTCCGTTTTGTCGTGGCCTCATGGGCTGGAAGCGAACGCCGCTCTGGATCTTTGATGGCAACCGCGAAGGTTGTGGCAAAGACACCTGCGCCGACCTCACCCACATTGCCTACACCGGTCGCTCGATCATCTGCGCGCCGCTGTCGAAGGATTGTGATGACGAAATGCGCAAGAGGATCACCTCGGCACTGATGTCGGGCAGCCGCTTCTTTCACCTGGCCAACATGAAGGGCCATGTCCGCTACGCATCGCTCGAAGCCGCCACCGACAACTCGGGCGTGTGGGAAGACCGCCGCCTCGGCGCCAGTGAAACCCTCACCCTGCCCAACGAGACCGAGTTTTCATTCTCGGCCAACAACGCCACCTGGGAGCCTGACATCGAACGCCGCTGTCGCCGCATCCGTTTGCGGTTCACACCCGATGACATCAACGGCCATCGCTACCGACACCACGACATCAAGGGATGGGTACGCCAGCACCGTGCGGAATTGCTCTCCGCCATCGCCACGCTAGTTCACGAGTGGGTCCGACAAGGAAGCCCGGCTGGCCCCACCCCATTTACATCTTTTCCCGAATGGGGCCGTGTGGTCGGTGGCATCCTGAAATGTGCCGGGTTGCCAGACCCATGCTTGCCTCACGAGGAAAACCAATCGTCCGGCGACCAAGCGACCAAGGCGATGCGGGATTTCTTCGTTCTGGCCTTCGATCACTTTGGCGATCGCGAAGTGCTGAAGAAGGATTTTCAGGAATTCGTTCAAGAGAACGAGGACGTTCACGACCAGTTTGACTGGATCGACTTCGCTGCGCGGCGAGGACTCACGAGCTTCGGAAAGCTCATGGTGAAGTTCGATAAGCGCGAACTTGGGGGCATCACATTCCGTTTGAAACAGACTTCAAAGAACCGCGCCACCTATCGGTTCTTTCGCGAAGGCGATGGCAAATTGCCTATTTGCCTATCAATGCCAAAACCTTCCACCACATCAGGGGGACATGGTGACATTGAGGGACATTCTCATACGCTTTATATGGGAGAAAAAAACTCTGATGAAAAAAATAAAAATAAAAATGATTTAAATGTTCTGTATATAGGCGAGAGGAGAAACTCCCTCAACGTCCCCATGTCCCCCAAAGGGGTTTTCTGCTCCCAACGCAGCGACCTCGATCGCATCGCCCTCGACCTGAAAGATGCCGAGCGAATCGCACTGGACATCGAAACCTACGGGTCCCGAAAGACCGACGGCCTCGACCCATGGAAGGGCGACATTCGCCTCCTCACGCTGAGCCGCCACGGAGGAACCGTCTGGACCATCGACCTTCGCGCCACCGGCTATGACTTGGGTCCACTCAAGCCGATCTTGGAGGACGCGGGCATCATCGCCCACAATGCGAAATTCGACCTGCTCTGGCTCCGGGTGAAGTGCGGATTGGTCGCCACAAAAATCCACTGCACGCTCACCGCCGCCCGCCTGCTCTCCGCCGGCACCAAACCCGGCAACAATCTCGACCAATGTCTGGAACGATACCTCGGTATCCAAGCGGCCGCCGACCACAGCCGTTCCGATTGGGCGTCGATGCTGCTCACCGATGACCAGCTTGCCTATGCCACGCGCGATGTGGCCTACCTGCACGACCTGCTCGTCACGATGGAGTCGGAGTTGGAGGCAAGTGGCTTGGACATCGTGTGGGCATTGGAAAGCGCGTTGCTGCCCTGCGTGGTGCGCATGGAGGCCAACGGCATCAACGTGGACCGCGACAAGTTTCGCGCAGTGGCCGATGAGTCCCACAAGCTCGCACAGAAAGCCACCGATGACCTGCGTGCCGCACTCGGCAACCCAGCGATCAACCCCGCCAGTCCCGGGCAATTGCTCGCTGCGCTACGAGCCAAAGGCCTCAAGCTCGAATCCACCTCCGAGGAATCGCTCAAGGCCGCCGACGATGGCCACCTGGTCCCCCTTGTGTTGGCATTTCGTGAAGCGAGCAAACGCGCCCAACAAGCCGAGGCCCTGATCGGGCACATTCAATCGGACGGACGGATCCACGGACGCTTCGAACCACTGGGCACTGCGACCGGGCGATTCTCCTCAAGGGAACCCAACCTGCAAAACATCGGACGAGGTGAAATCCGTGAAGCCTTCACCGCACCCGAGGGCATGAGGCTCATCGTTGCCGACTACTCGCAGATTGAGCTTCGTGCGGCAGCGGCGATTGCCGGTGAAACGAAGATGGTCGATGCGTACAAAGCCGGTGCTGATCTTCACAAGCAGACGGCAGCAACGGTCTTGGTTAAACCAGAAGATCAGGTAACGAAAGCCGACCGCCAGTTGTCCAAGGCATGTTTCTCGGGCGATACGGAAGTTCTCACGCCGAAAGGATGGGTGCGTTTCGAAAACTACGATGGCACCACGCCAGTCGCTCAGTTCGCGCTGCCCGAAGGCATCGAGTGGAATCCTCCTCGTCCCCGCTCTAACCGTTGGGGACATCCAACCGGAAAGGTCCGCTATCATGGTGATGGGGCAATCAGCTTTGTTCATCCGATTGGGTTCCAGTCATTCGACGACCGCGAGTTGTTCCACCATGAGGACAGGAACACGGATCTGTTACTCACCGAAGACCATCAGGTCGCATTCATCACCAATAATGGCAATCCGGTTAAGATGCCGGCGGCAGAGGTCACGCCTGGAAACTGTCGCCACTTCATTGCCGCCGGAACCATGGCACGCAAGAAACCGAATGCCTGCATGGAAGCATTTACCCGCACACTGGCCATGGTCGTGGCCGACGGATATTTCAGCAATCCCCGCTGCGTTCGCTTCGGATTCTCCAAGCAGCGGAAAGTCGAGCGATGCCTCAAACTGCTGGAGAGCATTGGGCTGACTCCATGTGTATCGGTCAAAGGACGAGTCACAATGATCAATGTGAAAAACCAAGAATGGGTAGAGTGCCTGCTTTCCTGGATCACGATCAAAAAAGACCTCTCGTGGCGTTGCCTGACGGAATTGCCGGCCGACATTTATCTCGATGAAGCGGGATACTGGGATTCCCATATGATTTACGGCAAAGCCCGCAACCGTGCGTTATTCGTCACCACGTCCAAACAAACGGCGGAGGTGATGCAGGCAATGGCAGCAACGAGCGGCATTCCATCAATTCTGCGACATGAGCTACGAACAAATGAAAAACATTCGGATATATGGAACCTCTCATACATTCATGAAGGCCCAACAACATGGCGTGCGTCGTGGAATCTCAAACCCACAGGACGGCGTGAACGAGTTTGGTGCGTGCAAGTACCATCAGGGGCGATCCTGATCCGCCGCAACGGCAAAGTATGCGTGCAGGGCAACTGCAACTTCGGACTTCTCTACGGCCAGTCGGCGCCTGGATTGGTGAAGTACGCCGCCACCTCCTACGGCGTCACGCTCGACGAGGATCAAGCCCATGAGATCCGCCATGCGTTCTTCCGCACCTACTCGCGACTTCGCCAGTGGCACGGTGAGAGCCACCAACACGCGCAAGCCAAAGCCAGCGAGGTTCGCACCCGCACCGGTCGTCGCCGACTCATCCCCGACAACGCGAGCGACTGGGAACGGTTCACGGCACTGGTCAACACGCCGGTCCAGGGCGGCACTGCCGATGGCATGAAGCATGCGCTGGTGCTGATCAGCCAACGCCTGCCTGAAACCGCACGCATCGTTTCCACGGTCCACGACGAAGTGGTCGTCGAGTGTGCCGAAGAAACCGCCGAATCCTGCAAGCACATCATCACGACCGCAATGGTCGAAGCCATGGCCGACCTCTTCCCCGAGGTGCCGGTCGAAGTCGAAGCCAACATCTGCAACAGCTGGGCCGAAAAATGAACAACGACGATTACTCCAAAAAACAGAAATCCCTCGATGCCAAATACGAACGCGAATACCGGGCGTGGGTCGAGTCACTTCCCGCCAACGAACGCCGCAATCTCGAAGCCATGGGTTTGCATGCCCCCTGCGTTCAGCGTCATGGAAATGGATCCGCACACGGTGACGCTGCCGACAGCCCGATGATGGCCGTGGGCAGCGACCCCGCAGAAATGCCCGAACCAGAAATGGAGGAACATGACGCCGACCATGGTGACCCGGACGCCGTGAACTCCGCGGTTCGCAGGGTGGTGGCCGAGATCATTTACCACGACAACGCGCGCCTTACGGCTGAATGCATCGCGCTGATCAGCGGGCTTTCCTACGACGGTTGCTCGATGACGGAAATCGCCAAACGCCACGGCATCACCAGGGCGGCAGTTTCGAAACGCTGCGTGGAAATGACCGAGCTACTCGGACTGCGCCCGTCGAGGGCGATGCGTTCGTTGACAGCACGCAAGCGGTATCGAGACGCCAGAATCCGAACCACAAGATCCCATGAACGCACCTATCACCCTGCCTAACCCGAAGGTCACCATCAGCCCGGTCGGCCTCCAAGTCACAAGCCAGCTCACCTTCGAGGAATGGCAGGAGCTCGCCCAATCGATTGGCCAGGCATCACGCTCAATCGGCTTCATCATCGGCGACTGGCTGGTCTACGGGCAGGAACTCTTCGGCGCGGATGGATACCCGGATAAGCGAGTCGACTCGGCATCCTACCAACTTGCCATTGCTTCCACCGGACTCGACCTCTCGACGCTCCAGAACTACGCGTATGTTTCGCGCAAGGTGCCATATTCGTTGCGCAGCGAACGGCTGTCATGGGAACACCACCGGCTGATGGCCAAGCTCCCCGAAGCGGAGCAACAAGGGTGGATTCAAACCTGCGAAGAGGAAGAGGATGCCGGACGACGAATCTCAACGCGCCGACTCCGCAAGTCGATCAGCCTTGGCCGAATGGCCACGGAAACCGACCTCGAACCGGAGCCATCGGACAAGGGCGTCGACAACCCCATCCCATTCATCAACCGCTTGGTTTCATGGTGGAGGCGCATGCAGACCAAGAGCTTCCTCAACAACGCCACCCGCGAACAACGCGAAGCCCTCAAACGCGACCTCGAACCCATCGTCTCGATCTACAACCAACTCTGATCCCCTCATGAACCAACCGGAAACCAAAGCCGCCATCGATGCGGTGAGTGAATTGCTTGATGCCCATTTCAGGGAAGCCGAGGACTGTGCCGACGAAGACGGCAAGTTCAGCCTCGGGTTTCGTGTCTGCTTTGATCGTTCGCATTCGCCCACCCGACTCAAGGTGACATGCCGCGTGGCAAAGGTAACGACTGACGAGATCGAATGCTCGGTGGATGATCCCGCCCAGCCGAAGCTCCCCCTCTGATGGCTACTCGCCAGCGCAGTTTGTTCCGGGATGCCAAGCCACCAAGCAGGCTGGAAAAGCGTTTTGAATTGCTGTGGCAGCAACTGAACGGCCCGGAATTGGAAAAGGAATTTCGATTCCATCCGGTCAGAAAATGGCGGGCCGACTTTGCCCACCTTGGATCGCGCACGCTCATCGAGATCGAGGGCGGCATCTACATCAATGGTCGCCACAACCGCCCGGCGGGATTCGCTGCCGACCTTGAGAAATACTTCGAGGCGTCATTGAACGGTTGGCGCGTGGTGCGACTCGGGCCCAAGGAGCTGACCTTGGAGCATCTCGAGCGCTTGGTCGCATTGATGGCCGGTTGACTTCCCACGCCCGGCATGGCCGCGCTTTCTGTTCTCGTCACCGGTTCCTCTGGTTTCATCGGCACCCATGTGGTCCGCCACCTCCATGAATCTGGCCACATGGTCACAGCCCTAGATTGTGCGGCCCCCAAGGAGGAGCTGCCGCCAGGTGTGAGGTTCCACTTGTGCGACATCCGTGAAGGACTTCTGCCAAACAAAGCATTCGATGCCGTGGTGCATCTCGCTGCTTTGGCCGGCGTGCGACAATCGATCGATCGCAAACTCGATTATGAGTTCACCAATGTCATTGGCACCATCCGCCTGCTTGAGCATTGCCGCCGCATGGGCACACCCCACTTTGTCTTTGCCTCGTCATCGAGCGTTTACGGACCGGATGCTCCCCTGCCATTTTCTGAGGACGGCCCGACCAACCCACGCAGTCCAT
>Ga0208856_1000282_pt1 | contig 20907 bp, 18 predicted proteins | sample LakMenEpi13Jul12_FD_150690 | JGI IMG/M metagenome (GOLD analysis project Ga0208856, IMG submission 150690) | Freshwater microbial communities from Lake Mendota, WI - 13JUL2012 deep hole epilimnion (SPAdes) | ecosystem: Environmental > Aquatic > Freshwater > Lentic | place: Lake Mendota, Madison...
GTGAAGGCAGACCCCCTCTCTCCCCGCCGCCGATCACGGTTTGAATTACGCCCAATGGAGGGTGCCGTTCGATCTAGCGAATGCTGCGTCCGTGGATAGCGCGACCTCGCCATGAACTCCTCCATCATTCGCCTCACTCCCACGTTTGTCGCTGCGGCGGCAATTATCGTCTGCATCGCCAGCACCGGCGTGGCCGAAGAATAAAAGGCAACGGTTGTGAACGCCAAAGGCCCCACGCAGGCTGGTGGTCAGCGCGGTCAGAGAGCCGGTGGTCAACAGGGACAGAGGGACGCTGGCCAGCAGGGGCAAAAGGCTGTCGCAATGCGCGGTCAGACGGGAGGCGCGAAGCAGGGCAAGTAGGAGGACGACGCATTCGTCGTCAGCGAGATCAGCGTTCTTCGCCGACGAACGGATTCGATTTTCTTTCGATGCCGATGGTCGTCGCGGGGCCGTGGCCGGGGAGCACTTTCACGTCGTCGCCGAGCGGCCAGAGTTTCTCCCGGATGCCGTCGAGCAGGAGCTGATGATCGCCGCCGGGCAGATCCGTGCGGCCGATGCTGCCGGAAAAAAGCACGTCGCCACCGAAGAGGATGCGCTCCTTTTCCTCAAGAAAACACAGGCTGCCGGGGCAGTGGCCGGGCACCAGCAGCACGCGGAAGTCGAGGCCCTCGACGGTGAGCTTCGGCGTCTCTTCGATCAGAAAGTCCGCGGCGACCGGCTCGATTTCCCAGTTCATGCCGAGGCGTTTGAAGTAGCCCGGCACCGTGAGCATCTCGGTGCCGTCGGCGTGGTAGCCCACGCGGCAGCCGTGCTCGCGGCGGATGGCGGCGGCGTCCCACACATGGTCAATGTGCGCGTGCGTGAGCAGCAGCGTGCTCACGCGGAATCCGCGCTTTTTCAGCCACGCGAGCGCGGTCTGCGGGGCGTCAATGAGGATGCCGTGCGCGGGCAGGAAGAAGCAGTTCGTGTCGAAAATGCCGCCGGTGTGGGTTTCGATTTGCATGAAAGGGCGCGACCCTCGCGGCGTACGCCGGGCGTGTCGAGCGCGAGAATTACGCTGTGATTCCCTTGCGATCCGGGTGAACTCTGCCAATCTCGAATCCCGGTTTCACTATCCCATGAACGTCATCCGCTGTCTCACTCTCTCGGTCGCAACTCTCATCGCATTCACGCCGACCGTCCGGGCCGGCAGCGAGGAGGACTTTAAAAAAATCGCACCAAAAGTCGCACAGACTGTCGGCGAACTATTGGAAAAGGCGCATTACGGCCGCCGCCGGCTGGATGACACGGTGTCGAAGCAGTTCCTGAAAAACTACCTCGAGCGGCTGGACTACAACCATCTCTTCTTCACGCAGAAGGACGTGGACGGTTTCTCCGCGAAGTACGCCACGACGCTCGACGACAGCATCATGGCCGGCGACCTCGATCCGTCGGTGAAAATTTACGACATCTATCGCAAGCGCGTGGAGGATCGCGTGGTGAAGGTGAAGGCGCTGCTCGCGGAGAAGTTCGACTTCAGCGGCACGCGCACCGTGGAGATCAACCGGCAGAAATCGCCATGGCCGAAGGACGAGACCGAGGCCGACCAGATCTGGCGCGACCGCATCGAGGGCGAACTGCTCGACCGCACGCTGACGAACGACAAGATCGAGCTGCCCGTGAAGGTGGTCGGGCGCCGCTACGACCAGCTCCTCCGCGGCCTGCATGAGCAGACGAATGAGGACGTGATGGCGGGATTCCTGAGCGTGCTGTGCGAGACGTACGACCCGCACTCCGAGTACATGAGCCGCTCGCAGATGGACAATTTCAACATCAACATTACCCTGCAGCTCGTGGGGATCGGCGCGGTGCTCGTGAGCGAGGAAGGCTACGCCAAAATCCGCGAACTCGTCCCCGGCGGCCCGGCGGATCTGAGCGGACGGATCAAGGTCGGCGACCGCATCAGTGCGGTCGCACAGGGCGACTCGGGTTTCATCGAGGCCGTGGACATGAAACTCGACAAGGTCGTGGAAATGATCCGCGGAAAGGAGGACACGAAGGTCGTCCTCCGTGTGATTCCCGCGAACGCGACCGATCCGTCGGCGCGCAAGGTCGTCGAGATCATGCGGAAAAAAGTGCAACTCAAGGAACAGGCGGCAAAGGCGGAGATCGTCGAGCGCACCCTCCCCGACGGCAAGGCCGTGCGCATCGGCTGGATCACCCTGCCTTCCTTCTACGCAGACATGCAGAAGACCGGCGGACGGAGCACGACGAAGGACGTCCTCGTCCTCCTCGAACGGCTCAAGAAGGAGAACATCCAGGGCCTCGTGATGGATCTGCGCCGCAACGGCGGCGGCTCGCTCGAGGAAGCCGTGAACTTGACGGGCCTCTTCATCAAGAGCGGCCCCGTCGTGATGGCGCGCGACAGCAACAACCGCAACTCGGTGCTGCGCGACAGGGACAAGGCGCTCCAATACGACGGCCCGATGCTTGTGGTGACCAACAAGCTCAGCGCATCCGCCAGCGAGATTTTCGCCGCCGCGCTGCAGGACTACAACCGCGCGGTGGTCGTCGGCGACTCGACATCGTTCGGCAAAGGCACCGTGCAGACGATGGTCGAGCTCGGGAACATCATCCCGCTCTCGCTCACCGGAAAATCCACGGGCAACGAGGCCGGCGCGCTGAAGCTAACCATCCAGAAATTCTACCGCATCTCCGGCGGCTCCACGCAGCTCCAGGGCGTGGCCGCGGACGTGAAGCTGCCGTCGCTCTGGGACCAGACGGACATCGGCGAGATCGCGCTGAAAGGCCCGATGCCCTACGACACGATCGAGCCCGCCACGTATGAAAAGTGGGAGCACTCGCTTTTCAAGCCCGAACTCAAGCAGCGCTCCGCCGCACGCATCGCCGCGGATGAGGAGTTCCAGTGGATCCTGGAAGACATGACCCGCATGAAAAATCGCGTGGCGGACAACAAGGTGTCGCTCAACGAAAAGTCCCGCCGTGCCGAACTCGACGATGACAAGGCTCGCAAGGAAAAGCGCACCGCCGAGCGCGCGAAGCTGAAGCGCACGGCGGAAAAAGTGTACAGCGTGACGCTCGACAATGCGGCCAATCCGGAGCTCCAGATCAAGAAAGAGAAAAAGATCACGAAGGAAACCGCCACGAAAAAGGACGGCGACACGAAGCCCGCAGACACCGAAGACGAAGACGGCGAACTCGCAGCCGATGACGCCGCCGCAAAGGTGGATCCCATCCGCAGCGAGAGCATCAACATCCTCAGGGATCTGATCGAATTCAGCCGCACGCCGCCGGCGACGGCCTCGACGGAAAAGACCACCGCCGCCTCGAAATAGCGGGACAGCGGCGGGTTACAGCGCGCGGCGGGTCATGCTGCTCGCGCCGCGGATTGCATCGAGCGTCGAGCGGACCTGCGAGAGCAGCTTCTCCTGCGTGTAGGGCTTTGGCAGAAAGCCGCGCAGCCCCTGGCTCAGCATGGCCCGGACTTTTTCCTGCTCGGCAAATCCGCTGCTGAGCATCACCGCGACTTGCGGCTTGATTTCACGCAGCGCATCGAACACCTCCGAGCCGTCCATGATCGGCAGTGTGAAGTCGAGGATCACGAGATCCACCTCGTCCTTGAGCTGCTTGAAAATCTCCAGCGCCTGAAATGGTTCCGACGAGGTCACCACACGGTATCCGGCATCAGTGAGCATCCGCTTCGCGATGGCCACGATCAGCGCCTCGTCGTCAATGATGAGGATCAGTTCCTTGGTCCCCGCCGGGTTGTCAATCGCCACCGTGGAATGTCGCGCAGCCTGCGGCGCAGCGTGAGCGGGGGCCGCGGCGATCACCGTTTCCGACAAGTGATGCAGATGGCCGCTAAGCCGGGTCGCCATCTGCGCGGTCACGCTCCTAGTGGTCTGTCAGTCGTGGATTGATGGCATTCGGACGCAGTGCTCAGTGCTCAGTGCTCAGAAAAAACGCGCGCCTTGTCTGAGAACTGAGAACTGAAAACTGAGCACTTTCAGAAACCATCAAATCACGACGGACAGAGCACTAGCCCGGTCGAGGCTCGTCCGCAGGAATGCAAAGTAGCGCATCCCCTCAGGGCTCGATTCGCACATCGGCTCGAGGACGCTGGAAGACTCGGAGATGACCTGGAGAAGGTTGTTCAGGTCATTTGCGGCTGTCTGGAGCCATGCGTTTTCGGAGTCTGATGCCATCGGGATTTTTTCGGGTTCCCCGGATCAGGCCGTCCCGCCTCCTCTGCATGACGCTAAGAAACCGGGCGCGAAACCTGCCGAGTGCATCAAAATAGAGCAGCTTTGACACCGCTTGCTCAATGAAAATCTCCGCGGCGGAAAAATGTGCGGCTCAGATCCGAATCCCGAAGAAATCCTGAAAGACCGCCGCATACACGTCGCGCTTCATCTCCGGCAGCCACTCGCGCCGGAATTCCTGCGGCGCGACCCATTTCCATGCGCTGAATTCGGGGTGCTTCGTGTTCACGTCAATCTTCGAGTCCTTCCCGAGGAACTCGCACAGGAAATACGTCTGATCCTTTCCGTCGTGCCCGCGCTTCTTACCGCTTTCGAAAAGGTACCGGTAACCGTCCCGCTGGCTCACGATCCGAAAGTCGTCCGCATCGATCGAAATCTCCTCCCACAGCTCGCGCACAAGCGCCTCCTCGGGAGTCTCGCCCTCGTCAATCCCGCCCTGCGGAAACTGCCACGCGCCAGAGATCGTCGTGCGCTCGCAGATCAGGATTTTTCCGTCGCGGTTGCGCAGGATGCCTGCGACGTTCGGCTGGTAGGTTGGCTCGGATTTGCTCATGAACTTCAAAAGAATCGCGCTGTTGCTCGCTGGAATCGCACTCGTCGCCGCACTCTGGCTGCGCTGGTGGCTCCAGCCAGAACGCCAGATTCCCCGCGCGCAGGCAAGGCTTCTGTCCACGATTGAGGGGCGCGATTTCGACGCGATGTCCGCGATGATCGCCGCGGCGTACCGCGACCCCTGGCAGCACGACAAGACGGAGGTGATCGCGCAAAGCCGGGAGGTCTTCGGGCAGTTCATCACGCTCACGATCACGCGCGAGACACGGGGAATCCGCGCCGGTTCAGGCGCGTGGTTTCTCTCGGAAAAAATCACATTCAGCGGAATCGGAGGCCCGCTCGCGATGGCCGCGCGCGACACGGTGAACGGATTGCGTGCACCGTTCGTCATGAAGTGGAGGCAGCGCAGTGCGAAACCGTGGGACTGGGAGCTGCATTCGGTCGAGAATCCGCAGTTGGATCTACCGTGAAGCTGGCGCATCCAGAGCCTGGAATTTTCCCGCGTGACTTCGGCGAGCCATTCCATTTCAGGCAGTGTCTGATTCTGAAGTTCAACGTTAAGCGCTGGACGTTAGATGTTGAACGTTGAGTCCGCCGCGGGCTTCCGATTCTGGACGCGCATCCTCATTCGCACCGCGCCTGCGGCGGGCCAAACGTCCAACGTCCAACGCCCAAAATCCAAAAGAGCGGGACAGCACAGTCGTCGCTTTGACAACAAGCGACAAACCCCGCACGCTCCGCCCCAGTGCCCAAGCCGCGTCGCGCCAAATCCAAGTCCGCCCGGAAGGACCGTGCACAGCTCGAATTTCCCGAGCAGTCCGCGCGTCGTCTCGCGGCTCGCGCGATGGCGCGCGCGGAACAGATGGACGACGAGGTGGAATCCGAACGCCCACGGCGGCGGTGGCGCGACCGGCTGTGGAATGCGCTCGCGGGGCTGAGCCTCGTGCCGTTCGTGTGGATTTTCACGGCGGCGCTTTTCAATACTTTCAGCAAGGCGGATCTTCGGCATGGCCGCGTGCCGTTCTGGAAGTCGCATGAGTTCGTGATGTTCGGCCTCGGCGCGGTGCTGTGGCTGCTGTGGACGTGCCTGTGTTTCCTGATCTGGAAACGCCCGCGCCCGGTGCGCGCGTATGTGTTCGGACACGAGGTGATGCACGGGCTGATGGCGCGAGTCTTCGGCGGCAGGATCAAGGAATTCCACGTGAGCGCGGACGGCGGCTACATCGTCACGAACAAATACAATTTCCTAATCGCGCTGGCGCCCTACCTGTGGCCGTTCTACTCGGTGCCGGTGCTCGCGGCGTGGGGCGTGTCGTATTTTGTGAACGGCGCTCCCTACCTGCGCGAATTCTTCCTCGCGGCCCTCGGGCTCACGTGGATGTTCCATCTCACGTTCACGCTGTGGGTGCTGCCGCGCGGGCAGAGCGACCTGCTCGGGCCGGGGCGGATTTTTTCCATCGCGCTGATCTATCTGGCGAATGCAATGCTGCTCGGCGGCGCGCTGTTCATCTTCGCGCCGGAGGTGAGCCTGCACGCGTACGCGCGGGAGGTGCGGGCGTGCGCGCTGGCATTTTACGAGTGGGTGGGAAATGGGTTCGCGCAGTGCGGGAATTTCATCGGGCGGCTGGCGGGCGGACGCTCAGGCACGTAGGGCGTGCGACTTTTTTTTGACTCGGGCCGGACGCGGCACGGTTCCGGCTATGTCAGGAATGCAACCCGATGAAAACGCAACCCCACGACCGCAACACGACCCGCCCGCTCGGCAGCTCCGGCTGTGTGCGCGAGACATTGGGCAGCGTTCTGCCGGGCAGCGCCATCGTGCCGGTCTCCGGCGGGCGCTTCCGTCCGCGGCTGCACGCGGCGGCGTTCCGTTGCAGCGCGTTTCGACTTTGTTGATGTTGGTTGGGAAAAAGGTGGACGGAGTCCGGGGGGGCTCCGTCCACCTCACCCAAACCGGGTGAGGGAAACTCGGGCACAGGAAACAGACACGCCGCATAAAATCACACCGTGTGACATCCGCGCGCCTTTGGATGTTGGGCGTTGAGCGTTGGACGTTGGACGTTGGACGTTGGACGTTGGACGTTGAGCCCCGCGCAGCGGCCCACGGGTGCCAGGACGCGCATGAAAATTCCGACGGCGCCTGCGGCGGGCCAAACGTCCAACGTCCAACGTCCAACGCTCAATGAAGGATGCCGCTCCTCATCGCGCGCGATGTTCCCAATTGCACCCGCCCGCCCCGCCCCCGATGCTCCGCGCCCTTCATGGGCGATTTCACTTTCACCTTCCTCGGCACCGGCACCTCGCACGGCGTCCCGATGCTCACGTGCGAATGCGCGGTCTGCCGCTCGACCGATCCGCGCGACAAACGCACGCGCACCGCGGCCTACATCGAGACCCCGGAATGCGCGTGGGTCGTGGACACGGGACCGGATTTCCGGACGCAGGCGCTGCGTGAAAACATCCGGCGGCTCGATGCCGTGGTGATCACGCACGCGCACTCGGATCACATCATGGGCTTCGATGATTTGCGGACATTCTGCCACGGTGGGAAAGTGCTGCCGGTCTATGGCTCGGAGCCCACGATCGAGCAGTTGCGACAGGTCTTTTCGTTTGCGTTCGACGGGCAGAACCGCTGGCCCGGCTACCTGCATCCCGAGGCGCATCCCGTGGACGGCCCATTCCGCCTGGGCGACACGGAGATCATCCCGCTGCCGGTACCGCACGGGCGCGTGACGACGTACGGGTATCTTTTCATCCGCGGCGGACGCCCACTCGTCGCCTACCTAAGCGACTGCAAATCCGTACCCGACGCCGTGCGCGCGCAGATCGCCGGCGTGGACACACTGATCCTCGACGCGCTGCGCCACCGCGAGCATCCCACGCACATGAGCCTCGCCGAAGCGCTCGCGACCGCCGCCGCGATCCGTCCGCGGCAGACCCTGCTCACCCACCTCTGCCACGACCTCGGCCACGCGGCGACCGAGGCCACGCTGCCCGACGGCGTGCGCATTGCGACGGATGGGATGAAGCTCACATTCTGAGATCCCTACAAAATGCGGAGTTCAGAAATTCCGAAAAAAGGTTGTCCACGAAACACACGAAGGACACGAAAGGAATGCGCTGCTTTTCGTGTCCTTCGTGCGTTTCGTGGACACACATCTTCTCCCTCGCACCATTTCGCAGATCTCACATTCTGACCGCGGATCCTGTTCGCCATTTTCAAACCCGCCGTGTATTTCCAAGCCCGCAAATGAAAACCGTCCGTGTCCCATGGATTCACTGCCGCGCCGATGAGGTGGACGCCGTTCCGACTGAGCTGGAATGGCGCGGGCGCACTTTTGTCCTGCTCGCGTATTCGGAAAAGGAGGCCCGCGACTGGTGGCGCAGCCTCCCCGATCTCGACCGCGAGAATGCGCTCGGCATGGCCGCCGAACCGGCGGAGGACGGCTTGGGATTGTTCTGAAATCCGCGCCACATTTTGCACCATCCATCCGGGCGCGAGGTTCCGGCAGCGGGATTTGCTCTTGACCACATCCGTTCCGCCTCCATCATGCGCCCTCTTTTTTGCCGGAAACGGCCTTTACCAACCGCATGCCCGACAATCTGGGAACTATCATTTGGACGCTCTGCTACACCGCCGTACTGCTGGGAATCTCCCTATACGGCCTGCATCGCTATCACATCGTTTACCTCTTCCTGAAGAACAGGCGCAACGTCCCGCAGCCGCTCGCCAAACTGGAAAAGCTTCCGCGCGTCACGGTCCAGTTGCCCATCTTTAACGAGCTCTACGTCGTCGAGCGCCTGCTCGAATCCGTCTCGAAGCTCGACTACCCGCAGGACCTGCTCGACGTCCAAGTCCTCGACGACTCCACCGACGAGACGCGCGAACTCGCCACCAAGCTCGTTGACGCCCTCCATGCAAAGGGCTTCGACATCACGCACATCCACCGCACGGATCGCACGGGCTTCAAGGCCGGCGCCTTGGAAAACGGGCTGCAGACGGCAAAGGGCGAATTCATCCTCATCCTCGACGCCGACTTCGTCCCCACGCCGGACGTGCTGAAGCGCACCGTGGACTATTTTTCCGACCCGAAAGTCGGCATGATCCAGACCCGATGGGGCCACCTGAACCGCACCTACTCGATGCTCACGCGCGTGCAGGCGATGTTCCTCGACGGCCACCTGCTCCTCGAACAGACCGGCCGCAACCGCTCGGGCCGGTTCATCAATTTCAACGGCACCGCCGGCATCTGGCGCAAGTCGTGCATCATCGAGGCCGGCGGCTGGCAGCACGACACGCTCACCGAGGATCTGGACCTCAGCTACCGCGCGCAGATCAAGGGTTGGAATTTCGTCTTTCTGCCCGACCTCGTCACGCCCGCCGAACTGCCCGTGGATATGAACGGCTTCAAGAGCCAGCAGCACCGCTGGACAAAAGGCAGCATCCAGACGTGCCGGAAGCTCCTCCCCGCCGTGTGGCGCGCGGAACTCCCGCTCAAGGTGAAACTGGAAGCCACGATGCACCTCACGTCGAACTACGCCTTCCTGCTCCTCGCCGCCATCTGCATCCTCATGCAGCCGAGCATCGCCGCCTCCACGAACGGAAGCTGGGGCATCTGGCGCACCATCCTGCTCGACATCCCGATCTTCATCACCGGCTCGCTGCCTGCGATCGTCTTCTATGTCGTCTCGCAGCGCGAACTCTACCCGCGATCCTGGTGGCGTGAAGTCCTCTACCTTCCTGCCCTGCTCGCCCTCACGATCGGCCTCGCCGTGAACAACGCGTGGGCCGTCATCCAAGGAATGTTCGGCGTCACCGGCGAATTCACGCGCACGCCGAAATACGGCATTCAGACCAAGACGCAGTCCTGGAAAAAGACGAAATATTCCGTCGCAAAAAATCTCCTCCCCTTCATCGAGATCGCCTTCGCAGCCTACTTTATCTACTTCTTCGTCCACGAAGTCGCCGCGCACAACTGGCTCGCCATTCCGTTCCTTGGCCTCTTCGCCAGCGGCTTCACCTACGTCGCCATGTGCTCGCTCGCTCAGTGGTTCCCGCAGCTCCGCAATCCGTGGCGCGACAACGAAGAAGTCTTGGAGGCGTAAAAACCCAATGACCCGACAGCCCGACGAAGCCAACCGGAGGCAGGCAGCGTGAGGCTTCGCATCCTCCTCGCCATCCTCGTCTCGCTCCAGGCGTTCATCGTCCTTCAGGCCGCGTCCTCGGCCGGCGACACCGCCCTCATCGTCAGCGTCCCCGAGCAGAAGCTCTACGTCTTCGACGGAAACGGCCACAAAATCGCGAGCTACAAAGTCTCCACGTCAAAATTCGGCCTCGGCGACACCCGCAGCAGCTACGCCACGCCCGTCGGCCATCTCGCGGTGGATTCAAAAATCGGCGGCGGCGCGGAACCCGGCACCGTCTTCCACCACTGCCGCCGCACCGGAGAAATCTGCCCGCCGAACGCCCCCGGCCGCGACCCCATCGTCACCCGCATCCTCCGCCTGCGCGGACTCGATCAGCAGAACTCACACGCGCTTTCCCGGGGCATCTTCATCCACGGCACGCCCGACGAACGCAACATCGGACGCCCAGCCAGCTACGGCTGCATCCGCATGAAATCCCGCGACGTCGTCGAGCTCTTCGACCACGTCCGCACCGGCACGCGAGTCGAGATCACCACAGACCGCGTCGGCGGTCTCTTCGGCTCACTCCCGCGCGTCGCCGCGGGACGCGGGTAAAATGTAACGCCGACAATCCTGTCGGCTTGGCAAGATGGGCGCAATCGGCGGGCTGGCGCGGAGCAAAAAGCCGCCCGTTCCCCCACAACACCCTCGGAAACAGAAGAAACGGACCGACAGATCGCCGGCCCCACACCGCGCTCCGCCGGAACGATGCAGTTGAAAATGACGCGGGATGCTTCAAACGCAGAGGCGCAGAGGAAAATGGGGAGTGACGCAGAGGGAAAACAGGACGGGGCCGATCGATGAGTACCCTCTCATGGCCTCCCTCTGCGCCTCTGCGTTTGAAAAAACCACACGAACTGAATCGTTCCGGCTCAGTCCTCGATCACCTCGAAGTGGCTGAACAGCTTGAAGCTCTCGTAGCGCGCGGCGATGTCCGCATCCGTCAGCGAGCGCATCCGCTCCAGGCTGAACTGCTCCACGTTGTAGCTCGCGAGCACGCTGCCGAAGACCACCGCCTTGCGCAGCGCGGCGAAAGTCACATCCCCCTTCGTGTTCGCAGCGAGATGGCCCGCGAGACCGCCCGCAAAAGTATCACCCGCACCGGTCGGGTCATGCACATCCTCGAGCGGATACGCGCTGCACGAGAAGAAATCGCCATTCTCGCCGAACAGCAGGCAGCCGTGCTCGCCCTTTTTCAGCGCTACAAATTTCGGCCCCATCGCCTGAATCTTCATGCCGGCCTTGATCAGCGAAGTCTCCTGCGTGAGCTGCCGCGCCTCGCTGTCATTCAGGATGAGCATGTCCACGCGCTTCAGCAGCCGCTTCAGCTCGTCGAGCGCGATGTTGATCCACAGGTCCATCGTGTCCGCGATCACGAATTTCGGACGCTCCATCTGATCGAGCACATGGTTCTGCAAATTCGGCCCGATGTTCGCCAGCAACGCGAGCGACGGCTTCTTATAGGACGCCGGCAGCACGGGATTGAAATGCTCGAACACATTCAGCGCCACGCTGCGCGTCTCGCGCACGTTCATGTCGAGCATGTATTCGCCCGACCAGCGGAATGTCTTGCCCGCCACGATCTGAAGGCCCGTGAGATCAATTTTCCGCGACTTGAAAAACTCCACATGCTCCTCCGGGAAGTCGTCGCCCACGACGCCCACCATGTTCACCGGCGAAAAAAACGACGCGCCCACCGCCGCATAGCTCGCCGAGCCGCCGAGCAGATCGGCATGCTCCTCGAAGGGAGTCTTCACAGTATCGAGCGCGACGGAACCAACAACGAAAACGGACATGGGATGCGGGAGTTTTGGGTTTTGAATTCTGAATTGCGGATTCCGCACTGTGCGGAGGACGAGTCCTTCATTCACGAAGGGCGGACGAATTACACAGTCAGCGGCACCGCGTCCAGCCGCACATTCCATTGAATCCCACGAAATGGGTCTGCCATTCGTCTCCCCCCGTCCGGACGGAAAGAAACGCACCAGGTCCACCTCGGCTGATCACCGCAATTCGAGCACTGGCCGCCGCCTACTCGTCCAGTCGCGCCTTCGCCTCGCGGCAGTACGCGGCCACATCGCGCGCCTGCAGGATGCCGCTCACGATCACCACGCGTTGCGCGCCAGCGGCGATCACCTCGGCGAGATTTTCCAGCTTGATTCCGCCGATGCAAAAAATCGGCACGCTCACCAGCTCATGCACACGCGCGATGTCGCCCATTCCGATGGCCGCACGCCCCGCCTTCGTCGGCGTCGGAAACAGCGGCCCGAAGCCGATGTAGTCCGCACCTTCCGCCGCAGCGGCGATCGCCTGCTCCACCGAGTGAGTGCTCTTGCCGATGATCGGCAGCGGCACTTCGCCAGCGAGTGCGCGGCCCGCGCGCCAGCGCGCATTGTCCACGGAAAAATCATCCTGCCCCACATGCGCGCCATCCGCGCCGACACTCGGCGCCAACTCGGGAAAATCATTGATGATGAACGGCACGCCCGCATCGCGCAAAATCGGCGCGACACGGTTCGCCATCTCCTCGATCGCACACTCGTCGCGGCCCTTCGCGCGGAGCTGCACGATGTCCACGCCGCCCTCGCAGAGTTGCGCCGCCATGCGCTCCAGCGAATCCTCAGCAATGTAGCCGAGATCGAGAATCCCATAGAGCCGCGCTTTCGCGAGCCGTTTGCTTCCCGCCTTAGCGTCGCTCATTTGCCGGGCTGCACCGCGCGGCCGTCCACGATCACGTATCCGCCGTTGGGAAATTTCACATCCTGTCCCGCGCGAAAATAATCGCGCAGCACCTGCAAGCCCTCCGTCCCCATCTGGCGGAGCTGCTTCACCAGCGAATCAATCGCCGCCTGCCTGCGCTGCGGATCCATGCTCGTCAGCTTCCCGATCGTCTCGTGGAAAGTCTGCGCCGCACCCTTCGCGCCCGGAGCGCCCTCGTTCACCGGCGCAACCACGCCACTGTCGCGCGCCGAAACCGTGACCCGGCGATTCGAATGATCGCCCGATGCGACAGACGATGATGCGTGCGACGATGTCGCATCGGACGCAGTCACGGCTGCGGGTTTCGCAGTGCTGTCCGACGGCGCGGACGGCTGCCAGAAAGCAAACCCGGCAACCACGAAGCCGCCGGGGAAACCGAGGAGGGAGAACAGAATTTCGCGGCGCATGATTTCCCCCGTACTCCGGAACCTGCGCACCGGCAAGCAGCAGAAAATGCGGTCGCGCTCGGAATCACCCCAGTTTCTTAGAGACATTCCTTCTCCGCGTGCCATCGTGCAGGGCTTGTGAATCCCACCGAAAACATCCCTCCGGGCACCACGCTCCCCACCCCGGCTCCGTCCGCGGCCAATCCGGATTCAGGGATCTCCCGCGCACCGTTGGAAAAATCACCCAGGCCGCAATCCCCGCCCTCGGGTGTGCCCGCCGCCGAGGGCGTGCCTGCCGACGTCACGAATCTCGCCATCGCCGCCGGGTTGCTCTCCTGCGCGTTCCTCATTTTCTGGATGGGCAGCTACCTCGCAAATCACGTCGCGCTGCGCACAGTGATCGCGAGCTTCGGCACGTTCGGGCTTGTGTGGGTGCTCTACCGGCTCCGGGTTTTCCAGCGCCCGCACGGCGGACTCATCGTGGCCGGCGCAGTCGCGCTGTTCGCCGCGGCGCTGCCATTTGCAGAGCGCGGTTTCCAAAAGCTCGACCGCGTCGCGAAGTCGGGCCTCCGCGGTGAAGATGCGAGGCCGACGGGCGAATCTTCAGCGCAGCTTCCCGTGCCCACGCGGGAGACCGCGCCCCCGGCACCCGTGGCATCCACACCGAGCGCACCGCAGCCGCCGCCGGAGGATGAGACCGTCCGCGAACTGATCGCGCCCGATCCGGATCCGACGGCGAAAAACATCATCACTGTCCTGCGGGAATCGCAGATCACCATCAGGGGGAAAAGATATCGCATCCACGAGGGCAGCCGGTTCCCATACACGAAATTCACGGATGGAATCGTGACTTTCCAAGCCAACGGTCAGGACGCGACGATCAACAGCTCGGACGTGCGGTTCACCGGCGTATCGCGGGAGACACCGAAGGAGATCACGCAACTCGCACAGGTCGAGGCGATGCGGCGCTATCCGGCGCTCGCCGTGAAAGGCTCGGACGAAAACCAGCTCTACCTCACGCGCGTCGCCGAACTGAAAGACGCGTTTCCCAAGCTCACGGATAACCCACTCTGGCCCCTCATTGTCGCCGATGAACTCGCGCTGGCCCAAGGCTGGAAGCGCGCAGACCAGCCGTCCGACGACGCGACGCCGCCTGCCACGCTTCCCGAGGGAGAAATCAAGGACACAAAGCCCGCATTCCCGCTGCCTCCCACGGGTCCGGCAAAGCCGATGCCGCCCACCGATCCCGCATCACCGTCCGTGCCTCCCGTTCCGCCAGCACCGTCAGACATTCCGAAGTAATTGCCCCCGGCTGGAAAATAGACCGGTTAAAATAAAGCATGGCCGTTTCCGGATGAAGGTGCGGCAGCACCGGTGGAGCGCATCGCTCCGCGCGCGCTTCTTTTGGCTGCAAGCAAGCCTCCCAATTCACGCCGGAACGCGCTCGGAGCGACGCGTTCCACCACGCATTCATCGAGGCTGCCTCATCCCATTGCGGCTACACTCCGACTTAAAATGCCCTATCGGCGGCGCGGTCTCCTGCGGGCAGCGACATCGCTCGTGCTACTTTCCGAGCAGATGCTTCGGATTCAGCGCGTGCAGCGCAGGCGGGACGAACAGGCCGTCCTTGCGGATCAGTTTTTCGTCGAACCAAATTTCGCCGCCGCCGTGCTCGGGTCGCTGGATGCACACGAGATCCCAGTGCACCTGCGAACGGTTGCCGTTCTCCGTCTGCTCGTAGCACTGGCCGGGCGTGAAGTGGAATGAGCCCGCGATTTTCTCGTCGAAGAGAATGTCGCGCATCGCGGAGAGGACGTGCGGATTGAAGGCGATCGCAAACTCGCCGATGAACCGCGCGCCGGGATCGCTGTCGAGGATGTGGTTCAGCTTTTCCGTGTTGCTCGAGGTGGCCTCGGTGATTTTCCCGTCCTTGAAAGTGAGCTTCACATTGTCGAACGCGACGCCCTGGTAAATCGTCGGCGCATTGTAGCTCACATGGCCCTGCACGCTGTTGCGCACGGGCGCGGTGAAGACCTCGCCGTCGGGAATGTTATGCGTGCCGCCGCACGGGATCGCCGCGATGCCCTTGATGCTGAAACGCAGATCCGTGCCCGGCCCTTTGATGTGGACCTTGTCCGTCTTCATCATCAGCGACGCGAGCGCCTTCATGCCCGGCTGCATCCGCGCGTAGTCGAGCGTGCACACGCGGAAGTAGAAATCCTCGAACGCCTCCGTGCTCATCCCCGCGAGCTGCGCCATGCCGGGGCTCGGCCAGCGGAGCACGCACCACTTCGTCTTCTTCACCCGCCAGTCGAGCACCGCCTTCATTTTTTTTGAGACGAGCTTCATCTGTTCCGGCGGGACATCGGAGCTCTCCGTCGCATTTGCACCTCCGCGGAATGCGATGTAGGCGTGCATCTTTTTCATCTGCGCGAGCTGCACGCCCGCCGTCACTTCGAGCCCCTCATCCACCGCGCCGAGCGCCATCTCGCGACTCACGCGTCCGTGGTGGATCTGCACAAACGGCACGGCGCCCACGGCGCGCACCGCACGCACGAGCGCCACAGTCATCTCGTCCGGCACATCGAACATGTCGCACAGCACGCGCTCGCCGCGCTTCAGCGAGACGGAAAAGGAGACGAGGTTTTTGGCGAGGAGATCGTAGCGAGGGTCGTTCATGAAGCTGCGAACGTAGCGATGGGAGTGAGGCTGCCAAACAAACTTTGCGCACGGCCCTGCGAAGATCATCCCGTAGCCGCGCTTTCACAAGCACGGCTACGGAAACTTTCGCCTCGCGCCTCCGGGCATTCTCCGCGAAGCAAGGCGCATGAGCTTGGAAAAGTTGAAGACCGTCCCGGAACTCGCAGCGATCTCCGCGGAGTTCGCCGCGCGCGGGAGAAAACTCGTCTTCACGAATGGCTGCTTCGACCTCCTGCATCCCGGCCACGTCCGCTACCTTGCGCAGGCGCGCGCGCTCGGCGACGCGCTGCTCGTCGCGCTGAACGGCGACACCAGCGTCCGCGCGCTGAAAGGCCCGACGCGCCCGATCAACAGCGAGCACGACCGCGCCGAGGTGCTCGCCGCGCTCGCGTGCGTGGACTTCGTCACGATTTTCCACACCGAACGTATCACGGAACTCGCACGCGCCATCCGCCCGCAGATTTACGCGAAGGGCGGCGACTACACCATCGAGTCGCTCGACCCCGGCGAGCGCGGCGCGTTGCAGGAAGCCGGCGCGGAAATCCGAATCCTCCCGCTCGTGCCCGGCAAATCCACCACCAGCATCATCGAAAAATGGCGAAGCTAAAACTCGGCGTCCTCGGCTCCGGCAAAGGCTCGAACTTCCGCGCCATCGCCGACGCCATCGCACGCGGTGAACTCGATGCCGAAGTGTGCATCGTCATTTCGGACATCGCGGAGGCCGGCATCCTCACGCTCGCGCGCGAACGCGGCATCCGCGCGGAGTTTGTGCATCCGGGAAAATTCCGCACGAAGATGGAGCCCGATCGCGAGCTTCACCTCGCGCAATTGCTCCGCGACGCGGGCGCGGACTTCGTCGTGCTCGCAGGCTACATGCGCATGGTGAAGGCCCCGCTGCTCGACGCATTTCCGCAGCGCATCATCAATATCCATCCCTCGCTGCTCCCCGCATTCCCCGGACTCGACGCGTGGAAGCAGGCCGTGGACGCCCGCGCCAGCAAGAGCGGCTGCACTGTTCATTACGTGGACTCCGGCATGGACACCGGCGAAATCATCGCCCGCACCGAAGTGCCCGTGCTCGCCGACGACACGCCGGAAACGCTCCACGCGCGCATCCAATCCGCCGAGCACAACCTCTATCCCGCCGTGCTCGCCCAGCTCACAGCAAGAGCTCCGCGCTGATTCCAAGTTTCGAGAACCACGTCACAGTTGACGCACAGGTGCGGCGGCAGGCGGAGAGCGCTGGCGTCCCCCCCCGGCCACAACCAAAGCGTGCAGCGCCACTTCCCCGACGCAGGGTGCCGTGATCTTGCAAACGTCCGGCGAAGCTGATTTCGGGGATGTAGCTGCCGACACCGAATAGGTCGGCACCGAAGATCAGGCGGTTAGCGCCATCGTTGAAATTACCAGAATCCTATTCCAAGCTATTCCCGAGCGAGTTCGCGTAGTCCAATCCGAATCCGTTATTATAGCCTTTGACATGAAGCATGCCGGCCTCGTAGCAGCGGTCAGCGGGTGCCGCCACGCGGAAGTATTCATGGGGAATTCTTTGCAAGGAAGGGAACCGTGCGGAAGAGGAAGGACTCGGAGGACAGGAGCGAGACCAGCAGCGCCTTGAGGCTGCCGCCACTGTCCCGGTAGGCCTTGTGCGCGGCCACGAGCGTCGGTCCGTCGGCGAGCATTTCATTGCGGCGGAGGAGATAGCGGAATAACTCCAACATAAAGACCGCAAGCGGCCGGTCTCCCGGATGGAACTCGAATTACGCCAGCAATTCGCGCAACGGCCCGTACAGGGCGGGGACATCCCGCGCGCCAGAGGACCGGTTGAACGTGTCGCGCGGTTTGCCGACGGCGTGCAGGAGCGTGGTATAAAGGGCGTTCGTGACCGGATTGCCGTCGGCCGCAGCGCCCATCGCCACGCCGGCGTTATCCCACGTCTGACGCCTCGTCACCGGGTACGACAGGTACTGACCCGACGTCAAAGTGCCACCCAGGTTGCCGATCAGCACGAAAGGCCAATTCGCTCCCTTCCAGCAGTGTTGCTGGTTGGCGGTATCGCTCATGAAGACGAGCACGGTATTGTCGAACATCGTGCCGTTGCCCTCCGGGGTCTCCTTCAGCTTCGTCAGCAAGCGCGCCACCTGGCGGGCATGGAAGTTACGGAGGTGCGCCAGAGGCTCAAAAGGTTTCTCAAGCCCCAATTCCTTGTCGCCGTCGCCGTGGCCGAGGCCGTGCGAGCCCTTTTTGGAGAATCCTGAGTAGCTACCGGGAACGACGTTCAAGCCCACGCTGATGGAGACGACATTGGTCAGCCCCGCCACGAGCGCCGCCGCGATGATGTCGCACTGCTCCGCCACTGTGTCGGTGAAGAGCCCCGAACGCTTCTCGGGGAGCTTGGGCGCGTGCTTCTGCAACGCGCCTGTGGCGAACTGGCTCGACAAAGTCTCGTCCCGTTTGGAGAGCGATTCCACCGCACTCAGGTGCGAGTCCATCAACTCCCGTTCCGGCCCGGCGACCACCGATCTCAACCGGCGGATGTCTTCAGTCACGAAATCCAAGAGGTTTTTCCGGGCCGCGAAATCATTCTGAGTGGCCCCGACACTTCCAAACAGCGATTCGTAGGCCATTTCGGGCCGACAGATGGCCGCGATCGGCTGCGCCCTGCCCCAGGCCGAACAGCAATAGGCGGTTGACTGGCCAGCCCCGACGCCCAGGTGCAACAAAGGCACCACGGTGGATGCCCCGCGGGCGATTGCGGCGTCGATCGACTCATCCTGAGGCGTATATTTGCTGCCCGCACTCCCCGAAAGCGAGTGGAACACACCGCCGTGGTCCACGGCGCCGTGCGTCCGCAGACCATGCAGGAGCGTCATCCGGTCCATGAACGGCGCAAACGGCTCGATGTCCAACGGCAGCCTCAGGCCCTTCAGGGGGAACTGCCGCATCGTGTCGCATGCAAGAGGGGTGTCCAAAGGAACCGCGCCATCGTCCTGGAAGCCGTTGTCGAACACGAAAAAGATGACCCGCTTGGGGGGAGTGACGTTCCCCTCGGCGGCTGCCGCGATCTTTTGGAGGAGCGGAGCGAGCAGGAGCCCGCCGGCACCGGCGGAAACGCCCTTGAGAAGTTTGCGTCGAGTGATCATGTTTGGGGTGTTGCTATGTTTTGGTTTGCGGGCGATGCCGGGGTAAGCACCCGACGGCTACAGTTGGATGGTAGTTGAGGAGAAGTTCTTAATCAATGACGTTCGTCTGGAAGGATATTGGACACCGGATTTTTGGGCGTAGTCCGCGTCAGGGATTCTTGGATTCGGTGTCGCGGATGCGAATCAGCGATGCATCCGAGGACAGCAGCGACACGAGCAGCGCCTTCATGCTGCCGCCGCCGTCCCGGTATGCTTTGTGCGCGGCCACCAGCACGGGGCCGTCGGCGAGCGTCTCGTTGCGTCCCAGGAAATAGCGGAACACGTGGCGGACGAAAACCTGCTCCACTTTCTTCGAGTTCGCCAATTTCTCGATCATCTCGAGCGGTCCCTTGACGGGGCCATCGAGCTGCGGGTCGCCGCTATCAATGATAGCGCCGGCAGTGTCGTTTGGCACGGTCGTCATCGGTCGGAACTTGCGATCGGGCGTTTTGGCAAGAAGAGCGTCGTCCTTCGCCCTATCGACGACGATCTCTTGGGTACGATAGCGCCCGAAGTGGTCGTACTGCTCGAAAGGGAGCCCCAGCGGATCCATCTGCTGGTGGCATTTCCAGCAATATTCCTCGCGGGTCACTCGCATCCGTTCGCGCATGGCATGATGCGGTTCGTTGGGGAGCATCGCGTTGACCGTGATCGGAACCACGGGGATTCGTCCCCCGAGCAGTCGTTCGCGAATCCAGCGCCCGCGGTGGATCGGGTGATTGTCGAAGTTGTTCGACATGGCGACGAGCCAACTGGGTTGAGTCAGTATCCCCATCCGACAATCCGGATTGGCGTCGAACGGTTCGCCTTTGCTGAATATCTCATGGAATTTCTCGGCGCTGATTTCGGGGCCTTGCGGCTCCGGACTCAGTCGGGGATTTCCGTATTTCTTCAACCAGTCTGCCTTGGGGAACACACCATACATGATCTGCATCTGAGCAAAAATGTCCCCCCCCGGTGGCGTCAGTTTGCGGACATACTTCTTGTCATTCTCATCAAAGGGCGTGCCTTTCTTTGCCGCTTCTTCCCGGTCCTTGTTCTTCATGCGAGTGACGGCCGGCAAGGCCTCCAGAATGTATTGGTCGATGTCCTTGGCACAGATAAACGCCTTCCGGGTCGTTAGAAGGGTTCGCAGCACATCCTTGTCAGATTCGAGCGCCATCTTCACGAGCTTGTCGGTGTCCGGAACCAGATGGTCTCCGTGGAAGTAACTGCCCTGACCGGCCGGCACTTGAAACTCCGTCATCGTCGCGTCGCATTTGAACATATCGGCCGCCGCGGCATATCCAAAGTATTCCTGGAAGAATCCGAGCATCCGCGGCTTGAGAATCGCCGGGTCGTTCAGAATGCGTTCGACCTGCGCGCGGACATCCGCGCTTGTCTTGAGCCGCCCCTCGTCAATGGCCTTCCACAGCTCGGGGTCCGGCTCGCGATCGGTTAAGGTATAAGCGATTGCTCGGGCCAGGTGCCGCGGCGCCATGATGCCTCGTCGGACACCTCCCTCCGGCTCCTCGATGCGATAAATCGCTTCGCGATTAAACAACGCGGAAATGAGCAGCCGTTCCACCGCCATCTCCGATCCATACGCGTCCAAGTCTTTCATCGCTTGATCGCTGTACGCTTTGAGCGCCGCGGGTTCGAGGGACATGTGGAACAGCACATCGAACAAGTCCTTCACCGCCGCGTCCACCTGTTCAGGTTTCGCCATTTTCCCGGCGGCAAACAACGGCGGCACTTGCTTGATGGGCCCCTTGGCTTTCTTGAGTTCCGGCAGCAACTTCTTCGCCGCCACCTTGCAGTTTCGCAGATGATGCTCGATCTCCGCGCTGCTCACCCGATGGGTTGACGAGTAGTCGGTGAAATCCCACTGCCGGGGCG
>Ga0208856_1000283_pt1 | contig 20907 bp, 18 predicted proteins | sample LakMenEpi13Jul12_FD_150690 | JGI IMG/M metagenome (GOLD analysis project Ga0208856, IMG submission 150690) | Freshwater microbial communities from Lake Mendota, WI - 13JUL2012 deep hole epilimnion (SPAdes) | ecosystem: Environmental > Aquatic > Freshwater > Lentic | place: Lake Mendota, Madison...
CATGCTCCAGCAAGTCTTGTGCACGTTGCACTGTGGCGCGCACACCATCTCGCGTAATGCGTGACAGCACATTGTTGTCCGGCGAAACGTGTGTGGCAAAAATACCGGCGGGCAAACCAGAAGCACCTGCGCCCAATGCATCAGCTTGATCAAGCACTTCAACTTGCCAGCCTCTGAGCGCCAAACTGTGAGCCACTGCTGAGCCCGCTAAACCTGCGCCAATGACAATGGCATCAACTTGCGGTTTTGAATGCGTAACGATCTGAACTTTGGCACGATGGCGCAGCGAAGTTTTCACTTCCCAATTTGGGCGATAACAAGCTGAAGATGTTGACTCATCCAAAATGAAGCCAACACTTTGAAGCTCATTGACGAGACTGTCTTGGGGGTAGAGCCATTTGATTTGAGACCCCACTTGAGACAAGCGTGCCAAAGTTTTGGCGCTCCAGGTTGCAAGGTGGTCAACGCAAATGCTGTCTGCTGCGATGTCAATTTCTTTGGCAATGTGGGGTGCTGCGCCAATGCACAAAGTCAATTGAACGCATCCACCTTCAAAAGAAATTCGGTGAACACCGGGCAGCAGGCCATAGCAAACATGGGCCAGCTCGGTGGAAAGGTCTGTGGGTGCTTCGCTGGTGAATGCAGTGAAAAAAAGCTTGGGCTTAGAGGCGGGCTCTGATTGCCAAACTTTGACTGTTTCAAGAAAAGACTCGCCGCGCCCAAACGAGGTTTCTAAAGCGTGCCAACTGGTTTGCCACGCGGCTCTGTTTTTCCAATGACTGGCGTGAAAATTAGGGGTTGGTGGGTGGGACATAACCTTGGGCAGCATCGGCACCTGAACCAAAGAAATGGTTCTCCATTTGACGGGCCAAGTACTGACGAGCGCGGGCGTCTGCCAAGTTCAAACGATTTTCATTGACCAACATGGTTTGGTGCTTGAGCCATGCAGCCCAAGCTTCTTTGCTGACGTTTTCCCAAATACGTTTGCCCAAGTCACCCGGATAGGGTGGAAAGTCTAGCCCCTCAGCTTCGGTTTCCAATTTGATGCATTTAACTGTGCGCGCCATGATGTTCCTTGATTTATTCTAAAGATGAGAGGGGTATAGGGTTATAAAATTATTGTATTTCCATTACAGGCCAATAAGCTTGAAAATGGCTTGTTTTGTTTAAATACCTAAGTTTTATGAGTGCATTTTTAGAAGAAAAAGTCCTGAGTGTTCATCACTGGACCGACCGTTTATTCAGTTTCACCACCACACGAGATCAGGCACTCCGTTTTTCCAATGGCCATTTCACCATGATTGGCCTTCGGGGTGACAACGGCAAACCCTTGCTCCGTGCCTACAGCATTGCCAGTGCCAATTATGAAGAGCACCTTGAGTTTTTGAGCATCAAAGTTCAAGACGGGCCCTTAACTTCCAAATTGCAGCACATTCAAGTGGGCGACACCATTGTGGTCGGACGCAAACCCACAGGCACGCTGCTTATTGATTACCTTACGCCCGCAAAACGTTTGTACCTGATTGGCACTGGCACGGGCCTGGCACCGTATATGAGCATCATTCGTGACCCCGAAACCTACGAGCGATTTGAACAAGTGGTCTTGTTGCATGGTGTGCGAGAAGTGAAAGAGTTGGCCTACCACGACTACATTACCAAAGAACTCCCTCAAAATGAGTTTCTTGGCGAGATGGTCAGCAAGCAACTCTTGTACTACCCTACCGTCACGCGTGAAGCGTTTGAGCATCAAGGTCGCGTGACAGAGTTGCTTGAAAACGGCACCATCAGTTCAGACCTCGGCATTCCTGTTTTAAATCCCGCAGAAGATCGGGTCATGATCTGTGGCAGCCCTGAAATGTTGCGCGACCTCAAAGCATTGTGTGAAAAACGCGGCTTTGTAGAAGGCAATACCAGTATCCCTGGGCAGTTCGTGATAGAACGTGCTTTTGTTGAAAGCTAATTCTTGAAAAATTTATCGACGCAGCGTTGGCTTGCCTTGCTTGCTTCAGCGTGCTTGGCCATGTTGGCATTTGGCATTGTTTATTTGCAAAACCATTTGGGCTTAGAGCCTTGCCCCATGTGCATTGTTCAGCGCTATGCCCTGATCGGTGTCATTGTGTGGTGTCTTTTGGGCATCAGCTCCAATGCGCCTGTGCGTACATTTGCCATGACATGGCTCATTGCAATCACTTCGGGTTTTGGAGCCTTCGTGGCTGCGCGTCAATCTTGGCTACAGTGGTACCCACCCGAGGTGGTGTCTTGTGGCCGTGATTTTTACGGCATGATTGAAAACTTCCCTCTTCAGCGAGCCATTCCCATGATTTTCAAGGGCAGTGGCGATTGCACCAAAATCGATTGGACATTTCTGGGGGGCTCTATCGCCAATTGGTCGTTTGCCGTTTTCATGAGCATCTTTTTTCTGATGATCTTTCTGCGACTGCGCGACGGCTTGTTGAGAACGAGTCCAAACTTAGAAGCCTTAGAACCCCTTAGCTGAGTTTTTTAACCAGCACTTGGCTGCGGCGGTCCCAGTTGTATTTGCGCTTGCGACCCTCAGGCAACCAGTCGGGGTCCATTTGAACAAATCCGCGCTTGATGAACCAATGCATGGTGCGAGTGGTGAGGACAAAAATACTGTCTAAGCCCATGGCGCGAGCCCGTTGTTCGACGCGTTTCAATATTTTTTCGCCATCACCCTGACCCTGGGATTGGGGTGACACCGTGAGGGCCGCCATTTCGGCGGTCTTGGCTTCAGCATACGGATACAGCGCAGCACAGGCAAAGATCACCCCGTCGTGCTCAATGATGGTGTAGTGGTCCACATCACGTTCAATTTCTGTTCGATTGCGCTTCACCAAGGTGCCATCGTTTTCGAAGGGTTCAATGAGTTGAAGAATGCCGCCGACATCGTCCGATGTGGCTTCTCTGAGTTCTTCCAGTTTTTCATCAATCACCATGGTGCCAATGCCATCGTGCACATAAATTTCTAGCAACAAGGCCCCATCGACTGCGAAGGGCAAGATGTGACTGCGTTCAACGCCTTCCTTGCAAGCCTTCACGCAGTGTTGTAAATAAAAACCGATGTCGGTGGGCGTGAGTGCTGGGGGTAGTTTTTTCAATAAACTTTCTGCAACAGCCAAAGGCAACTCAGTGTCAATCGGATTGTCTTCAGACTCAGGCTCTTCAGGGTTGATGCGCAGACCTGGAATTTCGGTCAAGAAAATAAGTTTGTCGGCTTGAAGTTCAATGGCCACACTGGTGGCCACTTCTTCCATCGACAAATTAAAAGCTTCGCCTGTTGGCGAAAAACCAAAAGGCGAGAGCAAAACCATGGCGCCCATTTTGAGGGTCTGGGTGATGCCAGCGACGTCGACTTTGCGAACCAGACCTGAGTGCTGAAAATCTACGCCATCGACAATGCCGACTGGGCGTGCGGTTAGAAAATTACCGCTGATTACTCGAACTGTAGAACCTGCCATGGGCGTGTTGGGCAAGCCTTGGCTGAAGGCTGCTTCAATTTCATAACGCAGTTGGCCGGCGGCTTCTTGCGCGCAATCTAGCGCCACCTCGTCGGTGATGCGAATGCCTTGAGAGTATTTGGGGACATGACCCTTGGCCATGAGTTGCTCATTCACTTGAGGCCTAAAGCCATGGACCAACACAATCTTCACGCCCATGCTTTGAATCAAGGCCAAATCTTGGGCCAAGTGTTGTAGCTTGCCTGCTGCGATGGCTTCACCTGCAATGCCCACGACAAAGGTTTTGCCACGGTGCATGTGGATGTAGGGTGCCACCGAGCGAAACCAAGGTACGAAGGTGAAGTTAAAGACAGTAGACATGAGCTTGTGGGTCTCTAGAAAGGGTCCAAGAAAGCGGATAATTCAAGGCTTACGCCATCCCTGATTTTTACAGAAGTTTTGCCATTGTCCGCTACCCCCTTGAAAATCGAGTTTCCCGAGTCTTTGCCGGTGTCTGCAAAGCGCGACGAAATCGCTCAGGCCATGGCGGATCACCAGGTCATCATCGTCTGCGGCGAGACGGGATCAGGCAAAACCACACAGTTGCCCAAGATTGCTTTGGCCCTTGGCCGCGGCAGGCTCAATGCCGCAGCGGGCCAGCGGGGCAAGTGGATCGGCCATACACAGCCCAGGCGCATTGCGGCCAGTAGCGTGGCCAAACGCATTGCGGAGGAACTTAAAACACCCCTAGGCGATGTGGTCGGCTACAAAATTCGATTTCAAGACCGCCTGTCAAAGGACGCGTCGGTCAAGCTCATGACCGACGGTATTTTGTTGGCCGAAACGCAAAACGACCCCCTCCTCGAGGCTTACGACACTCTGATCATTGACGAAGCCCACGAGCGAAGTCTGAACATTGACTTCTTGTTGGGCTACTTGCGTCAAATCTTGCCGCGCCGACCCGACCTCAAAGTGGTGGTCACTTCGGCCACCATCGATGCCGACCGTTTTGCTCAGCACTTTGCGTCTAGCAAGGGGCCTGCGCCAGTGATCATGGTCTCAGGCAGAACCTTTCCGGTTGAGATGCGGTGGCGTCCATTTGAAGAGACACGTGAGCACGACTTGAACGATGCCATTGCCGAGGCTGTCGACGAACTTTGGACTGGCAATGCCGCCGGTGACATCTTGGTCTTCTTGCCAGGCGAGCGTGAAATTCGAGAAGCAGCTGATCATTTGCGCAAACACATGTCACACAGCGCCGTCACACGGGGTGCCGAAGTACTGCCCTTGTTTTCGCGCTTGTCGCAAGCCGATCAAGAGCGGGTGTTCGATACACATTCAGGTAGACGCATTGTGCTGGCCACCAACGTAGCCGAAACCTCACTCACAGTGCCAGGCATTCGGTATGTGATTGATGTGGGTACCGCCCGCGTGAAGCGCTACAGCCTGCGCAGCAAGGTGGAGCAGCTCATGGTGGAGCCCATCAGCCAAGCGGCGGCCAATCAGCGCGCAGGCCGGTGCGGTCGTGTGGCCAACGGCATTTGTATTCGTCTCTACGAAGAAAAAGATTTCAACGGGCGCCCCCGTTTTACCGATCCAGAAATTTTGCGATCCTCCTTGGCGGGTGTGATTTTGCGCATGAAGTCATTGCACTTAGGTGTGGTCGATGACTTTCCGTTCATTGAAGCACCTTCCAAACGCGCCATCACCGACGGATACCAATTGCTGGCTGAACTGGGTGCCGTGACAGATGCCAACGAACTGACGCGCACTGGTTCTGAATTGGCCAAGTTACCCTTGGACCCTCGCGTGGGCCGCATGATTTTGGAAGCGCGCGACAGGCAAGCTTTAGACGAAGTCTTGGTCATTGCCAGTGCTTTGTCGGTGCAAGACGTTCGTGACCGCCCCTTAGAGGCGCAGTCGCAAGCCGATCAGGCGCATGTGAAGTTTGACGACGAGAAAAGCGAATTTACGGGTTATTTGAAATTGTGGAAATGGTTGGCTGATGCGCGCGGCGGCAAATCGCCTGCCGGATCTGAGCACAAGTTAAGCAATCGTCAATATGAGCAGTTGTTGCGTCAAAACTTTGTCAACATTCGGCGTGTGCGTGAATGGCGCGACACGCACACACAGTTGCACACCACTGTGGCGGAGCACCGTTGGCAATTGAATGCCAAGCCTGCAAGCTACGAGCAAATTCACATGTCAATGATGGCCGGTTTGCTAGGCAACGTGGGTTGCAAACAAGACGATGAAGACGTTTATTTAGGCGCGCGTGGTATCAAGTTTTACCGCCATCCGGGCGCGCACTTGTCCAAGAAGCCAGGCCGCTGGACCGTGGTGTCTGAGTTAGTAGAGACCACACGTTTGTTTGGCCGTGGCATTGCCAACATTGAGCCCGCATGGCTTGAACAAGTGGGTGCACATTTGTTGCGCAAGCAACTTTTAGATCCGCATTGGGAAAAGAAATCGGGTGAAGTGATTGCGCTCGAGCGCGCCACACTGTATGGCTTGGTGGTTTACAGCGGCAGGCGTGTGCCATTTGGCAAAGTCGATCCGCAAACGGCCCGCGAAATTTTCATTCGCGAAGCTTTGGTTCAAGGGCAATGGGAAACCAATCTGACGTTCTTGGACGCCAATCACAAAATGATTGCCAAAGTGGAAGAGCTGGAACACAAATCTCGCAGGCAAGACGTGTTGGTAGACGATGAACTGATCTACGCGTTTTACGACCAACAAATTCCAGCCGATGTCTGCTCTGGCCGTTTGTTGGAAGCTTGGTACAAAAATGAAGTGAAGCGCCAGCCCAGTTTGCTGGTTCTAAGCCGTGAAGAATTGATGCGCCACGAAGCTGCGGGCATTACCACTCAGGCATTTCCAAAAACAATTCGCTTAGGGGGCACCGATTGCACTGCCACCTACCTGCATCAACCTGGCGATGCCCGCGATGGCGTGACGGTCACGGTGCCTTTGTTTGTATTGAATCAAGTGAGCGAAGAGCGTTGTGAGTGGTTGGTGCCAGGTTTGCTCAAGGATAAAATTCACGCATTGCTTAAAAGCCTGCCCCAAAAGCCACGCACCCGATTTGTGCCATTGCCAGATTCTGCTGCCAAGTTGGCCGAGACATTGGGTGTGCCAGAAATTTTTGGAACAGGCTCATTGACTGACGTCCTTTTGAAGAAAGTGCGCGATATCACCAGCCTGGATGTCAAGCGCGCAGACTTTAAATTAGACATGCTCAGCCCGCACTTGTTCATGAACTTGTGTGTGGTCGACGAACATGGCCGACAACTGGGCATGGGTCGCAATCTAGGTGCCCTCAAAGCCGATTGGGGCTCGCAAGCGCGCGGCGCTTTCCAAGCGCTCGCTCAACTCAGGGTGCAATCAACTGGCAGTGCCTCGCTACAGGCAACTGATGCCAAGGACAAAGACGCCTCGCCACCAGGGGCCACTGTCTCAGCAACTGCAACCAAGGCAACTTTAATTTCTGCAGGGGCCAAGTCTGGTCAGAAGACGGCCATTGCCCAGCAGCGCTACACCGCATGGACCTTTGGTGATTTGCCAGAGCTCATGGAAATCAACAAAGGCGGGCAAAGCTTGATTGGTTTCCCAGCCTTGGTAGACCTGAACGATGCGGTGCAAATTGAGGTGTTTGACGAGCTCGAAGTGGCAACTCAAAAACACCGTGAAGGCTTGCGCCGTTTGTTTGCTTTGCAAATCAAAGATGCCTTGAAGTATTTGGAAAAGAACATTCCTGATTTGCAAAAAATGGCAGTGGCCTACATGCCCTTGGGTACCGCAGATGAATTGCGACAACAGATCATCGAAGTTGCCTTGGACCGAGCCTTCCTCATGGATCCTTTGCCATCCGATGAGCTCAGCTTTAAGAAGCGCATTGACGAAGGGCGAGGGCGCTTGACCCTGATTGCGAATGAGGTGGCCCGCTTGGCGGGAGTCATTCTGATTGAATTTGCTGCGGCTACGCGCAAAATCAAAGACACCAAGAATGCACCCGAGGCCACCGCAGATTGTGCCCAGCAGTTGCAACGCTTGGTGCCCAAACGATTCTTGGCACTATCACCTTGGACGCAGTTGCAGCACTATGTCCGTTACTTGAAGGCCATTGTGTTGCGCTTGGACAAGTGGCGTGCCGACCCTGCGCGAGATGCCGCTAAGTTGTTGGAGTTCAAACCACAAGAGCAACGCTATTGGCGTTTGGTGGCCGAGCGCAAAGGCGCGGTGGACGACCGAATGCTGGAGTTTCGATGGCTGCTTGAAGAACTGCGAGTGAGTTTCTTTGCACAAGAATTGCGCACGCCACAACCTGTGAGTGTGAAGCGGCTTGACAAAGCTTGGACGCAGTTAAATCACTGAGTCTGTGGTCAAGTTCAATTAGAGTGCTTTGGGCAAAGTCATCAAGGGGATGTCTTTGTCTGTTGCCAATTGGTCCAATTGCTGTCTTGTTTTGCTGGCTAAAAAGCTTGCAATAGTGTCGTGCGTTGACTTGGCATACAAGGCCTTATCGTTTTTGACCAAAATGCCTGCGGCTTGGCACAATGACTTTGCAAAATGCGGCTCTAATGCCGCCACCGCCACGCGGCCGTTTTTGCAGGCGTACATGTTGTAGCCAGCGTGCGCACCGCCCACTGCACCTTTAGGCAAGGTCATGCCCCATTGTCTTGGCAGAGCCAACCAAGCGGCTGCGTCACTGAGAGCCACTTCGTGGAAGTTGCCTTTGCCAGTGCTGCGCTGTTTTAGAACAGCTTTTAAAACGGCTTCGCTGGCCATCAATGCGCCGCCCATGTCGGCAAACAAACTGGCGGGCAAGGTCATGCCAGGCACCAAGTTGACTTCAGCTTGGTAGGTTAAATCGTGCCCTGGAATTTCAGCCAAGGGGCCAGGTGCTCCGACCACCGTGACGCAACTGAGCTTGGGGTATTGTTTGTGCAATGTCTTCCAACTCAAGCCCAGTTTATTCAAGGCAGAGGGCCTGAACGAGGTGAGCAGTACATCGGTTTTGGCAAGCAGCTGATGCAAAGCGTGTTGGCCCTTGGCTTCTTTTAAATCACATTGGATTTGCTTCATGCCTTTGTGCAAAACTTCATAGAAGCCTGGCGTGTAGTGCGCCATGGGATCGCCTTGAGGCGGATTGACCTTGGTACAGGTGGCGCCCATGTGTGCCAAGCGCATCAATGCGGCGGGCCCGGGTAAGTTCAGCGCCAAACTGACAATGCGCACGCCTTTCAAAGTTGAGTCATTGGCCATTTTGATTACACACCCAAATGTTGGGCCATGATTTCAGGCTGAGATTGCAGCAGCTCAGAGCTGCCCTCAAACACAACTTCACCTTTGACCAAAATGACATTGCGATCGGTAATCTTGGTGACGTGCTTCCAGTTTTTATCAACAATGATGCTGCTGATACCGCTTTCTTTAATGACACTGCAGATGCGCCAAATCTCTCTGGCAATCAAAGGCGCTAAACCTTCTGTGGCTTCATCCAAAATAAGCACATCGGGGTTGGTCATCAAGGCACGGCCAATGGTCAGCATCTGTTGCTCACCACCAGAAAGCTGCTGTCCACCATGACCCAGCCGCTCTTTCAGGCGCGGAAAAGTTTCGAGCACACGTTCGTACGTCCAATCGTTTTGACCTTGCGTGCCAGGACGTGCCGCCATTTTTAAATTCTCAACCACACTCAGGTTGCCAAAAATACCCCGACCTTCGGGGACATACGCAATACCAAGCTGCGCGACTTCAAAAATATCGCGGCCATTCATGCGCTGGCCTTTGATGTGCACATGACCCGATTGGGGTGTGACAATGCCCATGATGGATTTGAGTAGTGTGCTTTTGCCCATGCCATTGCGGCCCATCAGGCCAATGGTTTCGCCGCGATTGACTTCGAAATCTACGCTGCGCAAAATGTGGCTGGCCCCGTAGTAACTGTTGAGGCCTTGTACTTGAATCAATGTGTCGGTCATCTCAATGATCCTCACCCAAATAGGCCGCTTGAACGCTTTGATCGGCGCGCACATCAGCAGGCAAGCCGTTTGCTATCACTTGGCCATTGACCATCACGGTCAGTTGGTCGGCCAAAGCAAAAACAGCGTCCATGTCGTGCTCAACCAACATCATGGCGTGCAATGGTTTTAAACGCAGCAGCAACTGCACCATGCTCTCGGCTTCGGCCAAGCCCATGCCTGCCAGGGGTTCGTCAAGCAAAAGAACTTGCGGCTCTGTGGCCAAAGTCATGGCAATTTCCAACTGGCGTTGCTCGCCATGACTGGCTGCGCCTGCAATGGCTTGGCGGCGATTTTGGAGGCCGGCTAATTTAAGGGCACGCTCTGCACGTTCGTTCACGTCGGTCATGTGGCTGGCCTGTTGAAGCCACGCCAACGGATTGAAAGGCATGGGTTGGCTGCGCGACTGGGCCGACAAACGGACGTTATCCCACACGCTAAAGCTTCTGAAGATGTTGGTCTTTTGGTAGCTTCTGCCCATCCCATGGCGAGAAATCTTTTCAGGTGTCCAGCCGGTAATGTCTTGACCGTTCAATGTCACATGGCCTGATGTGGGTGGCAGGTCGCCCGTGAGTAAATTGGCCAGCGTCGATTTGCCCGCGCCATTGGGCCCAATCACCGCATGGATTTCACCTTTGCGCAAATCGACTGACACTTCGTTCACGGCGGTCAGGCCACCAAACTGTTTGGTAATTTTGTGGGCGCGCAACAGCAAGTCGTGCGCTGAGTGAGCGTTCGTCATGTCTGAGGGCCTTGTTTTTCTGACTTGTCTTTGAGCAGCGAGGCAAACAAGCCTAAGATGCCTCGGGGTGCCAGTACCACCAGCGCCACAATGAACAAGCCCATCCACAATTGCCAGTGCTTGCCTAAATTAAAGCCAGCCACTTGGGGCAAGTCTTTGAACACATGCAGTAAATACTCGAACGAGAAAGCGCCCACAATAGCGCCTGCAAAATTGCCCATGCCGCCAAGGATGACCATCATGATGACATGCGCACTCATGTGAAAACCCATGAGCTCAGGGTTGACATACCCCGATTGCGCGCCCCACAAGAAACCAGCTAATCCAGCCAGTGCGCCAGCCAACGTAAAGGCCGCCAATTTGTGATTGAAGGTGCCATACCCCAGTGCGCGCATTCGGTGTTCGTTGACACGAATGCCAGCCAGTGCACGACCAAAGGGGCTCCACAGCAGACGCCGTAAAAACACATAAACCAAGACCATCAGAGCCAAGGTGAAGAAATAGAAAACTTTTTTGTTTTCTAAATCAAACAACACAGCTTCAGGTTTGAAGTTGATGTAGATCCCGTCTGAGCCGCCCAATACCTTGTTGTCAAAGAAGGCATAGAAAACCATTTGTGCAAAGGCCATGGTGACCATGATGAAGTAAATGCCGTGGGTGCGAACGACCAAGAATCCAATGATCAAAGCCAGTAAGGCAGAAGCGCCAACCGCTGCAGGCAGAGTCCACCACAAAGACACGGGCTCTCCGGGCGGCGTTAAAAATGCCAAAGCATAGCCAGCCACACCAAAGTAGGCGGCATGTCCTAATGAGACAAGGCCCGTGACACCTTGCAGCAAATCAAGGCTCATGGCAAAGATGGCCAAAATCATCATGCGGGTGACCATTTGCAGGTAATAGTCAGTGCCGACAAAGGGAAAGGCCGCCAGTGCCAAGAGCGCAGTACCTAGCAAAATTTTCAAACTGCGCGGCAGTGTTTCAAGGGGGGCGTGTGCGTCGCTCATGCCGGCCCCTTAGTTTTTGAACAAGCCTTCAGGCTTGTAAAGTAAAACAATGGCCATCAACACATAGACCAGCATGCCGGCCACTTGCGGCAACAAAACTTTGCCAAAGGTATCGACCAAACCCACCAGCAATGCCGCAATGAGCGCACCCTTGACCGACCCAATGCCGCCGATGACCACCACCACAAAACACATGATGAGGACCTGCGAGCCCATGTTGGGATACACACTGGAAACAGGTGCAGCCACCATGCCAGCAATGGTGGCCAGGCCCACACCCATGGCAAACACTAAAGCATGAATCAGTTTGATGTTGACGCCCAAGGCTTCGGTCATCTCGTGGTTGAAAGCGCCTGCGCGGATTTTCATACCTAAACGTGTTTTGGAAATGAGCAAATAAAGACCCAAAGCCAGCAACAAACAAACGCCAGACATGAACAAACGGTAGACCGGATATGAAAGTGTTTCTGTCAGAGGAATAGAGGCGCTGAGAACATCTGGAATGGTGACGCCATGCACATCGTCACCCCACAAAATGGAGCGCATCTCTTCAAAAACGTAAATGAGGCCAAAGGTGAGTAGCACTTGGTCGAGGTGATCGCGTTTGTAAAAATGCCTGAACAACAACCATTCAAGCAACAACCCAAACAGGACCGAAAGCACAGTACCCAAGATGATGGCGATCGTGAAGCTTTGTGTCATGGCGGCCAAGGACCAAGCCAAGTAGGCGCCCAACATGTAAAAACTGCCGTGCGCCAAATTGACCACGCCCATGATGCCGAAAATCAAAGTCAGGCCCGCAGCTAGCATGAACAGCAGCAATCCGTACTGAACACTGTTCAGCAACTGGATGAGGAAATTGACGAAATCCATAGGGGAAAGCTTATCACTTAAGCGTTTGCGTATCGTGTCTCAAGAGGACATAAAAAAAGCGACGGATCACTCCGCCGCTTTGGCGTGACAGGCTATTGGAATTAGCCCATGCGGCAACCGGCGCCAGAATCGGCCAGCGCTTTGGCTGCAACACCAATAACCTTGTTTTCGCCGTTCTCAGCGACACGCAAGTAAATGTCTTGAACAGGGTTGTGTGATTTGCTCATGGTCCATTTGCCGCGGGGGCTGTCAATGACGGCGCCTTCCATGGCTTTGTAGAGCTCGGGCTTTTTATTCAAGTCACCTTTGACGGCATTGGCGCCTTGCACCAACAGCAAGCCTGTGTCGTAGCCTTGAACGGCATAAACGTCTGGTTGCATTTTGAATGCCTTGGCGTATTCCAAGCGGAATTTTTTGTTGCGCGGTGTGTCTAAAGAATCGCTGTAATGCAGGGTGGTCATGACGCCGTCTGCTGCGGGACCTGCCGCCTGCAATACGCCTTCGGTTAAGAAGCCAGAACCATACAGTGCAATTTTGCCCTTGAGGCCAGCTGCCGCAAAGTCTCTCATGAACTTAGCGCCAGATGGGCCAGCAAAGAAGCAAGCGACTGCATCAGGTTTCAGTGCCGCGATTTCTGTGAGCAATGCTTGAAACTCAACGTTAGGGAAGGGCAAGCCCAACTCTTTGACAATGGTGCCACCCGCTTTGGTATAGCTTTCTTTGAAGCCCTCGAAGGCCTCATCGCCGGCTGCATATTTCCAAGTAATCCAAACAGCTTTTTTGTGACCTTTGGCCACCATGGCTTGGCCTAAGGCCAGCGTGGGTTGGCTGTTTGAAAAGCTGGTGCGAAATACATTCGGTGCGCACAAAGAGCGCGTTGCAGCGTGCACACCTGCGTTAGGAATCAAGGAGAGAACGCCTGAATCGCGCGCTACTTTTTGGATGCCCATTTGCACACCAGAGTGCACGGTGCCGATCAGCACGTCGACCTTGTCGCGTTGTACCAATTTGTTGGCGTTTTCAATGCCCTTAGAAGGATCTGACTCGTCGTCTACTTTGAACCATTCAATTTCACGTCCACCCAACTTGCCACCTTGTTCGTTGATGGCCATGCGCACGCCATTTTCAATGGCCACACCCAAGGGTGCAAAAGCGCCAGAGTAGGGCAACATCAAACCGACGCGAATTTTGCCGGACTGGGCCTGCGCCAATTCTGGCAACAACAAGCTGGAACTGGCGGCGCCTACCAAAGCGGCACTGCGTGTCAAAACCAAACGACGTGAGGGTGAGTTAGTCATGAAAATCTCCTTGTATGATGCATTATGTTGCATATCAAGGGCCGAAAAAGTAAGGCAAAACCCTGATTTTTGGAAAAAATATGGCCTGCCCGGAGGGACTCGAACCCCCGACCTACGGCTTAGAAGGCCGTTGCTCTATCCAGTTGAGCTACGGGCAGATAAAAAAGGCCCTGGAACCTGAAAGGTAGGGCCTTGATTGGGAAAAATGGTCGGAGCGAAAGGATTCGAACCTTCGACCCTCTGGTCCCAAACCAGATGCGCTACCAGACTGCGCTACGCTCCGACAAGCCTTGTATTCTAATGCGCTAACAGGGGAAATCATGAAACTTGATTAAAAAGTTCTTTCAAAGTTTCAAGATGTCCCCCGGTTGTGTGCTCATGCCTCATGGGCTAACGCTCAATAAGTGTCTTCTTAACTGCCACGCGTGACGGGCATGTCTACCTCGCCTGGCATGAGCAAGTGCTTGGCCAGCTCGAGCTTGGCCAAAGAGTTGCGGTGTACCTCATCAGGACCGTCTGCCAAACGCAGTGTGCGCTGGTGGGCATAAGCATAGGCCAATGGGAAGTCTTGTGAAACCCCGCCGCCGCCATGCGCTTGAATGGACCAGTCAATGATTTGACAAGCCATTTGAGGCGCCACAATTTTGATCATGGCAATTTCTGCTTTGGCCACTTTGTTGCCCACGGTGTCCATCATGTAAGCGGCTTTCAAAGTGAGCAAACGTGCTTGCTCAATCATGCAACGTGACTCAGCAATGCGTTCTTGCCAAACAGTTTGGCGCGCAACTTCGCGGCCAAAGGCCACGCGTGAGTTCAAACGTTTGCACATGAGTTCCAGTGCGCGCTCGGCCACGCCAATGGTGCGCATGCAATGGTGAATGCGTCCTGGGCCTAAGCGGCCTTGTGCAATTTCAAAACCGCGACCTTCACCCAGCAGCAAATTGGCTGCAGGCACACGAACGTTCTTCAACACCACTTCCATGTGACCATGGGGCGCATCGTCGTAACCAAAGACAGACAGAGCACGCACCACCGTAATGCCTGGCGTGTTGGCCGGCACAATGATCATGGACTGTTGCTCGTGGCGGCCAGCGTCTGGATTGGTTTTGCCCATGACGATGTAAACCGCGCAGCGTGGATCTCCCGCACCTGACGACCACCACTTGCGACCGTTGATGACGTACTCGTTGCCATCGCGCTTAATTTCGCATTGAATGTTAGTGGCATCGGACGAAGCAACATCAGGTTCGGTCATGAGGAAGGCTGAGCGAATTTCGCCTCTGAGGAGTGGCTCTAACCATTGGTCTTTGAGCTCTTCGCTGGCATAGCGTTCAAAGGTTTCCATGTTGCCTGTGTCGGGCGCTGAGCAATTGAAAATTTCTGCAGCAAAAGGCACACGTCCCATGATTTCGCAAAGGGGTGCGTATTCCAAGTTAGACAAGCCTTGGGGTGCGCGATGTGATTTAGGCAAGAACAAATTCCAAAGGCCAGCAGCCAGTGCTTTGGGTTTGAGTTCTTCTACAATTTTGGTGGGGACCCAAGCATTGCCTTTGGCACGGTTGTCTGCAATTTCTTGAAAGAAGCGCGCCTCGTTGGGATAAATGTGTTCGTCCATGAAAGCCAGCAAGCGGGCTTGCATGTTTTTGACTTTGTCTGAGTATTCGAATTGCATTGAAGTTCTCCTGTTAAATCTTAAAAATAGGTGCTGTGTTGAGTGGGGGCTTAATGAACTTGGCTAGCGAACTGCCAAGCCAACTCTGCCATGGGTTTGGCGCCGTTGCCTGACGCTTTGGCTTGATCGCTAGAAGCAGTGCCGTCGACCACGCGTTTGGCAATGCCTTGCAAAATGGCTGCGATGCGGAACAGGTTGTAGGCCATGTAGAAATTCCAATCGAGTGCCAGTTTCTCGGGTGTGGTGAAGCCAGTGCGTTGGCAATAACGTTGGATGTACTCGGCTTCTTCTGGAATGCCCAATGCTTTGTGATCTAAGCCGCCTATGCCTCTAAATGAACCTGGCTTGATGTGCCACGCCATACAGTGATAACTGAAGTCAGCCAATGGATGACCTAAAGTGGACAGCTCCCAATCAAGCACCGCCAAAACTTTGGGCTCAGTGGGGTGAAACATCATGTTGTCTAGGCGAAAGTCGCCATGCACAATGCTGACCAAGGACTCGTCTTTGGCGCTGCTGGGAATGTGACTTGGCAACCAAGCTATCAGGCGGTCCATTTCTGGAATGGACTGTGTTTGGGAGGCCACATACTGTTTGCTCCAGCGACCAATTTGACGTTCGATGTAACTGCCGGGCTTGCCATAATTGGACAAGCCTTGGTCTGCAAACTTCACGGTGTGCAGCGCTGCAATGACGCGGTTCATTTCGTCGTATATGTCGCCGCGCTGGCTGTTGGTCATGCTTGGCAAAGACTGATCCCACAACACTCTGCCAGCCACAAATTCCATGACGTAAAAAGCACGCCCAATGATGGCCTCATCTTCGCAAAGCACATGCATTTTGGCGACAGGCACCGCTGTACCCGCAAGGCCTTTCATAACGGCAAACTCTCGCTCAATGGCATGGGCAGATGGCAATAATTTGGCCACAGGACCTGGCTTGGCGCGCATCACATAGGCGCAGTTGGGCGTGATGAGTTTGTAGGTCGGGTTCGATTGCCCGCCTTTGAACATTTCAACACTGAGGGGGCCTTCAAAGCCAGGCATGTTGGCAACAAGCCAACGCTCAAGAACGGGTACATCAAAGGCATGCGTGCCCGAGACTGGGCGTGTGCCCTCGAAATGATCAAACTGGCTCATGGCAATTACCGTTGTGAATGAACGAAGTGAGGATCAGGGTGCTGGCGTTCAGTCGTCCGAATTCACGATTTTGATAAGCGCTTCTCTGTCGAGCACAGTGAGACCACCGGGTTCGATTTTGATGACATGTTCGCGCTCCATTTGTTTGAGCTCTTGGTTCACGCGCTGCCTGGAAGCGCCCAATAACTGAGCAAGCTCTTCTTGCGCCAATTGCAAACTGATTCGAATGGCTTTGGCATCGGACAAACTGGGTACGCCGTAGCTTCGAACCAAGTGGTTGAGCTGTTTGGCCAAGCGCGCCCTGAGTGGCAATGTGTTCAAGTCTTCGACCAATCCGAACAGCTGTCGAATGCGCCGAGCGTGCAATCGCAACATGGCGTCGTACAACTCGACGTGCGACGATAAAATTTTCTTGAAATCTGCCTTGGCCACATTGAGTGTGGTGGTTTCGCCATGTGCGTAGGCATCGTGCGTGCGCCTGTCGCCGTCGAAGATGGAGACGTCGCCAAACCAAATGCCAGGCTCGACATAGGTGAGGGTGATCAATTTGCCCGATACGGAGGTAGAGCTGACACGGACCGCCCCTTTGGCGCAGGCGATCCACTGCTCCGGCGGTTCTCCGCGGGCTGCAATGAGTTCGCCGTCTTTGTACCGTTTGACGTAAGCGCATCGAAGTATGTCGTGCCTGAGTGAAGGTGAAAGGGAAGAGAACCAACGGCCAGCGTTGATGGATTCTCTTTCCTCCATCGTAAGAATGGGTTCGTCCATAGTCTGTCTTTTGAGTGACTGGGTTGCAAAAAATTGTCGCTTGAGGGACCCTGTCTTACTCGTAGCGAGGTTTTTCTTTGTTTAAAAAGGCTGAAATACCAATGCCTGCGTTGACATGGTGCAAATTCTTCACGAAATGATCGCGTTCCAAAGCTAACTGGTGATGAAAGGAAGCGGCATCTGCTTCATTGATCAGCTCCTTCATGCTGGTCAAGGCATTGTGGGCCTTCTGATTTAACAGGCTGGCCAGGGTAAGGGCGGTGCCCAGTGCTTGCCCGGGCTCACACAATCTGTTGACCACACCCAGCTGATGAAGTCTTTCTGCAGGCATGCGCTCGCCTAGCATCAACAACTCGGTGGCCAATTGGCGAGGCACACTGCGAGATAAGCTCCAAGTGCCGCCGCCATCAGGTGATAGCGCAATGTTGCTGTATGCCATGACAAACACACTGTTTCGTGCCGCCACAATCATGTCGCAGGCCAAGGCCAAAGAAAATCCTGCGCCTGCGGCAGGACCTTCAACTGCTGCAATGACGGGCTTTGGAAAAGTTCGAATGGCCTCTATCCAGTTGTGCAGGCCTTCGATGCTTTGAGCTTGGTGCTCCGGTGGTTGTTGGCGGTTGTTGTTCAGTCTTTGCAAGTTGCCGCCAGCACTGAACAAGGCTCCCTCGCCAGTAATGACCACGCTTTTAATTTCTGGGCTTGACTCGGCCACGCTCAGTGCCTCGACGCCTGCCGCATACATTTCTGGGCCTAGCGCATTCTTGTGTTCGGGATTGCTCAAGGTGAGAATGAGGGTGGCACCTTCGCTGGTGCTGAGCAGTTGAGCTGACATGCTTTAGTCCTCGGTATGAAGTAAAGACAAGCCAATGGCGCCTCGGCGACGCAACCATGGACTTGGGCGATACCTTGGATCGCCATAGACGGTTTGCAAATTGAACAGCACTTCCAAAACATTGGTAGGGCCTAATTTGTCACCCAGTGCAAGTGGGCCCAAGGGGTACCCAAGGCCCAAAGTGACGGCAATATCCAAATCTTGTGGTGTGCAAACACCTTGCTGGCACATGTCAGAAGCAATGTTCACGATGTTTGCCACAACGCGTTGGGTGATGAAGCCGCCGCTGTCACGCACCACGCTGACAGCTTTACCATCTTTGGCAAACAGGGCGTGTGCTGCATCGCGCATGTCAGATCGGGTGGCCGGGTTGGTAGCCAATACGCGTCGCTTGGTGGCCGCATCGTCAAACAGCATGTCAATGCCAATGGTGCGCGCTGGGTCAAGGCGTTCAACGACCGCCACGGTGGTGACATCAAAGCCTAATGGCGCAACAAGGGTGAGAGCGTGCGGGGAAGGTGAGGCGCCCGTTTCAAGGGTGGCGCCCAAATCTTTGAGAAGCTGTAAAAGTTCGAGGCGTCTTGTGGCACGAGGAGAGACCCAAACAGGCGGAAACTCTTTGACTTGCGGCACGGCGGGTTCTGGGGCCACAACTGTTTTACCGTCTGTGTATTTGTAGAAACCTTCGCCCACTTTTTTGCCCACCACGCCACCGGCCAAACGCTGCGCTGTGATGACGCTGGGGCGGTAGCGAGGCTCTTGGTAATACTGGTTGTAGATTGATTCCATGACAGGATGTGACACATCCAAAGCCGTTAAATCGAAGAGCTCGAAGGGGCCCAATTTGAACCCAACTTGGTCTCTCAAAATTCGATCAATGGTGGCGAAATCTGCCACGCCTTCAGACACGATGCGCAAAGCTTCAGTGCCGTAGCCGCGGCCTGCATGATTGACAATAAAACCCGGTGTATCGTTTGCTTGAACAGCTGTGTGCCCCATTTGTTTGGCAAACTCAGTCAGCCGAATGCACACCTCAGGATTGGTTTTGAGACCTGCAATGACTTCCACCACTTTCATCAATGGCACAGGATTGAAGAAGTGATATCCCGCAAATTGGGCGGGTCGGTTTAGGGCTGCAGCGATGGCCGTGACGGAAAGCGAGGAGGTGTTGGTCACCAAGACGGTGGTGTCAGGCACCAGGTTCTCTAGTTCAACAAACAAGCTTTTTTTAATGTCGAGTCTTTCAACAATGGCCTCGACGATTAACTCGCAATCTTTCAAATCTTGCAGGCTGCTGGCCGTTTTCAAATTTGTTTTGTAATTGGCAACCGTGTCTGCTTCAAGACGGCCTTTAACGACAAGTGAGTCCCATACCTGATACACGGCCTCTTTGGCTTTGTGCGTGGCATCTGCTTGGGTGTCATAGAGGAAAACAAGACTTCCTGCTTGCGCAGCTATTTGGGCAATGCCACGTCCCATAGCACCTGCACCAATGACAGCGACTTTGTTGAATGCAATGTTCATGATCTGATTGAGATTTGTTTTAAATTTTCTAGCAGACAAAATCTGCTTGTTGCCGCTTAGCGACGAACTTGCAAAGCGCCAGGGTTGACGATATTGGTGGGAGTGCCTTTGATGAAGTTGACCACGTTGTCAAATGCGGCACCAAAGTACAACTCGTAGTTGTCTTTTTCCACATAACCAATGTGGGGCGTGCAAATGCAATTTTCCAATCGCAACAGTGCATGGCCCTGCAAAATGGGTTCTTGCTCAAAAACATCGATGGCTGCTAAACCAGGCCGCCCCCGATTGAGCGCACTGATCAGGGCGTCGGGTTCAATCAGTTCGGCGCGGGATGTGTTCACAATCATGGCGGTGGTTTTCATGCGCGACAGATCTTCCAAGGTCACAATGCCTCGGGTTACATCGTTAAGCCTAAGGTGCAATGAAAGCACATCGCTTGTCTCAAAAAGTGCTTCGCGTGTGGTGGCAGGTATATGGCCGTCGCTTGCCGCTTTTTCGCGCGAAGCTTCACTGCCCCAAACAACGACTTGCATGCCGAAAGCTTTGGCGTAGCCCGCAACCAATTGGCCAATTTTTCCGTAACCCCAAATGCCCAATGTTTTGCCTCGAAGCACAGTGCCCAAACCAAAATTGGTTGGCATGGAAGCACTTTTTAAACCTGACTGTTGCCAAGCGCCGTGTTTGAGATTGCCAATGTACTGAGGAATTCGGCGGGCCGCAGCCATGATCAATGCCCAAGTTAATTCTGCTGGTGCATAGGGCGATCCAGTGCCTTGCGCAACGGCGATGCCTCTCGCTGAGCAGGCCTCCAAGTTAATGTGGGAACCCGCAGCGCCTGTTTGGGAAATGAGCTTGAGGCGCGGGAGTTTTTCAAGCACTTGCCTGTTGAGGTGGGTGCGTTCGCGAATTAGGACCAAGATGTCGGCGTCTTTAAGGCGAACAGACAATTGCCCCAAACCCTTGACGGTGTTGGTGTAGACCTTGGCGTTGTAAGCGTCGAGTTTGGCGGCGCAATCTAGTTTTCGGACGACATCTTGGTAGTCGTCAAGGATCACAATATTCATAAGCACTATTGTGCCTTGCCTAGAGGCTGCCATTGGGAGGGGTCGTGAAATTTAGCCTCCAATGGCCATGAAAATCAGTGGGTGAGGGTGGGCTTTTTCTGGGCTTCGAGTGCGACCAGCCTGTCTAGTTCTGCGCAGACGTCGGACATGCGGCCTGAAATGACCATGCGACCCGCGCAATGGGGTGTTTGGCCATGCTCAGAGACACGAAGAACTCGCAAGGCACGCTGCTTGGCGTGCATTTGGGTCTTGGGCGAGTTGCCAATTGATGGTGCTTGAACAAGGGGCGCAGAAGTTTGGAGGTGAGCTGCTGCACTCATGAATTTTTGAATGCCGTTGTAAATGCTAGAAATACCGAAAAGAGCGATGGTCATGGGTAGCCTTTTGAATGGAGTGAGTTGGGTTACATCAAGAGCGTGTTGCGAATGAGGCCGACCGCTAAGCCTTCGATGTCGAAGGGCTCGTCTGGGTTGACCAAAATAATGGGGTAGTCGGGGTTTTCTGGAA
>Ga0208856_1000284_pt1 | contig 20850 bp, 23 predicted proteins | sample LakMenEpi13Jul12_FD_150690 | JGI IMG/M metagenome (GOLD analysis project Ga0208856, IMG submission 150690) | Freshwater microbial communities from Lake Mendota, WI - 13JUL2012 deep hole epilimnion (SPAdes) | ecosystem: Environmental > Aquatic > Freshwater > Lentic | place: Lake Mendota, Madison...
CAGATTGCAGATAAGGTAATTCTCATGGAAGTGCCTATTAGATTTAATATAACCGGCTCTCGTGCATCCGGCCTCCCCTTGCTTCAGGATGGACAATTTGGTGTGCGTAGTAATGCAATTACTAAAGCAATTAATAACTGTCAGCTATCTGTTGCCTCAACCGCTCAGATTTCTCAACCTTCTGATAATGGTATTATTACCAGTGCATTTGAACAATCGGCTCCTATGGGTTGGCGTAAGCATTTCGAAACTGTTGATTCTGTTGCATTTGATTCGTGCAGCAATTACGATGATATGGTTGGCGGCCTTCGTAATGTTTTGTCTCTTTATCGTAATGGTAGTGGCTCATATCTCGGCCGTGCAGCTTATGATATTACTGTTGAAAGCAATACCGCAGTTGCAGCATCATTACTCGTTAAATTCTCATTTTGTGTATTTCTTTCACCTCTTCTTTCAACTTTCAGCGTGCAGGGGCCATCATCTCCAGCATTCAGCCATATTGATAACCTTGTGCTCAACCTTCAGCTTCAAAGCCTTGCAACACGAACTCTGGCATTTTGCCGTGATGCTCTTAGCGACCGTCTAAGCATCACAAATATTCAGGCTCTAATCGGCCCTAATAGCGGTGTTGCTCCTCCAGTTGCAACCTTTACAACTTACAATTTGACTGATATGAGTGTGGTGCCTCCAGTTGATAATATGCCTCTTCAAATTCTTGACCGTTATAGTCTTCAGTTTAATCAGGCTCCAGCAGATGGCTTTCGTGTTGTATCGGGGCCTTCTATTACTCTTGATACAGTGCCTTCATATGTTTTGATTTTTGCATCTCATCCTATGTCCAATTATACTTCTCAAGCTCTTGTATTAAATGATGCATCAGTATGTCATGGTAGTCAGCTTACGGATACCTTTTGCGCTATCAATCAGGTTAATCTTCAAGTGGCAGGTGTAAATATGCTTAATCAATCTAACTCCAACACTCTATATAAAATGTGTGTTGAGAATGGCAGCGAACTCCCGTATCCATCATTTGCAGGAACTCCCCTATTGAATAGTGTTTCACCAACCCTAACCTATACAACCGGTGTAGGCAGTGTTATTAAACTTAATTTTGATACTAATATTAAAGTGATGGCAGGCGGCCAGCAGGTATCTCCAGGAACCAATTATAAGTTTTTGTTTCAAGCCAATGTAAGTGTTAAAAACATTTACAGACTAACAAACAACCAGCTAAGCTTGTATTATGTATTTGTTTATCCATCTATCTTGCAAGTCCGCGGCGTCAATGAAAGCAAGCTTATCCAGAGTCCATTGACTCTTTCGGATGTTGCAAATGCGCATCAACAGGTTGCAACAACTCATTATCAACATATTGTAAATCACGATTTGCAAGGATGGGGATTAGCCGGCCGTATGCATAAACTTATTACTAAACATAGTGCCAGCAAGAATACAAAACGTGGCCGCATGATTACTAAACATATTAAAGATGCTATTGCAAATGTAAGCGGCGCCGGTTATACAGGTGGCCGTATGAGTAGTGGCAGCCGCAGTGGCAGCCGCAAAGGTAGCCGTAAATCATCTCTTAGATTTCAATAAATATAATAATTATTTTGTTGTATAATAATATATATCAAAAATGGATTTCAGAGATATTCTATATCCAAATGACCTAACAATTTATTGCCGTAATCTGATAAATTTAGGAAGTAGTTTATACTATGGAAAATCAACAGCATCACAAGAGATAACTGAAGGAGAGCCTGTATTCGCAATTGAATTTAATACACAACTATATAACCGTAATGTAATAGTGGAAGATAATGAAACAAAATTTTATCCAGAGAATGGCACTGTTAATGCATCAGTAGTGGCTGAGGTTTCAGTCGTAGAACCAGATGGTTTAATTATAGACCAGATAGGAGCGGCAATTAAAATAATTCAATATGATAAAGATGATGATATTAAAAGGGAATCTATACCAGCATTTTTATCATTTTTACCAAACTCAAATTATAAATCAAGTCGATTTACATTAAATACATCTATCTTTTGTGAAATGGTTGAAGGTGATTATATAAGTGTTGTTGCTTATCCGGCACAAACAGCAAGCGAAAATTTTACAGTATTAATCGTTTCAGCGAATTTACAAATAAATACTGTATAAATAATTTTATCATATAATTATATATATATAATATACTATGTCTAATATTTCATGTAGTATTTTACCATTAAAAAAAAATGAACGTAGAGGCACATTAGATGAATGTATTAAGAAAAGACAAATACGATATTATGGAATTCAGCCAATAGATATGAATGAAATAACTGTAGATAAAATAATGGCTAAAATAAAAGAATTAAGAAGTAAAATTAAAAAATTAACGACTAGAATGATGAACTCAAAAAAACAGGGAGAAATAGATAAAATTAAAATTGCATTAGAAAAAGCAACTAGTGAAATGACTAAATATAATCAATTAATTGATGAAATTAATAAAAAACAACAAATAACAATAGAAGAGGATACACCGCCGCTAACAACAGAAGAATTATTAAATTTATATGCACCAACAGGAGGGACAATATCATGTGGAATTAGGCCATTAAAAAAAAATGAACGCGCCGGCACATTAGAAGAATGTATTAAGAAAAGACAAATACGACGTTATGGCCTTGAAAAAGTAGATTTAGGTGAAGTTAGAAAGGCAAAACCAGGAAAGAATGAACTGACACGAGATAAAATAATGGTTAAAATTTCAGCATTAAAAGGTAAAGTAAAAAATCTAACGAGTAAGATGATGAATGCAAAAAAAGAGGATGAGAAAGAACAATTTAAATCTGAATTAAATAAAGCAACTAATGAACTTACTAAATACAGAGAACTATATGCAGAAATTGAAAAAAAACCAAAAGGCTCAACTATTAAAATAGAAGAGGATACACCGCCGCTAACAACAGAAGAATTATTAAATTTATATGCACCTAAGGGAGGAGCAAAAAGACCGATTGAGGCTAAATGTTTTGATGGATATTTTATGATGAAAAAAGGCGAGTTAAATAATATAGTTAAAAAAATTGATAGTAGCATACCAGTATCAAAACTAAAGAAAGCACAATTATTATGTTTATTAATGAAACAAGCAGCACAACAACCTATTAGACAGGAAACGAGACAGGAGATTAAAATAGATGAACCATTAATGGAAGCACCACAGATAATTGAAATAGAAGAACCACAGATGGAAGCACCACAGATGATTGAAATAGAAGAACCACAGATGGAAGCACCGCAGATGAAAGCACCACAGATGGAAGCACCACTATCTAATATTGAACCTATACTTTATATACCACCACATTATAAGAATGGAGATACACTCATATATTTTCATAGATTATTCAAAGATTTGACAGATGCTTATGAATATGTGAAATATGGAATTATTAGATTATTTTTTAAAGAAAAACACCAGAGAGAATTAGAAAAATGGATGCGAGTAAATTATGATTTTTATAGGTCGATAACACAGCGCTATTTAGATGCGCGTGATAGAGATGCGAATTTTAATTTAACGGAACAACAAAAATTTAATTTGGATGATAAGACAAATGATATAATTGATTCTATGCCACTAGCTGATAAAGATGATGAGATACATTGGGGCGTGCAAAATAGATATGAAAGGAGTCCATCAGAAAAAATAGCTTATTATATCGATTTATTAAGCTCATTAGATAATAAAAATTATGCTAAACGAGATATAAGAAATATTATTGATAAAATTAAGGAATTAGAACAAAAACCTAAAAAAGGCCCTATAATAAAGAAGAAATTACAAGTTTTATCTAATGAGTTTGAAGTTGCTAAAAAAATAGAACCGAGTATTACAGCAGATTTACAATATCAAAAAAGATATTTACAACATAGAATTAAAAATATGGAACGTGCCAGAAAGTCAGGCTCAGGAAAAGATAAAATTGATTTAAATAAAGAGTATCCTAGCTCGTGCTTTAATGATTATCTTAATATGACAAAAGGAGAATTAAATAAAGTTGTTAAAAGAATTAATAAAAATATAGAAGTATCTAAACTAAGAAAACCAGAAATATTATGTTTATTGATGGAATTACAAAAAGATAAGGTTTATATGCAACCACTAGCGCAAAAGAACAATGAGGCTAAGCTAAGAAGAGAACAACAAGAACAAGAATTTAATGATAAAATCCGTGAATTAGAGCGAAGCCGATTAGAAAGGTTAAAGAAAAATATATATGGTGAGGGAAGAATTAAGAAAAGAAAAAATAGCTAGTAATAAAATTTAATATAGTATAATAATATATTATATTAATGGGAAATCAATGTTGTCGTAAAATCCCTGATATGGAGATTGAAATTAAAGGAAATAATATATGTCAAGATATCACATGTAGAAGCCGTTGTTTATCAACTTGTTGTATTAGCCAGGCACAGAAACAGCACCACCACAAACACCACCATAAACACCACACGCACGAAATAGTGAAACAACCAGAGACACAACCACCGCAGATATTTGAATAATTTAAGACCATAAGGATTTAGATAAACATAATACCTTTATGGTTTTTATTCTATGAAAGCCATAAGAGTATCTTGTGGAGGGAATTTATTTTGTGGAGGAGAAGGAGGAGGGAAAGAGGAAGCATTTTACTTAATTTTGCCATTAAGGTAATGATTGTGGAGGCGGTGGAGGAAATTTATATAAACTAAATAGAAAAAATAAATTTCAAAATAATATTTTTATATTTTTATTTATAGCTCTAAAAAATGTAGCCTCCACTTTTAGCGCCTCCTCATTAAGTAAAAATTAAGTAAAGTGGGGAGGCGGTTTAAAACATAGTAATATATATAATATATAATATGGATAATTTACCATTCTTAAGACCAAAGAAATCTCCAGCTTAAAAACCCAGCACTATATGGATTATCTAAATTATCATGCATATGTCTCTTTCGGTATCTATCTCGACGGATTTTATCATTATGGGATAAATCTTTATAATATCCAATCTTATCATTATAATGCTGATAGTTTAATGCACCAAAGGACGTAATATACTCACCATCTAAAGTATAAGCATCGTATTTTTTGTTTTTACGACGAACAGCTGGAGCAACAAATATATAATTATCTAATTGTTTTACGAACATAATAATATTAAGATATATATTATTATTATATTAAATTAATTCTTGTAATAATTTCTGTCTGCATGGTATCATCTTGTTTATACAATTGTTATGTATCATATGGTATCCTTCTCTATATCGCAAATCATTTATATTCTCAAATTCAATTTCTTCAAGTAATTCAATATCATAATCATTATATTTTATAATCTCATACGATGACATATATTTTTTAGCATTGTTGCGTATATAATCAGTATAATTATGTTTATGTTTCTGTAATCGTTTTTTAATATCTTTCAATGTAGAGCCAATATAGCATTTATCTATTGATGGACTAACAATTTTATAAACATATCCTTTTTTTAACATTCTATATATAATTAAATTTTAGAAAAATATTTATAATTATAATCTCACATAAGATATACTATAATATGCCACCTTGCTATCTCGTATAACTCGATAGGGGGGCTTTTTTTTTGCTTAAAATTAAAATATTAATGATTTATTCTAATTTTTACAGTTTTATGAATAATCAGAAATCATTTAACCTAGGTTAAATGTTTTCTGATTCTGCAAAAATCCATTATATTTTGATTATTTAGCATTTTATGATACATTTATATATATATTATATTTCTTAAATTTAAAAAGCCCCCCTATAGAGTCATGTGATATTTCAGCCAACATATGTTTATTAGTGTTATTGTGTCTATTTTTTGAAACATAAGAATATGAACCGCCACATATATCACATTTAGTTTTTTCTTTTAATTTAGTTAGTATATTATCCTTATTTTTCTTATAATACTCTTTCTGGTATTCAATATTATTAAATATCTTTTTAGTTGCATTATTATCTTGAATAGTTTGTTTATCCATTAATATATATTTATGATTTAGAAAATAAAATATCTCCGCAAATTCTAAAAAGTTAATTTATTATTTTTAAGTAAAAAAAAAAGCCCCCTATATTGAATTATAGTGGTATCATTAGGATAATTACTTAAAAATAAATACTTTATCAACAACTAAATGAAGACAGATATTAAGCAACTGAAGGATATACATGAGAATGTTATATATATGTTTAATGCCGCATATATGCCATATAGGAAGACAATGACAAGAGAACAATTTTATAATGTAATAATGGAATATATAGAACGTAAATATGTTATTGATAAAATCAATGAAGTTATACCAATGGTTAAACAAAGATTTAAATATGTTAAATATGATGGTTTGATATTTGAATTATATAATGTTTATAACATTAAAATATATACTTATAATACCTTTAGGACTATGTTTGAAGAGAATATAGGAAACACATATATATTAAAAGTATATATACCTTGTGGATGTGGTTATAAGTATTTGTATCATCAAAGAGAGAAACATTATAAAACAGCTAACCATAAGAAATTTATTAAGAAGTTAATTTAAAATTTTTATATTATAGTAATATATAACATAAAACAAAAAATGGATTTATTATATAATATATTTAGTATGAATAGTGAGCTTTCACCTACATCAATAAAAATATATACATCAAATATATCTAAGTTGTTAGAGATATGCAAAATTAATAAATTAGAGTTATTATATACTGAACCGCAAAAGGTTAAATTATGCATAGATGTCAATTATACGAATCCTCATTCAAAGAAAGGTAAATATGTATCACTAATAGTATTATTGAAGAATCTACCAAAGAATGAACTGATAGATGAAGCATTAAAGATATATAATGAAGAGATGGATGAACAGAACAGAATTATAAGAGAGCAATTAGCATCACACATTAAAACAGATAAACAAAATGATAAATGGATTACAGAAGAAGAAAATATTAAAATAAAGGATTATCTCAAATCATTGATACCATCTAAGATACAAACAATTAAAGACCTTAATGCATATCGTAATTATATTATATTTATGTTATATGATGCAATGCCATCAAGATTAGATTATGCTGATACAATTATAAAATATAAGAATAAAAATATATTATCTGATGAGTATAATTATATTCTATTAGATAAGAAGAATAAGAAAGTGCAATATATCATGAATCAATATAAAACTGCAAAAACCTATGGGAATAAACAAATTGATATTAATGCTGAACTATATGATATATTAAATGATTATTTCAAACATCTCAAGAAATTCAATAATAAACATTATTTGTTATTAGATGATAGTGGCAATAAACTATCAAGAAATAGATTATCAACCGTATATAAATCATTAGGTGAAGTAATTAATAAACCTCTATCTGTATCTGTGAATAGGCATATTAAGATATCTAATATGGTGCCAATTGAGAAGATGAAACAGATGGCTGATAATATGGGAAATAGTATATCAGAACAAGTATTTACATATGCAAAAGCTTAGTTTATTATTATCATTAATGATATTAATAATTTATAAATCAATAATTAAATCTAAATCAATAATTAAATCTGGTCGTTTCTTCTTCAATGCTTTTAATAATATATCTGTATCTGGAAATTCATAATAGTTATACTCTCTACTTTTAGTAAAATATTCATTAAATTCAATCTTAAAATCTTTAGCTAATTTCTGTGCTGTAAAATGTATATCTATATAATTTTTTTTACCATATTCAATGGCATCATGTTGAATCTCTGAAAGTCTTACCTTTCTATTTGCATAATTTTGATAACAAGTATATATCATCTTAATGTATGCTGGCAATGAGCTATTAATAATACTCTTCTTATAATCATTCATAGGTGGATCTAATCTATCTGGTATAATGCGATTTTTAAGGAATGTATCAAATGAATATAATACTTCTCCATCGTCCAATAATTCATATAATGTATCACTTAGTCCTTTACTCATTCTCTCTTCTTTCATATTTAGTAATATAAATCGTCTATCAGTTTCTTCAATATGAAATGAATTAATATTATTAGTTGTAAATATATAATTGCTGTAATCACTTATTTCATAGCTATTAATACCTTTCTCTTCACATATCATTTTTTCTCTTGTAATAATATTCTTTAATTCATCTCTCATGGATTTAGCTTTTGCTTTTACTTCATCTCCAATGATTAACAATTTATTTGATATATGTGAATTGAAATTTTTAGTTAAATCCTCAATATTATTAACACAAGTTGAATAACCTAAAGTATCACTTATAAACTTTGTCAATGTATTCTTACCGACTCCTTGAGTATCACTATATAATATAATTGCTGTGTTAGTCTTTCTATGTGGTCTCTGCCTAATCCAAGCAATCCAATCAAAGAATATTTTAATATTATCTTTGTTATGCATAAATAAATCCTCAATGGTGTTAATAAATACATCTAGTTTTTTATTGTTAATAGGCATATCATTATTATATTTGAATCCTGTGAAACTGTTATATATAGCTGGTTGTGTCATACTAGGGTCAAAATCAAATTTATAATATTGTGCTCTATCTGCATCATTTAGCCATCTATCAAAGAAACTAAATTTATATTCTGGTTTATCTAAGTATTTTAATATATCCTTAATATCATTCTTTTTGTATTTTGTTATTACTCCTCCTCGTGTCATACAATAACATAATGGTGAATGAACCATAAATAATCCCCCTAAACTTTCTGCTTCCTCTTTTGTTTTCATATAATATTCATCCATTTCAATTATTATATCTTGTTTGCGCTCTTCCTTTGTTTTGTATCTATCTCCATGCTCCTTCATCCATTCTTTAGCCTTTTCGCTGTTATCTTCTTGTGCCATCTTAATTATTGTTGCAACTGTTAATTTACCTTTCTTAAATGATTTCCATTTTTCCATAACATCTGTAGCAGTTGTATATTTTGCTGATTTCTTAGAGTATTCAATATATGTATCAATATATATATTATTCAATGATTTCAATATCATACCAATCTTAATCCAATCATCATAATTGTCAAATCGTTTAACATCTAGGATATTTAACAAATCTATTATTTTTTTTTCAGTCATTTAATATTTTAATTTACTATATATAATAATACTTTATATAATATTTTTCTTAAAAATAATTTAATGACTTAATAAAATCTATATAATAATTTACTTAAAATTAAAATCTATATATATATTATAATAATAATATAATAATGAGTGAAATTGAACCTATAATTAATGCTATAGAAATTAAAAAACGTGGCAGACCAACCAAATATAACTCCATAGAAGAACGAAAGCAACAAAAGAAGGTATATAATACTAAATTCTATTTCAAGAAGCAAGACCTTATAATTAAATTAAATAAACTGATGGCAGATAATGATACAATAAGCAAGAATGATATAAATGAACTTATACAAACCTTATGATAAATCCGGCTCTAATATAAATGTTTCTTTCTCTGTTGTGATTGTAATAGGTATTGTCCGATTAATGCACGTCCATCGTGTATTTTGTAATTCAAGTAAATTTTTCATTTGTTTCTTAGTTAATCCCATATAATTCAACATGCAGTTTTTAATATTATTAGTGATATTACTATTAAAATATATCCAGTTAGAACAACTATTTAATATTGTTTTGCTATATGCTCCCTCTAATGGTTTATGACTTGTATATATAATATTGATGTTATATTTACGACTATTATTTATCAAACTATTCAATAATTGATATACTAAATATTTAAGACTTACTCCTTTTTGTTTCACATCACTCACGCTGTCAATATCATCAAACAATAAACATATACTTCCATATTCTGTTGCTATATCTTGAAAATCCTCAAATGTTAAATTATCTTCTTTAATCTCTAGTGGTGTAATCTTTTTACTTATTAAACTATCGATTGTATCATCACTTTTACATTCAGATATACAATATATAGGACATCCTTTATTTTTATGTTTATAGAGTTTCATTAACTTAGCTGCTATAACACTTTTACCGGTGCCTTGTGCTCCTGTTATATAGAAAACACTTATTTGATGTTTTAGATTATTAAACGATGGCAACATTACTATGTTTTCAGGCATCATAATATGGTTAAATTGAGTTTTAATAGTTTGGTGGTAATCGCAACATTTCTTATTACATTTATCAGAACATTTATATTTTTCGTCGTATAAATAGATTGTCTCTAGGATTTTATCATTTTTCATCACATGTGATATACTCCTTCCGCAATCGTAATTTAAATTATACATTATATTATATATTAATATAACAAAATAATATTATTTTTTAGATTTCTTTGATTTCATTGATTTTTTACCTTTTCCTGTTTTACATTTTGCGCAACACATTCCGCTTCCCTTTTTACATTTTGCGCAACACATGCGGCCTCCCTTTTTCATTCGGCCTCCTTTTGGTTTTTTTGCTTTTGCTGCTTTTTCTGCTGCTATTTCTGCTGCTACTTCTGCTCTTCTTGCTAACAATAACGCTCTATTTGCTGCAAATCTTCGTTCTCTTTCTGCTTCTGCTTCATTACCTGCTGCTTCAATACGATTTATAATTAATGGTTCAAATAATTGTAATGTTTTTCCTGCTACTGATTGCAAGCCTCTCTCAAATACATTTGGTGGGACATATGTATCTCGTTGTCTCATCTTTTCTAATGCTGCCGCTTGCTCTCTTGTTAGTGGCTGTCGGGGCTTCTCTGGTGATGGCGAGCGTGGCCGTGAAACTCCGCGCTCTTGTGCCTCTCGTATAATTTCTAAATCTCTCATTTGGCTCTCTGACATTCTTGGTCGGCCTCTCTGTCGTATTGTTGGTATTGATGGTTTTGCTGGTTTTGCTGGTGTTGATGGTTCTGAATATGTTATACGTGTTCCTGGTGTATTTCTGCCGGATGGTGTTAATTCTGCTTGTAATAGGCCTACTCTGCCGCTTGGTGTTGGTGCTCCGGTGCTTCTTGGTGTTGGTGCGCTTGTTGATGGTGTCTGTGTTCCTGATGCTGGGACTAGTGCTGGCTCTCTTCGTGCTAACTCTAATGTTGGCGGTTGTCTTGGCATTTTCATCTCTAAATCAGATGATGATGGCTGCGGCCTTCCTGCTGCTGGTCGTGGCATTATTTGGCCTCGTGTCAATCCTGCGCTTGCTAAAAATGGATTGTATGTTCCGGCATCTGCTGGTATTCTTGATGGTGGTGCTGGCTCTGGTAATACAAATTGTGATGCCGGTGGCCTACCTGCTGCTGGCCTTCCTGCTGGCCTTCTCACTGGTTGTGCAACTGGCAACTCCGCTGCTGGTGCCGCCGCTGGTGGCCTTCTTGGTCGTGCTGCTCGTGCTGCTCTTATATCATCTCTTATTTCTTCCATAAAATTCTTTTCTCCTGCTAATTTACTCATTGCAACATTAAAAAGTGCATCTCGTGCAATTTCTGCGCTACCTTCTATAATAGGCATTAAATGATTTCTAAAAAATCCTTTCTTAGGATCAAAATATCGGCCTCCTCTGCGTGTTCTAGATGATACTGCTTTTTCTCGTGCTGCTCGTGGTTTTTCAATAACTCGCGATGGTGTTGTTGTCGTTTCATCATCATCCGCATCAAATGGACTTTTATACTCATAACCTGGACTCAATCTTTCGGCCATATACTCTGGTGCGCTTCCTATAAATTTACCTATGGCGCTACCTACAACAGGGATTGGGACAGCAAGCTCTGCAAATGGTGCTAATAGATTTTTAGAAAACCATATTAAAGCATTTCCTATATCATCATTGAAACCTCTACCTAATTTTTTATGATTTTTCAAAATGTATTCATCTAATGTTATTAAATCATCTTGTGGCCTTCCATGTTTTATTGTTTTTCTTGTGTATCCTCTTCCTTTTATTTTTTTCAATAATTTTATATCACTCTCTTCTGCTTTACCTAAAAGCTTCTCATAAAGATACGTAAATCCTTTTTCTGCATTTGTAATAAGAAATTCTAAAGCGGATGTTCCTAAGCTTTCAACTATAGGCATTAAAGCCTCTACAATCATTCTTGCATCCTTACTATCTCTCGCAAATAAAGATACAACACTCCGCAATAATACAGGTAAAACACTTTTAGTGGTAAATTTCTTTATCATATCTAAAAAGCCGGCTCCTAATTTATCACGATTCATATACAATACTTTTCCTACTCTAAATCCTCCCATTTTCTTAAAATCACTAATAGGCCTCTTTCTCCATTGGTGATAATCACAAATACCGTGTTTTCTACATTCAGGTGTCCATCCTACCGGCAAATTATATGGTTTTCCTACAGGTCTATATCCATGCATTGCTCTCCCTCTGCTTGTAAATGGATATGGTTGAATATAGGCCATTCCATCCTCTGGTATATCTTCAAGTGGTGGCATATCTTCCGGACATATTCCTGTTTCTGGACACATCGGATTAGGCAACATCTTCCTGCCTCCTAATTTGTCAGTTTCAAAAGCTGATAGCATTATTATATATATATAATAATGTTATATAATATTTTTTACAATTTTAAAAGTAAATCATTAATTTGTTTTAATAAATCTCTTATTTCTTCTCTTGTATCAATTATATGTGTTTTTTCTGAAACTGTAAATAATTCTATTTTCTTATTTTGTTTATTTACATTTTTTTTATGTAAATTTGTATCGTTATGCTGTGTGATATTTATAACATTAGCATCACAAATATTACAATATTTTTTATTCATTATAGATATAATATATATGTATAAAATTATTTTTTGATTTAATATGTTTGAACTGAACCTATTTTAAAAATAGTTAAATTTGCATATCTAAATTGGACAGGTGCAACTAATGTGGCCGCTCTTAGTGATATATTCTGTGGTGCATTACTTCCTTGAATTACAAAACTTTTAATGGTTTGTTTAACACTTGAGACGGTTGTTGTTGGGTTTGCATAAGCAACGTCAAAACCTTTAGAGATACCATCTACGAGTAATTCAACTGTGGCCTGACATCCACCTGTTGCCGGTAAATCACAACTTATTTCAGCCTGAACGACATAAACACCTTTAGTGCTCAAGCTAAAAACTGTTTTATTAGCATTGAAAGTTATACCTAAAGTTGCGGATGCCATAGAATCAGTATAAGATATCAACTGATTAGTGTCAGCAGGGACAGTTTGAGCGCTTGAAACGGTTGAGAAGACAGCATATGAATCTTGACGTTCAAAAAATTGGTCAGCAAATACATTATAGTTATTGCCATTTGTGATAAGATTACGAGTATCCATTTTTTATTATATATAATTATAATCTATATAATAATTTTTATAATCTATAATATCTGATAATATTATATATATATGGCTGAACCAGTTGATAAGGAGTTATATGAACGTATAAAACAAATGGCAAATAAAGTATTTAAATCACCTACCGGCATATATAGAAGTGCATATATATCTAAAATGTATGTAAATGCAGGCGGCGAATATACTTCTAAAAAGAAAAATTCTAAATTTGATAAGTGGATTTCTGAGGTATGGCTTGATTTAAATAATCCTATCAAACAAGGCAATAAAATCATAGGATATCATAAATGCGGCAGTAAGAATACACAAAATAATTTATATCCTTTGTGTCGTCCATCTGTTAGAATAGATAAAGATACTCCCATGATATATCAAGATATTGATAAAGAAACTATCAAGAAAGTCAATAAACAAAAGCAAATTATAAAGAATAAAGGCAATATCCGATTTTAAGCAAAGAATAAATTATATCTAACATCATTAAAACCGATGGCAATTACATCAAATGAATACGTGTTTATGTTGCTAGCCGTATTTAGAGCAATTGATTGCACAAGCGCTGATGTGTATCCGGGACTGGTATCGCCTGTAGGACTGGCAACGAATTTTGTAAATGGTATTGAGAATAATGATGTTGGTTCGACATCAACTGGATTTGATTTGAATCGACTTTGAAGAGGATAAACCTCTTGTCCTTTACCTGTATTACTAGCTGCTGTGCTTGCTGGTATTGCATCACTAGCATATATTTTATATGTGTTTCCTAATTGAGAAATTACACCACTAGCACTATTAGCGTAATTCCACCTAGTTTTAAAATTTGGTGGGTCTGGTATTGTGTTTTGACTTTGTATTTGAAACCACATATAGCCCTCTTGTGAAATATTTGATGAAGTATTAAGCCTAACAATTGCATATACTGAGAGTAAATCTTGAAATTTTAAATTTGCGGTTAGAAAGTCAAATGGCAACGTCCAGTTAATTTTTTGAGTTCCGACACTTAGTTTTTGAAAGCTCCACGAATTATCAGCCCCTGCTGTAGGTGCTTCACTGCCACCAGCCCATATTGCTTGTTCTGCAGGTGTTAAATTAGACCATACAATATCATATGTTTTTGATACATCAGGCACTATTTGATTTATATTAAGAGCCCTAAGCATACCTTCACTGAGTCCGCCGCCACCAGGTGTAATTTCAATATCATTAACATATAATTTTTTAGATTGTCCCATTGCACCTATTTTAACATCTGAATCAAAAGTGTATTCAGATGCCAGTTTCCATTGTGTTCTTGTATTAAGTTCATTTCTACAAATATAATCTTGTGTGTTGATATCAACGAATGTTTTAACATTATTCACTACATTATTCACACCGATTGTTAAATATCTTTGAACGTCTTCAGTTCCTTGTAAATATATATCTTTTTTCGTTAAAATATAGTCTGTTGTTTCTAATACCATGTTATTATTTGCTGATACAATTTTAGCATTTCCTACAGTAAGTGTAGGTGCTGAATATTCAACCGCATAAGAAAAATTATTATCTGTATTAGTCCCGAATGGATTGATACCATCACTTAGAATAATGGCTCCGGCTGATGGTGTTATTAATGGTTGGTCTGTAATAAGAGCATTAGGATTACCTGGCGTTATACCATCTATTTCAGTTTGTAATACGTCAATTTGTGTCTGTGTAGCAACTCTGACATTGTCCTCAAAAATCCTTTTACCGTATATAGAGAGATTATTGGCGCTCAGTATATTCTGTGTATCCATTGTATATATTTGTATATATAATAGAATTATAATAAATTTATAGTTTATTTAATTTTTCTTCTCTTCAAGCACACATGATGCAGATACATTTGGCGGCTCATCTATATTAATATTACTCGAAACGGACGAACGTCGTGAGATCGTTTCGAGGCATCCACTATCATCACTATCTGAGCAATCCATTTTTTCCTCAAGGTCTAGCAGAGTATTAATAAGATACTCATTTTTTTCTGTTAGCTTTTTGTTTTCTGTTTTTAATACTTCAATCTTTTCAAGCAGCTCATATACTTCTTTATGCAGTTCATCTTCTGTAAGTTTCTTAAAATCAATTTTTTCCATTCTATATATTAATAAATCTATTTTATTTTTTATATAAATAATATATTATACATCTATATGTTGGTTTCAAAGGAGGAGCATAATGAAAATAAAAAGAAATTCAAAATACTATTTACAGAAAAAGTATATCCTGAAGATTATTCAATATCAGAAGTAAGCTTAATTAGATATATAATATATCAAACAGGTCAACATTCAGTAGATACTTATAAAAAAGAATGGTTTTTATTTGGGTCTAACACTTATATTGGTAATATATATGCCGGAGATATAGATATATATCAAATAGTTGAAAAAAAAAATCAAGCTTCGGTATTACAACAAATTATAGATAATATAATTAAAAAAGTAGATTTTTTAACAAGTTATTTTATAGGAGATATTAAATGTGGTCTGACACAATACAGAGAATTAAAAAATTATATTGGCTCGTATGATTTTAAGAAAAATAAACCAGATAATAAATATAATCCTAAGGAGTTAAAATTTCTATGGAGACATTTTGGCTTTGATAATATAGAGCAAATAAAGGATAAACCGACTATAGAAGAATACCTAAAACTAAAATATGAAATACACCAGTTAATTACTCGTAGATGGACATATACAGAAGTTTTACAAGGTTTTCAATTAGAACCAGATGGATATACTAAATATTCATTAGATGAAGGTATATATGAAAGTGAATTAACAAAGATTGATTTATATGGCGGTGAGTTATACATGAGTGAAGCAACAAATGTATTAATGTCAGAAGAAGATAATAAAAAAGCATTAAAATTAGCAGATTATAGTGTTTATGAGAACTTAATGATGTGTGTATATGTTAAGAAGGATTATTTTAAAGCATTAAAACGATTGTATGCATTATGCCGTAAGAAGAAAGAGTATGATTTGGCCGTTTTATTACATAAATTTTGTCAAGTTGGAGATAATGCAATATTTAATTACAGTAAAGGATTAATGAATATAGCATATTATATTATAGAGAATTATTATAAGAAATTTACAGAAGATTCGTATGAAGCGTTATACTTGCATTATGAATATATAGCTACTGAATTACAAAGGATTTTTAATATTAAAAATAAAGTTTCATTATCTACAATTGAAAGAATCACTTATGGAATTCAAGATTTTATAGTTGATGGAAAATTAACAGAAGAACAAATAAATGAAATAAAGGATATTACTGAAAATTTTGATAAAACTATAACTGATATGGTAAATAAAGATAGTATCAGATTCATTGAAGAGCATAAAATTGATTTTCATAAATATCTTTACTTGATAGAAAAATAATATAGATAGATATATTATATTATGAATAAGGCCTTATCAATAGGAGATATATATAAAATATTTGACAATAAAATTAAATGTATTACGTATGAGGACACATTGCAATATAATCGTATAAGAGACCTATTATATCCGTATGATGCATGTATTATATTGTATATACTTGAAGGAACAGATAACGGCCATTTTATATGTGTATATAAACATAATGATACTATTGTTTATTTTGATAGTTATGGCCGAACGGATAAGCAAATTATAAACAGTATAGATGATGATGTTAAACTGTTAAACGATGAAACATATCCCCATATAACGAAACTATTGAAACAAGCAAATGATAAGATAACTATAAATAAGAGAGTATTACAAGACGAGAAAAGCGCCGTTTGTGGCAGATGGTGTTGCTTTGTTATCATGAATGCATATAAGCATAAGAATCTTAATGATTTACTTGATTATTATAAATTTGATGATGATACTGAAGCTAATGATAAGAAAATATTATATTTGACTCATAGATATTTATAGATGGATTAGATAAACATATACCTTTATGGATAACCATAAGGATTTAGATAAACATATACCTTAATGGTGTTTTATTCTATGAAAGCCATAAGAGTATAAAAGCTGTAAGAGTATCTTGTGGAGGGAATTTATTTTGTGGAGGAGAAAGTGGAGGGAAAGAGGAAGCATTTTACTTAATTTTGCCATTAAGGCAATGATTGTTGAGGCGGTGGAGGGAATTTATATAAACTAAATAGAAAAAATAAATTTCAAAATAATATTTTTATATTTTTATATATAGCTCATAAAAATGGAGCCTCCTCTTTTAGCGCCTCCTCATTAAGTAAAAAATAAGTAAAAATTAAGTAAAGCGGACGGCGGCTTAAAAACATAGTAATATATATAATATATAATATGGAGGCTAAACAGGTATATAATAAAATAGGATATTACAAAAGAATAGGGAAACTGGATGAAGCTAATAAACTAAAAGAAGAATTGAAAAAAGCAAGGTTTAATAAAATAAAAGATAGTATCCAATTAATTGCTGATGGCAAACCAATAGATGATAAACCAATTATTATAAACAATCCATTTGTTAAAGATAAGCAAGAAACTAAAACAGGATATATATATAAAATTGTAAGTGAATCAACCGATAATATATATATAGGCTCAACTATATACAGCATTAACAAACGTTTCAAAGGTCATTTATATGATTATAAAAAACGAAATGATATGATTGAATTAAAAGAAGGAGAAGGTAAAAGCTCATATAGTATTATAAAATATGGTAATGCTAAAGTTGAATTAATTGAAGAAGTTAAATATAATGATATTAAGGAATTACATACAAAAGAAGCAGAACATATATTGTGCAATAAGGAAAAAGTAGTAAATAAACAATTACCATGGCAATTACATAATAAACCCAAATTTGAACCTAAGAATAAAAAAGTTATGATACCTGAGATAACATCAGTTAAATCACCTAAAGCGGATGATAGAAGAGAGTCCGGCTTTAGGTTAAAACCTAAACCGCCTAAACAGAATGATAAGCAAAAGAAAGAAGATGCTAAACAAGATATGATTAATTACCTTAATCAAATTATGCCTAGACAATAAATTATATCTAATACATATGTATATATAAGAATGATACAATCAATTATAATCAATAAAGTTGTTAATATTAGAGATGCTTACAAATGGATAATATCCCATGGATACGAACCTATTAAATTAGATATAACTAAAAACTTTTATAGGTTTAGGTTAGTTAATCCAACAAAAGGCCGACGGTATGCAATGAAACATATAACACCATATATTGAATTTGTTATTGAATATTAAAATTTAAAATATAATTGTATATTATATATATAATTATCCAATGTCATCAGAACACGACCCAATTTTTGTTAATAATAGTCTTACAACCGGTATATACAGCGACCCAGATGAGAATAGCCAGAATCAATTGAGCCGTTTTACATTCTCTTCAGATGATACAATCCTTTATAATCCTGAAATGTATTATATCAGTCTTGCTAGATTTAAAATACATACAGAAAGCATCCCCATGTATATATTTCCAGTTGCGCAATATCCTAATACTAATCCTGATTTATCCCCATTTGTTATTACATTTCAATATAAAACAGATGTAGGAGTTCAATTGCTTGTATTATCCGACAGTGTAATATATGAGAGTCAATATATAGGATTTACGCCGCCTAATATTACAGTTGCTAATGTAAATCTTACGGATTATAACAATTTATTATATTATAGTGTTTATGATGTAGTGCAATTAATAAAGATATTCAATGATAATATAAAACGTATGTGGATTAATTTTTGTGATGCATTAGTATTATTAGGAGTAGTATTAGATAAAGCAAAATATCCCTATTATGTATATGATTTTTCATTGAAGCGATTTAAATTGGTATTAGAAGCAGCATATTTTGACCAGACAGAAGGAGAAACAACTAATGTTTTCATGTATCAAGATTTATTGAGTGCTGATTTATTTGGATGTCCGTATTCGTATCTGACTAAACCATTAAGACCGGCGCCGGATGCATTATGTAAAATGTCATGTTATGATACTAAAAATAATATTGATTCAGGATTGATTACAATGACAGCAACACAAAATACATTTAATATAATGTGTCCGGTATCCCGTATTGTATTCCTTATTGATGTTTCAACTAAATTAGAATATGATATACAGCAGACTAATCAACAAAATGTAGCTATAGATAATAACCAGTATATAGCAAGACCTCAATTGCCTATATTCTTTGATGTTCAAGTTGATGCAGATGCATTTGGTGAGAATAGAAATATAATACAATATACAACCTCTTCTATTGCTCAAAATCGGCTAGTATCATTAAAATCGGGGCCGCCTATAAAAAACTTTACAATTCAGGCTTATTGGACAGATTGTTTTAACAACAAACACCCTATCATATCTCAAGGCAATTCAAATAATTTGATTAAAGTGGCCTTTTATTCCAAGTCCACAATGTTATTATAAACGTCAAACCATATAAAGATTATAATTATATATATTCTTAAAATAAAATGGAGTTAGTAAAAGGTAAAATATATAAGATTGTTGCAGATGATACAACTAATATATATATTGGCTCAACAGTGCAAAAGCTTTATAATCGGTTAGCTCAGCATAGATGCCATAAAAACACTCACGCTATAAAATTATTTACATATCCTAATATACGTATTGAACTAATAGAAGAGTATAATTGTAATAGTATGAATGAATTACGACAGAGAGAACAATATTATATAAATTTGAATAAAGATATATGTATCAATCCTAATAAAGCATATATAACAGAAGAAGAATGTATTATAAGAAATAAGACAAAATATAAACAACAAAGGAAACAATATTATGAGGATAATAAAGATACTATAGCAATAAAGAAAAAAATATATGTAGAAAATAATAAAGAAAAAGAATGTATCAGAAAAAAAGAATGGGGGGATAAGATAGTTATATGTGATTGTGGTGCATCAGTATCTCGTAAATGCCTATCAAAACACAAAAAAAGAAATATTCATATAGAATTATTAAATAATAAACACAAAATTTGAATTACAATATAGAATATAATATTTTATAAAAAATATTATGTAGTTAATATATATATATATAATACAATGAGTAATGTGCCTGGCCAAATGCCTTTAAGTTCTGTCGTAGACCCCGTATGCGATTTCAATCATAAGCCTTCGTATATGGTGCAAAAGTCAGCCGTTGAAAATGCATATTTTCAGGTTGTCACTCTATCTAACTATTCGGACTCTCTTCTAAACTTTAAATTGCAGATGAGTAATGCAGATTCACAGATTGCAGATAAGGTAATTCTCATGGAAGTGCCTATTAGATTTAATATAACCGGCTCTCGTGCATCCGGCCTCCCCTTGCTTCAGGATGGACAATTT
>Ga0208856_1000285_pt1 | contig 20831 bp, 15 predicted proteins | sample LakMenEpi13Jul12_FD_150690 | JGI IMG/M metagenome (GOLD analysis project Ga0208856, IMG submission 150690) | Freshwater microbial communities from Lake Mendota, WI - 13JUL2012 deep hole epilimnion (SPAdes) | ecosystem: Environmental > Aquatic > Freshwater > Lentic | place: Lake Mendota, Madison...
GTTTCCTTTGGCTGCTATTCCGTTTTTCATTTTGGCGGGCAACCTGATGGAAACGGGTGGCATTTCCAAACGGCTGGTCGAATTTTCTAAAAGTATTTTGGGCGGCATCCAAGGTGGCCTGCCCATGACCTGCGTCTTGACCTGCATGATTTTTGCGGCTGTCTCGGGCTCGTCTGTGGCCACCACCTTTGCCATCGGTGCTGTTCTCATTCCAGCGCTGATTAAACACGGCTACCCGCGCCCCTGGGCAACTGCCTTGCAAGCCACTTCCGCAGAACTGGGTGTGATTATTCCGCCATCGATTCCCATGATTCTTTTTGGTGTCGCTGCTGAAGTCTCTATTGGCGAGCTCTTCATTGCAGGCGTAGGCCCTGGCATACTGATTGGTGTTGCACTGATGATTTTTGTTTGGGCCTATTCCAAGTACATGGGCTGGGGCAAAAACGACGGTGAAGGCCGCCTGAGCTTTGGCAAAGCCACGTACCAAGCTGGCTGGGCCTTGCTCATGCCATTCATTGTGCTGGGCGGTATTTATGGTGGCATTTTCACGCCCACTGAAGCTGCTGCTGTCGCGGTGCTTTACTCGTTCATCGTAGGCACACTGATTTACCGCGAAATTGGTTTCAAAGACATTTACACCATTTTGCGAAAATCAGTTATTTCCAGCGCCGTGATCATGTTCATCATTGCCAATGCGGGCATGTTTGCTTTCCTAATCACGCGTGCTGGTGTTCCCGGCGCCATTGGCGCTTGGCTGCAAGAAATCTTGCAATCACCTGCCTACTTCCTGCTGGGTGTCAATGCCGCTTTGTTTGTCATTGGCATGTTCATTGAAACTGGCGCTGCCATCATTGTTTTGGCCCCCATCTTGGTGCCCGTAGCCATTCACTTCGGCATTGACCCTGTGCACTTTGGCATGGTCATGGTGGTGAACTTGGCACTGGGCATGATCACACCGCCGTTTGGTGTGAACTTGTTTGCCGCCTGTACGGTTGCCAAAATTTCGCTAGATCGGATCATCAAAGATTTGATCCCGTTTATCTGCGTCATCTTGACCTGTCTGATGCTGATCAGTTATGTACCTGCTATCTCGCTGGCTTTGCGAGATTTGGTGTACAACAAATAAATAAATGGGGTCAGATCAACATTAATTTCCAATCTAAAGGGCTAAAGGCTAAGGGGGGCTGAACGATTTGTGGTACTCCACCATGAGGAAGCCCTCCTTAGCCTTTAGCCCTTTAGATTGACCAAATTAATGTTGATCTGACCCCATTTATTCGGGGCAAACTAATCGGGGTCAGAGCACAATTAATTTGCGCAGCAAATTAATCATGATCTGACCCCAATTAGTTAACTTGGCCCTATTAATTTGCCACCAATTATTTTGGAATGACGCTTGTTTGGGGGGGCATTAGGAAATCAAAGTCAGCGCCTTTGTCGGCTTGTAGCACGCTGTCTAAGAACAATTTTTGATAACCACGTTGCGCAGTAGGTGTGACGACAGGTTGCGTTTCTTTTCTTCGCGCCAACTCTTGGTCTGAAACCAAAAGGCTGAGCTCTCTGTTGGCCACACTCAAGCGAATTCGATCGCCATTTTGCACATAAGCCAACGGCCCACCCAATGCAGACTCTGGTGTGACATGCAACACGATGGTGCCAAAAGCAGTGCCACTCATGCGGCCATCTGAAATTCGTACGATGTCTTTGCAACCTGCCTTAGCTAGCTTTTTAGGTATAGGCATGTAGCCCGCTTCAGGCATGGCCGCGCCTTTCGGGCCAATGTGCTTCAAAACCAAAATGTCATCCACCGTCACATCCAAATCTTCCGAATCAATGCGCGTGGCCATGTCTTGCAAATTCTCAAACACCACCGCACGACCTTCGTGCTCCATCAGTTTGGCGCTGGCTGCAGACTGTTTGATGATGGCGCCACCCGGCGCCAAGTTGCCCTTCAAAACCGCAATGCCACCTTCTTTGTAAATGGGGTTGGCACGAGTCTTGACCACATTTTGCGGAAATGCAGGTCCAGCCGCCTCAATCCACTCGCCCAATGTGTGACCGGTAATGGTGAGCGCGTCTAAGTGCAACAAAGGCTTGAGTTCACGCAACAAGGTGGTCATCCCCCCCGCGTGGTGAAAATCTTCCATGTAAAACTGACCCGATGGCTTAAGGTCTAACAACACAGGTGTGTCGCGCCCCATGCGATCTAGGGCTTGCAAGTCCATCTCAAAACCCATGCGCCCAGCAATGGCAGTCAGGTGAATGATGGCATTGGTAGAGCCGCCAATGGCCAACAACACACGCATGGCGTTTTCAAATGCTTTTTCTGTGAGCACCTTGTCGATGGTCAAGCCTTTTCTGGCTATTTCAACGGCAATGCGGCCACTTTCTTCTGCAATGCGAATGCGGTCTGCTGTAACCGCGGGTGGCGATGCGCCGCCAGGCACCGTCATGCCCAAGGCTTCTGCAATGCAGGCCATGGTGCTGGCTGTGCCCATGACCGAGCAGGTGCCTACGCTTGCAACCAATTGTGTGTTGACTTGGTGAATTTCGGCTTGGTCAATTTCTTCAGCTCTGAATTTGCCCCAATAGCGCCGGCAATCTGTGCAGGCACCCACGCGCTCGCCGCGGTGTGAGCCCGTCAGCATAGAGCCGGTGATCAGTTGCACAGTAGGCAGTCTGGCAGACGCTGCACCCATGAGTTGTGCAGGCACAGTTTTATCGCAGCCGCCAATTAAAACCACAGCATCCATTGGCTGAGCCCGCAACAACTCTTCGGTGTCCATGGACATGAGGTTGCGCAAGAACATGCTGTTGGGTTTGGTAAAACTTTCGTGGATGGACATGGTGGGAAACACCATGGGCAAGCCACCCGCCAACATGACGCCGCGCTCAATGGCTTCAATGAGTTGTGGGGCATTGCCGTGGCAAGGGTTGTAGGCGCTGCCCGTGTTGGCAATGCCAATGACGGGGCGGTCTAATGCGCTGTCCGTGTAGCCCGCACCTTTGATAAAGGCTTTGCGCAAAAAGAGTGAAAACCCAGGATCGCCATATTGCGTGAGGCCCTTTGACATGCCCTCGGTCTGGGGGTCTTTTTTGTTTGACATCGAATCGAATTCCTAAAAAACCATCTAAATTGCTTTGAGCTTAGATTGCCTTAACCATTGCACCAAGATGACTGAAGCCAGACCTGCAAACCCGGCCATGTCGCTAAGGTTAGAGGGGTAGGTGAGGGCCACGCCCGATGCAATTAAGACCCACCGTTCAACAAAATTTGTTTTCAAGATAAACCAGTTTTGCAAACCACCCGCCAAGGACACAATGCCTGCTGAAGCCGTGAACACGATCCAGCCAATGTCGTTCCAATTGGCCGTGGCCAAGTTTTTCATGTTGCCGTTTAAAAGCAGCGCCACACCGGCAGGGTCAAGGACAAAAATAAACGGAACCAAAATGGCCGGTGCTACATATTTCCAACTTTGAAAAGTTGTTTTGTACGGATCGCCTTTGCAAATGGCAGCGGCCGCAAAGGGCGACAAAGCCGTGGGCGGTGACACCTCAGACAACACCGCGTAGTAGAAAATAAACATGTGCGCTGCATAGTCGGGTACGCCCAACTTGATCATGGCAGGCGCTGCAATGACCGCGCAAATAATGTACGACGCAGTGACAGGCACGGCCAAGCCCACAATCCAAACCACCAAGCCTGTGAACAAGGCGGTTAAGAACAAGGAGCCGTCTGCGTAGTCAAGCACGATGGAACTGAACTTTAAGCCCAAGCCCGTTAAAACTACCACGCCCACAATGAGGCCCGCACCCGCGCAAGTAGCCGCAATGGACAACACTTGCGTGAAGCCACCCGACAGGGCCTCAGTGAATCTGGACTTGTAGAGGCTTTGCCAAAATGGCGCTTTGCCAGTGAAGGCATCGTACGAAATCATGGCCGAGTCTGAGCGCAAGAAACTTGTGAACAGCGAAGCCACCGTGGCCCAAAACACCGACATGCTGGGCGAGAAGCCCATGAGCATGAACACCACAATGGAGATGAGCGAGAAGAAATGGAACCAATACCGCTTGGTTAAAACCCACGCACTTTCAATGCTTTCTATCCTTTGTTCGCTCATGTTGTATTTGCGTGCGTCAATGGTGACCATGACGTACAAGCCCAAATAGAACAAGAAGGTTGGCACGACGGCCATCAGCAGCACGTCGAGGTAAGAGATTTTTAAAAACTCTGCAATGAGGAAAGCTGCGGCACCCAACACGGGTGGCGAAATGATGGCACCCAAACCACCTGCTGCCAACAAACCGCCTGCTGCATTTTTTTCATAGCCGGCTTTGGCCAACATGTTGTGCGCCACAGCGCCCACCGTGACGGTGGTGGCTACACCAGAGCCAGAAGGGCCGCCTAATAAGAAAGACGACAACACCACGGTCTTGCCAACATTGGACGTTTTGCCGCCCATGATGGAGAAGGAGAAATCAATGAAGAACTTGCCGGCGCCACTGAACTGCAAAAATGCACCAAAGATGGTGAACAAAATAATGAGGGTAGAAGACACATCAACGGCGGTGCCAAAGATGCCTTCTAAGGTCATGTACATAAAGCCCACCAAGCGCGAAAGCTCGTAGCCTTTGTGCGTCCAGGGAGCGGGTAAATAATTGCCAAACAAGGCGTAGAGCAAAAACGAAACTGTGACCGTGAGCAAAACCCAGCCATTTGTTCTGCGCAGAGCTTCTAAGATGAGCAAAATTAAAATGCTGCCAAACACAATGTCAATGGTGAGGGGAAATGTGTTGCGATCAGAAAAATCATCGCCGCCCATGACCGCATAGGCCAGCGTCGCCACTGCCAACATGGCAAAGCCAACGTCCCACGCCATGAGCCTGTTTTTAAAGCGAGCCGCAATGGGGAAAGTTAAAAAGATAAAGACCAACACCATGGTGACATGGGTGGTCCTTAAGATATGTGCGGGAACAATGGCGTAAGCCGCATACAAGTGAAACAAGGACATGAAGACAGCCACCACAGTGAGGGCCACCCCCAAGAATCCTTTGTACTGATTGGCGTCGCCTTCTTCTTCTTTAATCAGGTCCTCGACGCGCTTTCTGGTTTCGGCGTCGAGGGTATCAGCCGACTGATCAGTCAAGCTTTCCACCTTTTTCTTTGATGTACTTTTCTGCACCAGGGTGGAATGGAATGGATGTTGCTGCATTTTTCTGTGCAGCAATTTTCACGTTCGAATATTCTTGGTGAACAGCAATCAAATCTTTTTGATGGTCAAAAACGGCCTTCACAATTTTGTAGGCTTGGTCATCGGGCATGTTGGCATTGGCAATCAGGATGTTGGCCACGGATGCCATCTTGTTGTCGGCGCCCATGCCAGAGTAAGTGCTTTGCGGGATGACGTCTGCATAGTACAAGTTACCCCATTTTTTGTTCATGGCGGCCACTGCGTCTGCGTGGTCAATCATGCGAATTTTGGTGCCAGGGGTGCTGGCCAAGTCTGTGACGGCCGCTGTAGGCAATCCACCGACCCAAAAGAAGGCGTCAATTTTTTTGTCCTTCAAGGCATTGGCTGATTCAGCCACGCCCAAGCGCTCGCGGTTGACGTCTTTCATGGGATCAATGCCGGCGGCTTCCATGAGGCGGAAGGCCATGACTTCTGTGGCGCTACCGGCGCTGCCTGCAGAAATGCGTTTGCCCTTCAAATCGGCCATGGTTTTGATGCCAGTGGCTTCCGTGGTCACCACGTGCATGCGGTTGGGGTACAGCACCAACAAGGTTTTGACATCAACCTTGCGGCCCCTGAATTTTTCTTGGCCCTTGGCCGCATCTAAAGCTGCGTCGACCATTGAAAAACCGACGTAGGGCTTGCCGCTACCGATGAGGTTCAAATTATCAACAGAGCCGCCTGTGACTTCGGCGGTGGCTTGCATGCCAGGCACGTGCTTTGACAGCACATTGGCCAAGCCGCCACCCATGGGGTAGTAAACGCCGCCTGTGCCGCCCGTGGCAATGGAGATGTTTTGGGCCATCAGGCTGGAGCTGGCCAGCACAGCGAATGAGCAGATTAATTTGAGGAGTTTCATGTGTTTCCCTTGAAAATGAATGTCATCTTCAAGCATTGCATTTGGGCGCAAGCTTTTCAAGAGGGGTATCCCCTTATTTGAGCTGACTTAAGATGGATTAGCCTGTTTAAAATGACTTAAATCATACGAAAACGATAAGGATTCTGACTATGACTGCAACAAAGACACAAGCTAGCGGCGCCGGCACTGCCAGCCTGGCAATGAAGGGTGTCCTTTCGCCCGTTCTAACGCCTTTTCGGCCAGATCTGTCGGTTCACAAAGAACTCCTAACCGCCCAGTGCCAGTGGCTTCTGAATTGCAACGTGGGTTTGGCCGTTTTTGGTACCAACTCAGAAGGCAATTCTTTGTCTTTTGCCGAACGCGCCGATTTGGTGCAATACCTGGTGGCCCAAGGCATTGACCCGTACCGCATGATGCCCGGCACAGGCGGCTGCGCGCTGCCCGATGTGGTCAGCCTTACACAGGCCTGTTTAAGGGCAGGCGTGAAAGACGTGCTGGTGTTGCCACCTTTTTATTACAAGGGCGTCAGTGACGAAGGTTTGTACGCCTTTTTCAGTGAACTCATCGAGCGGGTGGGCGACAGCAGTTTGCGTGTGTACCTGTACCACATCCCCCCTGTTTCGCAAATTGGCTTTTCAATGGAACTCATTGAAAAATTGCTCAACAAGTACGGCCCCGTGATTGCCGGTGCCAAAGACAGCGGCGGGCAATGGTCCAACACGGCCTCCATGATTGAGCGCTTTTCGGCCAGAGGTTTTTCAGTGTTTGCCGGCAGCGAAAACTTTTTGATGCGCACCATGCGCGCTGGCGGCGCAGGCTGCATCAGTGCCACGGCCAACGTCAACCCCGCTGCCATTTCCTCGCTCTGTGCCAATTGGACCGACTCGGACGCAGATGCCCAGCAGCAGCGTCTGGATTTGGTGCGCTCTTTGTTTTCTGCATTGCCCATGATTCCAGCCATGAAAACAGCGGTGGCGCAAACCACGGGTAAAGAAGATTGGAAAGTGGTTCGGCCGCCTTTGATTTCATTGACGGCGGCGCAAGAAACGCAGTTGCTCAATTCAATGAAAGATGCTGGGTTCTCCATGAAGATTGACTACAAATAGTCCAGCGCATTTGAATTTGGCATCACTCACCAATGAACCCACTTTTTCCAGACTTCGAATCACATTGGATCGAAGTGAATGGCGTCAAAATCATGGCGCGCAAAGGCGGCTCTGGCCGGCCTTTGCTGCTGCTTCATGGCCATCCCCAAACTCACGCCATTTGGCACCGGGTTGCGCAGCAACTTGCCAAGACATTCACTGTGGTCATGACCGACCTTCGTGGTTATGGCGATTCGTCTAAACCTCAAGGCACGCCCGATCATTTGAATTATTCAAAGCGCGTCATGGCTTTGGATCAAATTCAAGTCATGCGCCATTTCGGGTTTGCTGAGTTTGATGTGTTGGCGCACGATCGCGGTGCCAGAGTGGCCCACCGCTTGGCCTTGGATCATCCAAAGGCTGTCAAGCGTTTGGTGCTGTTAGACATTGCGCCCACCTTGGCCATGTACCAAAAAACATCCAACCAGTTTGCACGTTCTTATTGGCATTGGTTCTTTCTCATTCAACCGGCGCCTATGCCTGAGCGCTTGATCGAGGCAGATCCAGCGGCATACATCAGGGATGTACTTGGGCGCAGAAGCGCAGGCTTGGCGCCCTTTGATGCCAGAGCGCTGACAGAGTATGTGCGCTGCATAGAACTACCAGGCGCAGCGCATGGCTTGTGTGAAGACTACCGAGCCTCGGCCGGTATCGATTTGGTTCACGACCAATTGGATTTGGACGACAAGAATTTTGTGGAGCAACCCTTGTTGATTCTTTGGGGCGAACAAGGTGTGGTACACCAATGTTTTGAGCCGCTGAAGGAGTGGTCTAAGGTGGCTGTCAATGTTCAAGGCAAAGCCTTGCCATGTGGCCATTACATTCCTGAAGAAGCACCCGAGGTGTTGCTCGATCAAGTGAAATTGTTTTTTAATTGAATGTCAAAAATGAATGATTTGAAATTGGGAGCCGCTGCGCTCGACCGAATGCCTGCCATCCCTGAAGCGCAAATGTCGCCAGACCAAAAAAGAGTCATGGACGAGATAGCGGCTGGCCCGCGCGGCCGCATTGGCGGACCCTTCATTCCCCTCATGCGCAGCCCTGAGTTGATGAACCGCTTGCAAAAGGTGGGCGAGTACCTGCGCTTTCAAAATACAGTGGGCTTGCGCAATTCTGAATTTGCTGTGCTGATTGTGGCCAGGCACTGGTCTCAACCTATCGAGTGGGCCATTCACCGCCCCATTGCCGAAAAAGAAGGCGTCTTGCCCGCCACATGCGATGCCATTGCGGAAGGCCGCCGCCCAGACAACATGACCGACGACGAGACGCTTATCTACAACGTGCTAGAAGAGCTTCGCAACAACCGCAGCTTGAGCGATCCCACCTATGCCCAACTTCTGAAGCGATTTGGCGAACAAGGTGTGATTGATTTGGTGGCGCACTATGGTTATTACAGCTTGCTGGCCATGACCATGAATGTGGCCCGAACAGCGGTGCCCGATAACGGAACTGCAGTTGCTGGATTAAAAACCATTCCCGGTTAAGTGCCATGATCAATAAGTTTGTAGAGAGCGTGGCTGAAGCATTGTCTGACACCGCCGATGGCGCTACCGTTTTGATTGGTGGTTTTGGTACGGCAGGCATTCCCGATGAACTCATTGAGGGCCTGTTGGTTCAAGGCGCCAAAGACCTCACAGTAGTGAACAACAACGCTGGCAATGGCGACCAGGGTTTGGCGGCACTTCTCAAAGCGGGGCGTGTTCGCAAAGTGCTTTGCAGCTTTCCAAGGCAAACTGACTCGCATGTGTTTGATGCCTTGTACCGCTCGGGTCAAGTTGAATTAGAGCTTGTACCGCAGGGCAACTTGGCCGAGCGCATTCGCGCAGCAGGTGCCGGCATTGGTGGGTTTTTCTCACCCACTGGCTACGGCACAGACCTGGCCAAAAATGCAGACGGTTCATTGAAGGAAACCCGCGAAATCAATGGCCGAATGTACGTTTATGAAACGCCTATTCATGGCGATTTGGCGCTCATTCGCGCCGAGCGTGGCGACCGTTGGGGCAACCTCACATTTCGCAAATCTGCTCGAAATTTTGGGCCGGTCATGGCCATGGCCGCCCGCAAAACTGTGGCCAGCGTTTATGAAAAGGCCGAACTGGGAGGCATTGATCCTGAAACAGTGATCACGCCTGGTATCTTTGTTCACGCGGTGGTTCACATCCCTCGCGTGGCCACCCAAGCTGGAGGCATCTGAGCATGACTTACACACGCCGTACCAAAGATGAATTGGCTGCTCGAGTGGCCAGAGATATTCCAGAAGGCGCCACAGTGAACTTAGGCATTGGTCAGCCTACCTTGGTAGCCAATCACATGCCCTCTAATTTAGAAATTTTGCTCCACAGCGAGAACGGCATTTTGGGCATGGGCCCTGCACCTGCAGCTGGCCAAGAAGATTACGACCTGATCAATGCGGGCAAACAGCCGGTGACATTGCTGCAAGGCGGTGCTTATTTTCACCATGCTGACAGCTTCGCCATGATGCGCGGTGGGCACTTGGACATTTGTGTGCTGGGTGCATTTCAAGTCAGTGCCACGGGCGATTTGGCCAATTGGCACACGGGTGAGCCTGGTGCCATTCCCGCGGTGGGTGGTGCCATGGACTTGGCCATTGGGGCCAAGCAAACTTGGGTCATGATGGATTTGCTGACCAAGCAAGGGCAGAGCAAATTGGTCTCTGCGTGCAGTTACCCCTTAACAGGTATTGGCTGTGTGAAGCGGGTCTATACAGATTTGGCCACGCTGGCTTGCACAGCCAATGGCCTGTTGGTGATCGACATGGTGCCCGGTTTGACGCTTGAGGCTTTGTCCGAACTTATTGGCTTGCCGCTGGCTTTAATGGCTTCGTCGCCAACATGAAACACAGCGAGCCCAAGGCTGAAAGCAAAGCAAGCAGGCTAAAGCCCAGCTGGTAATTGCCAGTGAGGTCGGCCAGCACGCCTGCCAACATGGGCCCGATAATTTGTCCCATTGAAATGATGGCGGCAGACAAGCCCATGATGAGGCCAATGGCGTTGCGACCAAAATAATCGGCGCGAATGGCTTGCATGAAGGGCCCTCTTAAGCCCCAAGCCACACCATGAAAAACACCAAACCCAATGAGCATGGGCATGTCGTTGGCAAAGGTGAGGCAAAGCATGCCGAGCGCGTGCGCCAACATGCACAGCGCAGCCACTTTTCTTTTCTCAAACATATCGCCCAAAGTGGCGCCCATCAAGACGCCCCCCAATTGTGCAAAGGTCATGAATAAAATCACCCAGCTGGCGGTGGCCACCGAATAGCCTAAGCCTTCTTTCATGTGCGTGATGGCATGCACGTTGACGGCAGACACAATCAAAAGTGCCAGGCCGTGGCCAATGGCCAGCATCCAAAAAGCTCGAGTTTGAACGGCCTCTTTGGCTGTGAATTCAACTTGAGCTTCAACAGGCGAACCGCCTTGCTCTGCTGCTTTGACTGCAGGGTCAATGCCGTCGATATGTTGACCGTGGTCTTCGGGACGCCTGAGAATCATGCCCGCCAAGGGCAGACCAAAGAGCAAGACCAGCAAACCGGTACCACCTGCGGTGTAGCGCCATCCCCAATGTTGAATCGACCAGGCCATCAGGGGGACTGCCAAACCGCCCATGGCCAAGCCCAAGCTCATGGTAGAGAGTGCACGCGCTCTGAACTTTTCAAACCATTGAACCAAGGCAACCGAAAGGGGAAAGTAGCCGCTGAGGCTGGCTCCAACGGCCATCAAAATGGCGCTGGTGTAAAACGTAGCGACAGCATTGACTTGACTGAGCAAGAGCAGGCCAGCGCTGAAAAGCACCATACCCAAGCGGATCATGGCTTGTGGGCCTACTTTGTCCATGATCCAACCCAAAACGGGACCAATGATGGCGGCTTCGACGGATTGCAAAGCGGCGGCACCTGACAGGGTGGTTTTGCTCCAGCCCATTTCGTCAGAAAGGACGGCGATGTAGAGCCCAAGGGCTTGGGTGAGAAAGGCGGCTAGCAAAAACTGAATGCCGCAGGCTGCACCCACCATGCGCCAACCGTAAAAAATTTTCATGGACAGGAGAAGGCAGTTTTGCGATTGGAGTGAGACATGCCCTCAGAGTTTAGCATTGGGGGCTTGGTCCTGCATCAAGGCCGATGCTGCAGTTGTTTAGGACCATTTAGCCACTTGCATTTCCAGCTCATTGGTTATCATCTGTCTAGGTTTCGGATTTTGGTCAAATTGGGAGTTGCTTTTGGAAGTTTCATTTCACGAAGAAATCAAGGCCCTTCGCATGGGCGAGGGCGAGGTATTTCGAGGCGAGGGCATTCTGGCCATTACCAAAGGCTTGCTTCAGTCGGGCGTTGCTTATGTAGGGGGCTATCAAGGCGCCCCCGTATCGCACCTGTTAGATGTGATGGTGCAAGCCAAGCCTTACATGGATGAGTTGGGGGTCCATGTGGAAGCCTGTTCCAACGAAGCTTCAGCGGCTGCCATGTTGGGGGCATCTATTCATTACCCCATTCGCGGGGCGGTCACTTGGAAATCAATTGTGGGGACCAATGTGGCTGCCGACGCCTTGTCCAATTTGTCATCGCCTGGTGTGACGGGCGGCGTTCTGATTGTGGTGGGCGAAGATTACGGCGAGGGTGCTAGCGTTATTCAAGAGCGCACTCACGCCTACGCCTTGAAATCGGGCATGTGCTTGCTTGACCCTCGGCCTGAGCTAGGTCAAATGGTCAACATGGTTGAGCAAGGTTTTCGTTTGTCTGAGGCCTCGAACATGCCCGTCATGATGGAGTTGCGTATTCGCGCTTGTCATGTGCGTGGGCAGTTTGTGGCCAAAACAAACCAAGCGCCTTTGCTTTCTAAAAAGAACTTGATTCCCGAACCCGCTGGTTTTGATTACATGCGATTGGCACATCCGCCAGTCACTTTTGCACAAGAAAAACGCAAAGTGGCGCACAGGCTGCCTGCTGCGCGTGAGTTTATTCATGCCAATGGTTTGAACGAACATTTTCCTGGCACACAGCACAAACATTTGGGTTTGATTGTGCAAGGTGGACTCTACAACACGCTCATACGGGCGCTACAGCAATTTGATTTATCAGACTCATTTGGTGTTTCAAGCCTTTCCATTTTGGTCTTGAATGTCACCTATCCGTTGGTGCCCACTGAGCTGATCGATTTTTGCAAAGACAAGTCGGCTGTGCTGTTGTTGGAAGAAGGTCAGCCTGAATACATTGAACAAGAGTTGGCGCTCATGCTGCGCCGCTTAGATTTGCAAACGCCTTTGCATGGCAAAGACATATTGCCTTCTGGCGGTGAGTACACGGCCGAGGTCATGGCGGAAGGTTTGCTGAATTTTCTCAATCGACACGAGCCCAATGCCGTCCCCAAGACAACGCAAGAATGGTTAGATGGCAATACAAAGAGACGTCAAGAAGTGCAAACGATGCTTGGAATTCCTATTCCAGCAAGGCCACCCAGCATGTGCATTGGCTGCCCTGAGCGTCCCGTTTTTTCAGCTTTGAAGCTGGCACAAGAAACGGTGGGCCCAGTGCATGTATCGGGTGACATTGGTTGTCATGCGCTGGCCACGTTTGAGCCATTTTCTGTGGGTCATTCTATTTTGGGATATGGCATGAGCTTAGCCAGTCGTGCGGGCGTTTCCCCACTCATGAAGCGGCGTGTTTTGTCGGTCATGGGCGATGGCGGCTTTTGGCACAACGGTTTGCTCACGGGTGTGCAAAGCGCACTTTTCAATGGCGATGATGCGGTCTTGCTGATCTTTAAAAATGGCTATACCTCGGCCACTGGAACGCAAGACATCATCAATACGCCCACCGAGATGTCAAAAGACGCCACAAACGACAAGCGAGAAAGTGTGGTTCATACCAACCAAGTGATTGAATCCACATTAAAGGGCCTGGGTGTTCAGTGGTTGAAAACAGTGCATACCTATGAAGTTGCCCAAATGCAGGCCACTCTCACAGAGGCCTTCACCACCGATTTCCAAGGGCTGAAGGTCATTGTGGCCGAGGGTGAATGTCAATTAGAGAGGCAACGCCGTATCAAGCCTTGGCTGGCCTCTTTGTTGGCCAAAGGCAAGCGCGTTGAGCGTGTGAAGTATGGTGTTGATGAAGACGTTTGCAACGGCGACCATGCTTGCATTCGGCTCTCTGGTTGCCCAACCCTCACACTTAAAGACAACCCCGATCCTTTAAAAGTCGATCCTGTGGCCACCGTCATTGAGGGTTGTGTGGGCTGTGGTTTGTGCGGCGAAAACGCACACGCAGCTACTTTGTGCCCTTCGTTTTACCGAGCAGAAGTGGTTCAGAATCCGAGTCCTTGGGAGCGCATTGGCGCGCGCCTTCAGACATGGATGACCCGCTTTTTGCAACCGGCCTAATGGCACACAAATAGATATCAACATGACTCAAGCTGTATCAATCTTGTTGTGTGCATTAGGCGGTGAAGGCGGGGGCGTCTTGGCCGATTGGTTGGTGGATGTGGCGCGCATAGCAGATTACCCTGCACAAGCCACTTCTATTCCCGGCGTGGCGCAGCGCACGGGCGCCACCACTTACTATCTTGAAATTTACCCAGTTTCAAATAGCCAACTCAAGGGCCAAAAACCAGTGCTGGGTTTGAACCCTTTGCCAGGCCGCTTAGATGCCTTGGTTTCCTCAGAGTTGTTAGAAACCGCAAGACAAATTGGCAATGGCTTTGCATCTGCAGACCGCACTTGCGTGATCAGCTCATCTTCGCGAGCCCTCACCACCGCCGAGAAAATGGTCATGGGCGATGGCCGTCGTTCAGAAGCACCTTTGCTCGATGTTATTTCTGCCAACAGCTTAAGACACCATGTTCTGGACATGGGCACTCTGTGCCGGGAAGCTGGCACTATGGTCAGCGCCGTCATGTTGGGTGCCATTGCGGCTAGCGGTTTGCTACCGTTTGAGCGTCGGCACTATGAAACTTTGTTATCTGGTAATAGCGCTTCTGCCAAGGCCAGTCTGCGTGGATTTACATTGGCGTTTGAGCGAGTCAGTTTGCAGCGTGAACAAGCGCAGTATGTTGAAAAAGTCTTGTCACCTGCTGCGCCAAAGACAAGTTTGGTTTTTAGTTTGCCAACTCAAGTGGCACAACAATTCCCGAATCATACGCACGAACTATTGGCCTTGGCATTTGATCGATTGGTGCAATATCAAAACGAAAACTATGCTCAACTCATGGTGACGCGCTTGTTGAAGTTAAAAGCCATTGAATTGGCTAGCCCTGGTGCATCTGCTGACTGTCCAGTGACCACAGAAGCCATTCGATGGTTGGCTTTGTGGATGGCTTTTGACGACATCATTCAGGTGGCACATCTAAAAAGCAAAGCAACGCGGTGGCAACGTGTGTCAACAGAAGTGAAACTCAAAGAGGGCGAGTTGCTTAAAGTCTATGACCACTTCAAGCCGGGTGTGCCAGAGATTGCAGCCATGCTGCCGTCCTCTTGGGCTCAGGGTTTATTGAGGTGGGACCGTGCACGTATTTTGAAGGGCAAGGCCGCGTGGTCAATGCCGATTAAGTTGGCTCGTCACTCCGTTGTTGGCCTTTTGAGTTTGCGCTTTTTGGCGGCCATGCGGGCACTGCGGCCCCTTGGCAGTCGCTATGCTACCGAACAAGCGCTCATTGAAGAATGGCTTGAAGGCATTGGCCAAGCTTGCCTGCGTTCGTCTGAATTGGCTTTAGAAGTTGCAAGGTGTGGGCAGTTAATCAAAGGCTACGGCAGTACCAATGAGCGTGGTAAAGACAACCTGCTGCATATTTTGAGAACGGTTTGTCAGCCTGCAGCAGATAAATCTGTGGATGTTCAAGCGTCAGTTGTGGCTCAAATTAGGAAGGCTGCTTTGCAAGATGAAAAAGGGCAGTCTTTTGATCTTGCCTTGTTACAACATGGTGCGCCTGCGCGCCCCGTCAAAGAACAACCCATTCTTTGGATGAAAAATCCGAGAGTAAAACAAACTTCATAAAAAACTGACATTGATTTAGACCCACAGGAGACATCATGAAAAATACCCACCAAGTCCATTTGAGTTCTCAATTCACACGGCGTACGCTTGCTGCCGCTTTGTCGGTGCTTTTGCTTGGTCCTGCTTTGTGTGCCAATGCACTGGCTCAAACTTGGCCTTCTAAGCCGATCAAAGTGGTTGTCAACTTTCCACCGGGTGGCGCTGCTGATCAAATAGCGCGTGCTGTTGGCATACCTTTGGCAGAGGCTCTGGGCCAACCCGTTGTGATAGAAAACAGAGGCGGTGCCAATGGCAATTTAGGTGGCGACCTGGTGGCCAAGTCTGCCCCCGATGGCTACACCTTCCTCATGAGTTCTGGTGGCATGGTGTCTGTCAACCCACACATTTATGCGCGCATGTCTTTCGATCCCACCAAAGATTTGGTGCCAGTGGCTTCTGCTGCCAGAGTGTTGGTTTTCTTGGTGGCCAAACCCAGTTTGCCTGTTGACAATATTCAAGGCTTTTTAAAGTACGCCAAAGAAAATCCAGGCAAGCTTTCTTATGGTTCAGCAGGCAATGGCAGCTCGCCCCATTTGGCCGGTGAAATGATGAAGAGCCAAGCCGGATTGTTTGCAGTGCATGTACCTTATCGCGGTGCTGCACCTGCTCTGCAAGATGTGTTGGCCGGCCAATTGGATTTTTACTTTGACCCAGGCATCGGCTTGGGGCAGGTACGTGCCGGCAAACTCAAATTGTTGGCGGTGGGTAGCCTGAAGCGGTCTCCCTTGTTTCCAAACGTGCCCACTTTGGATGAGTCGGGCCTCAAAGGTTTTGACGCAGACACCGTGTTTGGCTTCTATGCCCCAGCAGGTACACCTGCCGATGTGATCAGCAGAGTTAACCGTGAAATCAACCGCATCTTGTCAACGCAAGCTTTGAAAGATCGCATTCAAAACTTGGGTGGTGAAGCCTTGCCTTTAACGCCAGCTGAGTTTGGCGCACGCGCTACTGAAGACGCCAAGCGATTTGGCGAAATCATTCGGGAACGCAAAATTGTGGGTGATTGATTAATTGGGGTCAGATCAACATTAATTTCCAATCTAAAGGGCAAAAGGCTAAGGGGGGCTGACAATAATTGGGGTCAGATCAACATTAATTTTTTGTGATTCACAGCGACCTATGCGCCAAGTAAATTAATGTTGATCTGACCCCATTTATTGAGCCCCCCTTAGCCTTTTGCCCTTTAGATTGACCAAATTAATGTTGATCTGACCCCAATTAATTGCTGAGGCGGGAAAGGTAGTGGGAGATGGCTTTGAGGTCTTCGTCTGAGATGCCATAAAGAGAGGCGATCATGATGGGGTCTCGGCCGACGGCTTGGTTGGCTTTCATGGCGCGCATGGTGTGAAGCAAATAGTCCTCACGTTGGCCTGCCAACCTAGGCATTTGATCTCGTCCAACATAGGTAGGAAGGTGGCAGATGCCGCAGCGCATTTCTTTAGACAGCGTTTCGCCTTTGTCGTGCAAACCTGCTTGCTTTTGCGCGGTGGGCTTGGCAATTTTCAAACTGGAATAGTAGGTGGCCAATTCGGTGAGTTCGGTGTCTGGCACATTGTCTAAGACACCCTTCATTTGAGGAATGTCACGCATGCCTTCGCGAATGAGCACCAATTGGTTTTCAATGAAAATCTTGGGTTGCCCTGCGAGCGAGGGCATGTCTTTGATCACAGCATTGCCATTGGGCCCGTGACACGCATTGCACATGTTAGCCCGAGCAGGCAGATTTTGAGCGGCAGAAAAAAGGGGGGCCAAAATGGCCACCCCTAGGAAGGCCAAGGCCCTCCATTTGGAACTTCGTGTCATTGTTACTTGCTGTATGACACTCGGTAGATCACACCATTTTGCTCATCAGACACCAACAGGGCGCCATCGTTCATTTGGTGCAAATAGGCAGGACGGCCCCACCAGCTTTGATCCGCTTCGTTGGAGAAGCCGGTCATGAATGGTTCGACTTTGGCGTTTTTGCCATCGGCATCAGCGCGAACCATGACCACGTCGTGACCAATTTTCTTGGTGCGGTTCCATGAACCTTTGCGTGCGTTGAACAGCACGTTGCGGTATTCAGCGGGGAACATGTTGCCGGAGTAAAAAGTCACGCCCATGGTGGCAGAGTGAGGGCCCATCAAAGCAACAGGCTGCTCAACGCCATCGCAAGCCTTGGCTTTTTTGACATCGGGGTCTGGCATGTTGCCTTGGTGGCAGCTTGGAAAACCATAATGGCCGCCCAACTTCATGCGGTGCATGGTGTCGTTGGGTGTGTCGTCGCCCAACCAGTCACGGCCGTGATTGCTGAACCACATTTCCTTGGTGACGGGGTGCCAGTCAAATCCAACCGTGTTGCGAACGCCACGCGCTAGCACTTCCATGCCAGAGCCATCGGCGTTGTAACGGCGAATTTGAGCGTACTCTTCACTGGGAGGCTCACAAATGTTGCAAGGCGCACCGAAGGGCACATACAGTTTGCCATCGGGACCAAAAGCGATGTACTTCCAGTTGTGGTGCTTTTCAGGAGGTAAATTGAACTTGGCTGTGAGGTCAACAGGCGCCACATTGGGGTTCTTGTCGATGCCATCAAAGCGCAACACTTTGTCGACGGAAATGACGAACAAAGCGCCATCTCTGTAAGCCACGGTAGGCTGGTCAAGCTTGTCGATCACAACGCGCGATGTGCGTGTGGTGCCGTTGTCTGTGATTTCATAAACACGGCCTAGAGGACGAGTGCCCACATAGTATTTGCCGCCGTCACCTTGCGCAATGGCGCGGCTGCCTGGCACGCTGTCGGCCCAAACTTCAACTTTAAATCCGGGTGGTAATTTGATTCTGTTAATTGGCACATCTGCGGCTTTGGTGGCCGTGAGCTTTCCGGGCAATGGTGCCAATGTGGAAGTGGCCATGTTTGCGGGCATGCCTTGCTTCCAAGCTGGGGCCGGCGCTGCTGGGGCTTGGGCATGGGCTGATAGAAAGCCCATAGATAACGAAACAGCCAAGCTAAGTTGCTTGAATCGACGCATCGAAAGTGTGTTCACACAAGTCTCCAAATGATAATTGAGGCTTGACTTTACTCAACTAATTGCTTGTCAGACTGAGAAGCTTGAACACTTGACTTTGCAGAAGGGATATTGAAATGATTGTTTGGGTAAACCCTTAAATCTCAAACCAATCACCCATGAAGTCGCAATCAATTTGCGATGAAAATGAAATTACAAATTCAGTTTGCTTGAAATTCCAATCACCCAATTGCGGGGTAGCAGTGGCTCAAAAAATTGCCGACTTGCTTGGTTGATGATGACAGAGCTGATGGCTTTTTTGTCAGTGAGGTTGTCCACGCCAATGTGAGCTTCGAAGTTTGCTGAACCCCAAGCAAAGCCTTGTTTGAGCCTGGCGTTGAGCAAGCCATAACCGGGCGCGGCACCCGTTGCATCATTGACGTCATTGGCCCAGAGGCTAGATCGTGCAATCCAATCTAAGCTGGCCGCTTTGCCTTGCAATGGTTTTTTGTGGGTGTTTTGAAAACCATTTTCTGCCCAAGAAATGGATGTGAACAATTGTTTTTGCGGAATGCCTGGCAATGATTTTCCAGCCAGTGTCGAGATGCCTGCATATTCAGCGCTCATCACGGTGGCAGTCATTTGTGTTCGCCAATTTGAGTTGAAGGCATGACGCGCAGAAAGCTCTAGGCCTTCACGCAATGTTTCAGAAGCGTTGGTGAAAGCCGTGCGGCCGCCCACTGACAAACTGGTCACAATTTCATTGTCTGTTTTGATTCGAAACACAGCAGCATCTAGACGAGTGCTTGGCGAAGGTGTCCATTTGCTGCCCAACTCAAGGTGCTGACTGCGTGAGGGAATTAAATTGGCATTGAACAAACCGACCACAGAGTTGCCTGACTTGGTGTACACCGATTCGGAAAGTGTGGGCGTTTCAAATCCCTTGCCTTGGTTCAAGTAAATGTTCAAGGTGTCACTGACGTGCCATGTGGCGCCTAGGACTGGATTGGCCGCTTCATAACTGACCGTGCCAGAACCATTGACACCGTCTGTGAGGTAATCGTCTTTGCTTTTGAGTTGAACATTGCTTTGGCGAACACCCGTTACAAAAGTCCAATCTGACAAGACGCGCCAGTTGGCTTGGGCAAAGTAATCGCGGTTGGTACTTTCATTCAATTCTTTGCGGTTGGTGTTGCCTGTTTTTTGTCCGGCAGTAGCAGGACCACCTTGACGATTTTCTCCAGAGTAGTCTTGGTCAAATCCGGCCACCCAATCTACTGCTTTGCCACCTTCCAAGTTTTGTTTGCCTTGGATTTGCAAGCCTAGCCCATGAAAATCTCTTTCGAGTCCAACCCACGAACCTGCAGTGGCAGAGGCTGCTTGGTATTGCAAGTTATCGCGATTGCCACCGTAAATGCGCGCTTGAATGCGAGTGTTTTGATTGAGCTTGTGTTCAAGCACAGCGCCTGCTTGTTCTTGGTTTACTGTTTTTCGTGTGTCGTTCACCAAAGAAAAATTGCCAGCTTGTTTTGGGTTGGCCAAAAACTGCGCTGCAGTCAAGCCAATAGGGTCTTTGGCATAGGGCATGCGAAAAACATTGGCAATCAACTTCAAGCGTGTGTCTGCGCTCAGGTCGACAGTGGCCACGCTGTTGAGTTGTTCTCTTTTCGCTTGGCTGTTGTTGCGGTAGCCTTGAATTTCGAAGGTGCTGTAGTCGGCCACAAAACCGACGTTGCCGCTGCGTTGGCTGAATTGCCAATCTGTGCGCTCAAGACCATAGCTGCCTTTGAAAATTTGCGCTTGTGCTGTGGGCGTGAGATCGGCTTCTCGTGTGAACACTTGAATGACACCGCCGGCCGAGTTGCCGTAGAGCTGCGCTAAGGGGCCCGTTAAGACTTCGATTTTTTCTGCCGAGGTCAGGCTAACAGTAGAGGCTTGCCCTTGGCCATCGGGAGTGGTGGCGGGAATGCCGTCTGTGATGAGGCGGAAACCTCTTAAGCCGAATGCCGATCTGGCGCCGAACCCACGCACCGATATCTGAACATCTTGCGCATAGTTGTTTCGGTTTAAGGCAACCACCCCCGGCGCTCTGGCCAAGACATCGGACAAGTTAACTTGGGGGCCACTGCTGCGAATGGTTTCTGCATCAATGGTGTAGATGGAGGTGGGGGCATCGAATTGGCGTTGGGTTAGGCGGCCGCTTTGGACTAGGACTTCATCGGTGGGCAGATTGGTTTGAGCGTAGGCCCAATTCACGCTGACACTGGAAAGCAGTGCGATGTACCAAGCGGATTTAAAGCAGTGCTGTGTAGAAAGTTTTGATAAATTCATGAGTGGGGTGTCTTAATAGGCCAGTTTAAATATCTGGCATTTCTTTTTTGGCATCATCATAGATAGAAAGTTCCCTTGCAAAATGAGGGTTTTCCGATTCAATGGCGCATCAGTGAATTGCGCTCACAAAGAACCTATGAAACAAACTCACCAACCTGGGGCTTGGCCCTCGCCTTTATCAGCCAACTTGTTGGCCCAAGCGGGCAGCAGCTTAATGTGGTCGCAGCCCCTGGGCGACGAT
>Ga0208856_1000289_pt1 | contig 20756 bp, 22 predicted proteins | sample LakMenEpi13Jul12_FD_150690 | JGI IMG/M metagenome (GOLD analysis project Ga0208856, IMG submission 150690) | Freshwater microbial communities from Lake Mendota, WI - 13JUL2012 deep hole epilimnion (SPAdes) | ecosystem: Environmental > Aquatic > Freshwater > Lentic | place: Lake Mendota, Madison...
CCCGGAGCGGTCTTCCGCTTCGAGTAAAACTCGTTCATCGATATCGCACCGGACGAGAACGTGCCGGAGCCACCGGCATCCGTGTACCACGTCACGCCGCGATACGCATTCAAGTTGTTGCCCAGCGCGAACTCAGCATTGATGTCGTTAATGCTGATCGCGCCGGACGACTGAAGCGTAGGCATCGATTACTCAGCAGTCGGCGACGCAACCGGAACCGGAGGCGGAGGCGACCACGGCATCGTGGCCTCTGTGATCGCCTTATCTGCGATCTGCTTTGCGATGCGTCCGTTGACATGGGATTCGTAATCACCAACCACGACAGACTTGATCCAGCCGAGAACAATCTCCTCTGTAAGCTGATCAAACGGCACGAACTGGTCGGCGGGGATATTTGCAGCCGAGAATGGCGTTGCCCCGGCAAAGGAGCCTTCATTCCCGTTCGCGTCAACACCCTTCTTTTCCCAGTAGGTCTGGCATACGGCCTGCGACAGGGTTTCGCCATCGGCGTTTACCTCGTCACGCACCTTCATGTTGGTAACCTTCCACGTATACGTCATCGTCATTGCAGTCTCTCCTTCAGAGATTTGATCTCAGCCACAGCGGCCTCGATCTGAGATTGTTGTTCCTTAACAGCTTGCCAAAGAACAGCCACCATTCGACCATAGTCGAGGGACTTAACTGTCTCGCCATGCGTCTCGGTGTTCGGGTCGTAACCGCCGGTCTCTAGCACAAACTCCGGCAGACCAGCCTCCTCGACGTCTTGCGCGATGAAGCCGATATCTGCTCGACCGTCCGCGTTCCATGTAAATCGCTTTGCGTCGATAACGCTTAGGTACTTGGCTGCGGAGTCGAGGGTTACTACGTTCGACTTCAGGCGGCGGTCTGAGTAAGCGGTGACGTTTCCGCTAAACGTGACGTTTCCGCTTGAATCGCACTGCATGACGTTAGCGCCACCGGCGTTTCTAAAAATAAAGAGGCTGGAGGATTGTATGTACCAGTGACCAGCGTGGTACTGCATCTTTCCTGAGAACTCGCCAGACCAGTCATGCGAGTTGGCGCGCCAGTCACCAACGGTTCTCAGCGCGGTAGTTGCTGCAGGATCTGTGTAATACGTTGTGTCATTGCTGTCGTAAAAAATTGGCGCACGGAGACTTCCGCCAGCCTGCAACGCGCTGTTTACATAGACGTTGCCTCCGCCAAGCGGATCGCTGCCATTGTTGACTGACATGACCTGCGAGGACATGTCGTAATCGGTGTAGAAACGAATGCCTTGGTACGAAGAGTTTGCGCCAAGCTTGATTCCGGTATGGAACGCGATGCGAAGATCTGGGTAGGGCCACGACCAACCGCCGCCTTCTTGGTAGATGGCGTACGACTCCGTCCCCACTCCAGAGTCTCCCCCCTCGCCTATGAACTTAATTCTGCGGGTAAGGAGGTAGTTAAGAGTGCTTGTGCTTGCGCCGTCTACGTAATAGCCGGTGTTGTCCAGATCGTAGTAAATATTAGATCTGAGATCGCCGCCGCAAATCGTCGGGCGACCAGAGTAATAGTTTAGGTACAGGAGGCTGCCGTTTTTGCAATCTAAGTGCAGGTTGCCATCGGTTGCGCATACAGACGCATCCGAGCTTGGCCTTCCATTTGTACCGACATACAGGTACTGACTCCATGATGTATTAGGGCCAAACAATGCCCCTCCCCGCATACGAAGCGCGGAGTCGCTGGTGCTGTTTGGGTCAATGTAGTACCCGGTATCATTTCTGTCGTAATAAATTGGCGATCTTGTATCACCATGGATATCAGCGGTGTTGCGGATATTGATGTAGTTGGACTCGCCTAAGTACATCGTCTGCGAGCTGTTATTGCCGTACCAGTGCTGCGCCTCAACAACGTATGCGCTGAAGTCCCAGCGCGGCTCATTGTTGACGTTATTTACGCACTTGATTCTGTTGGGGACGGCATAGTTAAGTCGAGACGTGCTGTGCGGGTCTAAGTAATAGCCGGTGTCGTTACTGTCGTAGAAGATTGGCGCACGAGAAGACCCGTTTGACTGAAAATTGCCGCTTGTATCAATCCAAGCGTTAACCGCGTTCCACGAACCAAATGTGACGCCGTTTGCACCACTAAGATTAATTGATCCAGCAGCAGTGCTTTGTAAACTACCGCCTTGCCACGTAGTCGGGAATGCGTGAATAGTCTGATTGTTGCTTCCAGCTTGGTAAAAGCGAATTACGCCATAGTCGCCAGAGCCGCCGCCATGATAGATAAACGAACCAGTATTTGACCCGCCATTTCCATAAGAAAGGTTTCCCGCTGCGTTTAATGAAGTTCCAGCATTAGGATCTATGTAGTAAGTTGTGTTTTCGCTGTCGTAAAAGATCGGCGCACGAGCAGATGATCCCTCTACAAGGAAATAGTCGCCGCCCACGACTCGCGCACGCCAGCTTCCATTTTGATTCAGGAAGCCTACGTTGTTGCTGGTATCAGCGTAAAAATAACCGCGAACAGTGCCAGCATGGCCATCTCGGATGCGAATGCCTCCATTTGAATTTCCACCTAGCGAGACGTTCCAATAGTTCCCGGAATCCGAGTAAAAATGGTTGCCGTACGACTGGTTGTATATGCCGGTCGCTCCGTAGTTGCGGAACCAGCCGCCGAGGTCGTTGTATACGTCGCCACAATTGATGACGTTTAGGCGAGACGAGCCTTGAGGGTCTGAGTAGTACCCCGTGTTGTCCGTGTCGTAGAAAATGTTCGACCGTACGCTGTTATAGCCATAGAGAATTCCGGATACTTCCATCTGTGCCGGAGTCCTCAACGCACGTAAGTCGCCGGTGATATTCGTGAAGGACTCGGTCGTAGTCTGCGTCGCAGACCAGTCTCCGACCATATTCATGACGTTGTCGTAGAACGAGGCGTTGTGAATCTTGCGAAGTACAATCGTGCCGTACTCCCACGAAGACCCCGCGCCTCCGAATACAACGCAGAATCTGTTGTCCTTGAAACCAAGACGGACGGACTTTGCGCAGCTACCAATGACGTTGGCGCTGGTGTTGTACCAGCTCGTACTCCAGTTGTGACCGCCAACGATAACGGTCGAGACAGCGTTTCCGTTGTACTCGTAGATGTCGAACACCATGTGAACCATGCCGTAGTTGGCAGTGGTTCCGGGCAGGTAGAAAATGACCATGCCGGTCGAGGTGCCGCCAGCACCCCAGCTCACGTTCGGTCGTGCGATGTTGTTGCCCTGCTCGAAGTGCGAGCGGATCGTCATGTTTCCTTGGTTGCTGATTGCGGCGACGTTACCGAGCGACTCAGCTTCTCGGAAAATCCAGCCGCGATCGGCGGTGGAGTTCATCGTGAAATACGTCGCCCAGTCAGCAGACACAGCGCCGTACGTGCCAAATGTTCCTGTCTGCCCGAAGTAAAGACCGTATATCGGTCGATATCCACTTCCGGTATACAGGTTAATTCCATATCCATCCGGGGAAGCCGAGTTGACGGTTACCCCAACATTGAAATTTGTGTGGCCCGTGACCGTGCCGCCGCTTGTCGTTAAAAGACCAAGTTGGCTAATAACGTGAGCTGGGCTTGACTTACGGCAGTAGTTATCCGACCCGCTGTTCGTCCAGAAAGCCGCGATCGACGGGTTCTCTGTGTTACTGCTTGACTGATTGAAGTGAACGCCGAAGAAGTAGCGACCGTAAATGTCGCCGCCGCTGTCTCGCTGGACGAGCCTGTTCGCGGTCGCTGCGGTGTCGGCACCAACAGTGATTGTTCCGTTTCCGGCTGCGTCTCCCATCCGCAGGCCGCCGCGAGCCTCGATCGGGCTTTGCACATAAAGCCCAGCAGTCTGTCCACCTCTTGGGAGGTACAGCCCGTAGCTTGCAAAATTGGCAACGTCGTCCGTTGCCTCGGATCGAATTGTTAGCCGTCCACCAGCCTTGGATATGCCATTGGTGCTGTCAGTAAAGTAGAGAGTGCCGGTCAGCGTCCCGCCGCTCAACGGCAGATAGCTCGACAGCGATGAGCTTGTGATGTACCCGCTAGGGTTCGTGCTGTTGTACGGCGTGTAGCCGAGGGCAGTCGTAACCTGACCGGAGGTCAGCGTCAGGGTACCGCCAAGCACAAGAGATCCACTGCTGGTAACAGAGCCAGTAAGAGTCAGCCCAGAAACGGTTCCGGTTCCGCTGACGGAGGTGACCGTTCCAACATTGGTTGTGTAACCAGCAGGGTTAGTCGAGTTATACGGCGTATAACCAAGAGCTGTAGTCACCTGACCAGAAGTCAGCGTCAGCGTTCCGCCAAGGGTCAGACTGCCGCTGCTTGTGACAGAGCCGGTAAGAGTAAGGCCGCTGACTGTTCCGGTTCCGCTGACGGAAGTTACCGTGCCGACGTTAGTCGTGTAACCAGCAGGGTTAGTCGAGTTGTACGGCGTGTAACCAAGAGCAGTCGTTACCTGTGCGCCAGTGATGCCAGTCAGGTATCCGCTGTCGTTCGTAAACGTGCTGACATTTGTCGGCTGCGTATACGAGAACACGCCAGTCGATGAGTTATACGAAAGTGATCCAGTCGCGCTTACGGCTGAACGCGCACGGGCGTTCGTGAAGTACAGGTTAGTGCTGCCTTCTGTAATGCCATCGCTGTTTGGCGTGGTGTAGCTGAAGGTGCCGGTCGTATTGTTGTACGACAAAGAGCCAGAGGCTGAGATCGAAGTCCTTACGCGAGAGGTCGTGTGGTAAAGATTCGTGCTGCCTTCCGGAACCGCATCAGTGCTTCCGGGTGATGCGCTAATTTCAACGTATGCTGAACCAGACCAGCGATAAACCTTCGCGCTGTCTATGGCGATGTAGATCTTTCCAGAGTCTCCAGTCGCTGGGAAAGCCGCGAGGTTCGCGTACTCAAGGACGTCGTCAACGTAAGACGGCAAGTGCGATGACGCAATCTTTCCGGAGCTGTCTAGTCCGGCGTAGCCATTAGCAACGCCCTTATTTGCGGCGTTCTCTGGCGTAAATCCGAGTGCGGTCGTTACATCGCCGGACGCAATATTCGTGCCAACGGTAACGCGGCCTTTCCCATCAACAGTTACTTTCGAGTACGTTCCAGCGGTGACGCCGCTATTCGCAAGCGTCAGCGCGACAGGTGAGCCGGTCGTGCCGGTTCCGGTAACGTCTCCGGTGAAGTCAAGGGAGCCAGACGGAATGGCGACCCAAGACGGATTAGTGCCATCAGTGCTGAGATACTTGCCGCTGTTGCTGGTTTGCGAAGGCAGAAAGCTGTTCTTAACAGCAGCACTCGGGCTGCGAACCTCAGATACGTGCAGGTACTGGGCGTGATCGTCGTCAGACAAGCCAGACAAGTTACCGTGGTCAGTAGCAGGGTTTGCAACGGAGCCAACTGCGGAGATCGAACGCAGATCGATAATGCTGACAAGTTGGGCGTTTACGCTATTTTCGTAGCCGTTTGAAGCTTTATAAATCAGTTTGTACAGCGGCCTAAACTCAACCGATGGGAACCCTGTGAGCGTTAAATCAGCAAAGGAAAACGCTTCAGCCTCGCCCAAATTATCGGTAGCAGATTGACCGATGATTGCAATAACGGGGTACGTTAAATTGTTTGTGGCCAGAATCCATGTCGTAGCGTGTTGGTTATTGCCAACGTCTTCTGTACTCCAAACACCACCAGAGAATGAGTTGTACTGAGGTCTAGATGTACCCTGCCTGAACGGGAAATCTGTGGGGGCGTCCATAACCCACGAAGTGCCTTGCAGGTGCAGGACTGGAATCTTCGCGGGGAACAACAAGTTCTGTTGATATGTACCAGCGGTAGGCGTAGCAGTCGACACGATGTCGATCTTCATGTCCTCGTCAAAGAACGTACCAGACTCAATTGCAATCTGAGTAGCAGCATCGGTAGCTGAGTTGTTCAGCGTATAGCCACTAGCCAAGAAACCATTCGCGATAGCAGCGCCGCGTGTGCGGTGCAAATACTCGTGAGTCTGCCAGTCGAGGACAACACCATGGCGTTCGTCGCCAAAGTAGACAGCCGTCGATGTAGTCGCGTTCCAGTAGACGTACGCTGTCGGCGCATGGTCTGCCCAAGAGAAATACGACATCTGGGTCGAGAGGACGCCAGACGAACTGAAGTAGATGTAGTGCAGTCCAGTCGTGTTCGGAATAACGACAGTCTGGGCGGACGTATAGGTGTACTTTACGCCCTTGCACCAAACTACGAACTCAGACGCGACAGGGGCAATCGTGAAAGTGCGAGTACCGCTATTGAAAGAGATCGTGGACTGCGTCTTATCGGCATGGCCAATAGGCTCGCCGGTAGGATCTACTGACGGTTCCCACGCCGTACCGTTCCAGACGAGCTTCTCTCCTGCGGCAGGCGCGTCAGTCGAGACAGCGCGGCCTTGGATCTTGGCTACGTTTGGTGCGGAAGAAGTACCGGAAAGGTCTCCACCAATCTCAACCTTATCCGAGTTGAGATTGGTGAAGTTGGCGTCCAGCTCATTATTGGTAAGCGGACTGCCCTTCCCTGCGCGGGTAGTAATATTCGACATGCCTTTCCCCTATTAGGAGATCGTTACAGTCCAAGTCACCGTCATCGTGTCGGCAGCACCCTTGTTCACGACTGCGAACACGGTACGGCAGAGCATGGTTCCGCCCACGCCAGAGTTGAAAAGACCCGCCTCGGTCACCGCGCCTGTGCCGATTCCGGCATTGAAGGTGGCAACGTAGGTCGCAACCGCGTTGGTCGCGGTTCCGCTGGTCAGCGAAGCGCGGCCAAGCTCGCCGCCGAGGGCGGTATCGCCAACGACAGGAGAGGAGGTTCCAGAGCCGACAGCCATGTGGCTCATGACCGCAGATGCCGTGCCAACCATGCGAGAAGCAATGAAGTTCTTGCCGGTGGTTACGACGAGGTTGTTGAGGTCACGCTCGTCCTTCAGATTTCCACTTTCGTCGAAAATCTTGATCTGGAGCCGACCGCTAACCTTGATGTCTTCGAAAGCTTTCATCTAATTAGCCTCTGTCAGAAGTAGAAAGAAGAACCAACATAGTCTTCGGCGAAGTAAGTGATGTCGGCATAATCCGTCATCCTTGCATAGCCGGAGTCCGATGCGGCCAACGATTCGCTGGGATTCTTTCCGAACTCCAGCAAAGAGTCGTCTATTGCATACTCAACGTCATCTTCGGTTCTGCCAAAAAAGGCGAGGTATGAAAAGTTATCAATGGCAGACGTCTCGTCCGCCCTATGGGTCGAGAAAACAGAAGAAATCCCGTCCCCGAATACTACATTTTCCGAAGCCCCCTTTGAAGTTTCCAGTGAGTGGGCTTCTTCGACTGACTGCAAGTCAGAGAGTGATAATCCAAAGTCTAGGATTATCTCGTCAATCTGCGGGAACTCATCAGACAATGACTTGCCTGAAGATATCCTTGCGCTATCTGTAGTGCCGTTAGACGTTTCCAAAGACTTTTCAAAGCCTTTGGAAACAGCATCTATCGCCAAGTAGAGATCAGAGAACCCCTTGGAGGTGTCAAACGCAAGAAGCTCGGAAAACCCATCAGTCTGATCCGAGATATGCTTGCCAGCGTCGAATCGGCTGAAATCGTATACGCCAAACAGGTCGCCGAGGCCTAGGCCAAAATCAAGGGTCGATGCATCAAGGGCATTAACCGCATCGACAAGGTTCTTGTCGAATATCAAGAACGCCTGATCGGCGGGAACTTGAATAGTGTCGTTGACCCAGCGATCTGGCGGGGTCGGGTCGGCGAACACATTGGCCGCCGCAAGCTGAACGTAGCTCGACAACGCATAAGCGTTGACGAACGTGACCGTGTTCTTGAGATTTACGTAATCAGCGGAGTCCCGAAGATTTACGTATTGAGTAGTCGCCCTCGCGTAGACATGAAGCGGCTCAGTGCGGAGTTTCTGGAACTCCACATCTGGTGCAGCTTTTGGGATATCGAGGACAACACGAATCATTAGAAGTCAGAGCGAACGCGCAACTTGATGAGATCGTAAACCGTCTGGATTCCTGACCCATTCTGCATCTCAATCTCAGCCTCGTACACGCCAGCGGCGTCCAAAGCTTGAGAGTTCCACTGAAACGCGACGCGGCCATTAACGGCGTCCGTTACGGAGCCGGTAATAGTCGTCTTAATGGTTGTTGAGCCGACCTCGCGAATCTTTAGACGAACCGTCGCGCCGGTCAGGTCAATTGCCTGCCAAGTGTTCGGGTCGCTTTCGTCAAGAATCTGGCCGACAGCGGCGGAGTTGCTGTCCTTCAGGTTCAGATAAAGAACCGGAAGGGTATCTCCCTCTACGAGGGGGATGGTTGCGCTATAGCTCATACGAACTCCCTAGGTGCAACCGACAACGCGCCGCCAGCATAGCCGTGCTTAGACTTGCGAATCGCAATCCCAAGCGCCTTGTCGAAAAGAATCTTGTTCATGCCAGCGCGATCCGGGTCAGACCAGACCTTCTGGGGCTGAATCTGAAGCCGGTACAACGCACCCTTGATGAGCGTCTCAGAGTTCTCGTTCGCGATGTAATCGGGGATCGAGGTGCTGCTCTGAGACGGCTTGAGCGAGTACAGGACATACAGCGTCTCGCTCACGGAAGGCGTCGGAGCCACCGTGATGGTGTCGCTATCGTTCATCGTGTACACGCGAGCGGGGCCGCTGCCAGCCGCCATGAAGATGTCTACCGGCGTTACGGGAGACAGCTTCTCGTAGCTCGGCGAGGCGGTCGTCCCGCGATTCCGGTAGACGCCGAGAACGTGATTGATCTCAGCGCCAGCCGGAGGACTCAGGTCGATTTCGTTCGTGCCAGCCGGAACAATCGCGTCTTCAATTGGCTGAATCCAGATGTCGGTCTTGATGCAGAACTCAATCGCCGCATCCTTAAGGCATTGCGCGATCGAAAAGACAGGGCATCCCGGAACTTCCAGCAGGACTTTGTTTGCTAGATCGGTATATTTCACTCTGCCTTACCCCGTTTCAGCCCTTAAATTTCCCGCTTGGGAATTTGATATCAGCCCTGTGCCGCCTGCCCCGGAGGGATTCGCGGACGCGGGGTGGATGCCGAATCGGACTGCGTCTTGATGCCAAGCGAGTTCTGGAACGCCTGAAGATGCGCTTGCGCACGGGCAACATTCCCGGCGTACTCGGAATCTTTCGAGTAAGCGCGATACAAAAGGTAGTCGAGAATCGCGTTTGCGTAGATGTCGTCGATGTCGATAACGGTCGTCGCAATATCTGCAAGCTCGTTCGGGCCTCCGGTTGACGTAACCGTCGTAGGGGAGGAGCTATAAACGATTTCGATAGCGGCCGCGTTCGTCGGCTTCGGGTAAAGGTAGAACGTCTTCGGATCGAGCGGGTTATAGATGTAATGCTCGATCAAGGTCGTGCCAACGGTCGGCGTGTTGTGCCAATCCGGAAGCTGATCGTCCATGATTCGCCGATCAATCTGGCGAATCGCCTTGCCGCTAACATTTCGAACAACATCAAGCAAGCGAAGCGCAGCAGAGGGAAGCGTTTGCTTCGACCCAGCAGCGCAATTGAAAGTCGTGTTTACAGTCTTCGCGTCAGGGCGAACAAGGACAACCTCGCGTTGCGCGTCATTGAAGAACTTCAGAAGTTCCTGCTTCGCCCAGCGAGTGCCAGTCGTGTCCTGAAGGATGATCTGCGCACGGTCAATGATCTCAACCACTTTTACCGTAGCCATGTTTTAACCTTCGTAATACGGTTCTAAATCAGGGTTGTCAGCGTACACAGGGTTCCAGTCCCAGATCACGCCGGTACGTTTGTTTCGAAGTTTCTTGGTTGGAGCGACAGGCACATCTTGCACCTGAATCCTCGGCTTTCCAAGAGCCTCGACCTCATGTTGCAAATCATGCAACTTCTTTCTTCGGTCAATCGTCACGCCAAAGTTTGCCTTGGCGTATTCGTAGAGTTCGTCTTTGCTCATGCCATTGATATCCATAAGAAGAATCGGGGAGAGCATGGTTACCCATGCCCTCCCCTCTCCTATTACATGCCGGTCAGCTTGAGGGCCACGCCACAGGTCGGGTGAACAACCTTGTAGCCATAGACCTTCAGGCCGCGAACGCCATCACCGAAGGACGACTCAAGGCGAACCGTCTCAGTGTTGGTGAACTGCGAAGCGAAGCAAGCGAACTTCTTGTGACCAGCCAAGCAGAGGCGCTTGCCAGCGTCACCGCCCGAACCAGCGGCGAGGAGGTTCGACTGATAGACCGTGAAGCGGTCGATCATGCCAACCTTGCCGTTGCGCAGCGGCGAAGCCGAGTCACCAGTGAGGTACGCGAACTTCAGATCCGACTTCTTGAGAAGCTCGATCACCTTCGGCGAGACAACGAGGAAGCGATCGCTATCCGGGATGTTGTCTTCGTCGAGGATACGGGCAGCCTCAAGGATCGGGTCGAGGATGTTCGACGCGGTCGGGGTCGTGGTCACGTCCACCGAGTTGCCAGACGCCACGCCAGACACGATGTTACCGAGAACGTCCGTCTCGACAGCAATGCGCATCTGCTCGGAAGCGTCACGGGCAGCCTCGTCCCAGAAAGCGATGTCGCTTTCGGCCTTCAGCACATCGTCCACCTTGAAGGCGTACGACTTGGCCTTGTCAACGAGCAACTCGATGGTCGAGGTCGTCACGTCCTGATACGAGATCGTGCCGGTGTAGTTCGCGACGGTGATCGCCGGAACCGTACGGATCACAACCTTCGAACCCTGACCCGAGATCTCACCCTCGTAGTCGTTGTTCGTCACCTGCTCAAGAACAGACGCCGCGTAGAACTTCGCCTGAAGCTTCTTCGAGAAGATATCAGGGACGAAGCCAGCCGCGTTGTTCGCAACCCAGCCGCCATTGGCGACCGTAAAGTTCATAGCCATTTCAAAATACCTTTAGAAAAGAGTTGTACTGCTTGTCAGCGTACACGACCCTCGGCCCACGCCTTGTCGATCTCGGACTCAAGCCGCTCGTAATCACGGCGGTTCAAACCCTGAATCTCTGCGCGAGTCCAGACTCGCTTGTTGCCGACATTCGGATTTCGCGCCTTCGGCAATTTTGGCTCTGCCAATTTCTTTGCCTCGGACACTACGTCCACCTTCGGTGCAGAATTCGTGACGCTCTTAAATCGGTCGAGAAGCTCGATAACTTCCTCGGCAGTACCGTTCTTGGCAATCCGTTTCCAAGTTCCGGTCTGTCCGTCGAGCCATGTCTGGAACCCGTCGTCTCCCGCGATATCGGCGAAATCGGGATGCTTCGCCTTCACAGCAGAGACATGGAGTTCCAAAGTTCTCTCTTCCTCAGACTTCCGATAAAGCTGCGCCGTCTGCTTGAGATCTGACTGAAGCTTCTGAAGCTGTTTAAGAAGCGGCTTGGCGATATCCGGATAGTCGCGTTCCAATGCTTCTATCTCAGGATCTGGGCCTTGCACTTCCTGCTTCTGAGCCAGTTCTTGCTCAAGCAGGGCAATTCGATTGGCAAGGGTTTCGCTAGTTTGTTTAGCGGCCTTGGCTTCCTCGATCGCCTTCGTCATTCTGGACTGCGCGTTTTTGTAGCGGTCTTCCGCTTTGGCAAGCTGCGCCTTCCAGTTATCGTCGGGCTTGGACGCACCATCATCCTCGTCCGACTTGGCCTTAACCTCAGCCTCCGTCTCCTGCGGCTCTTCAGGGGGAGTCTCTTCTTGAACCTCTTCCGGCTCAGGTTGCGGTGGAGTGTCCTCTTGGGCGTTAGCCTTCAGGGATTCCTCCTGTGCCTTCTTGTACTGTTCAACAAGAGCGTTTGCTTCAGCTTCCAGCTTCGCTGGATCATTCCTACTTGCCATTTATAACTCCGGGCCTTTTAGGCGTATCGGATCAAAGTTCAGCAGCGCGTGTCGTTCCCCGATGCGCTGCCTCCAGTACGGCTTTCGCCGAATCCTCTAACTCAAGTAATGCGCGTAACTCAACGACCCTACCCTGTTCAAAGCGGTAGTTGTCCGTTGTTTCCAGAGCCTTGTGGCATTGGGCGAGGCGTAGGCGGAGTAGGCTGGACAAGACCGTCCACTGAGGGTGGCTGGACAGCTCCAGCAACGCCCTCGCCTGATCCTTCGTCAGCTTCAAGCCCATTCATTTCTCCCAGCTCCGGCATTTCCTTGAGAATTCTGTCCGCGTCGATATCGAGCGACTTGGCGATATCCTTGATAAGCGCCTCGAAGTTCACCATCTGCCCCATCGCAGGGTTTGCGACGAGCGACATGAACTGCAACAGCCGCTGCGACTGCACTTCCTTCTGGATAAGCGCAGTCGATCCACGCGCAATAATCCGCATGTCACCCTTGATGCTCTCATCAGAGTTCCACGCCATGTTCCAATCGTACAACGCACGAACCATCGGCGCCAGCAGGAAGTCATCGATGTTCTTGATGACCGACTTCAGCGAGATGCTGGCCGCACCCATGAGCATAGACATGCCAGTGGCAGTCTTGTTCATGCCGCCAGAGGTAGAGCCATGCGTATAGGAGGGGAGCGAGGTGGTCTCATCGGCGAACCGACGGAACAACTCGATGACCCCACCCAATGCATTTGCATTACTCTCGGGCTGGTAGAAGCGAACCATCGGCATGGCAGCATCGCCGCCCTCGCGCAGGAAGATTCGCCACGGGTAGATCTGGGTCGGGTCTTCGCCAGCCGCAATCAGATCCGTGTTGACTTCAACGAGGGGGCCAGAGGAAATTGCCATGTTGTCGATGAAGATGCGGGTTGCCGCATTCATCGTCACCTGACTGTCTCGCATCTGGCGCGGTACGCCGACGCCCCAGAACTGGTGTGGGGTCTTCTCGTACGGAGCCAGTTTGTAAGGAATCTCCGCCCCGGGAAGTGGGTTGATCTGCGCCTTTAGAACGCGGTCTGAGCAGAGCCAAACATTGGCCGAGAAGATAGAGTTGAGATCATCATCAGGGATATCAACTCCGACATCGCGGAGATCCGCGCCGACGATGTCACCCCAAAATTCGAGTACCTCGTATCGATTCGACTCCGAGTACTCGTTAACATTGCTCAGGCTGCGACGATCCCGCTCATGCTGCAACTCTTGGTGGTTGCCATGGCGGAAGTTCGTCATGATGTAGTCGATCGCCTGATCGTCAAATCCCGGCGATGCTTTAAGCTCCGCAAGCTGCGACTTCGTGAGAACGTGACGGCGGTAAACGCCAGTCGAGTCCTGCATCGAGGTGGCAAACGGGTCGGGGTAAAGGTCGAACACGGAGACGCTTTCAATCTCCGGCAGAATCCGCTCTTCGTAAATCAGTACGTGCTGGTCGCCGTTGTGACGCCAGTGACCAGACCGCTCCACTCGCAGCGTCCCGGCCTTGATCGCCCCAGTCCCAAAGATGCACATCTCCATGATGGTCTCTTTGAGCTTCATCTCGAGATTGGCCTCGGACGTCTGATCATGGATGACCTCGGTCATCTTCTCAGCGCGTTCCCCGGCTTCCTTCTTGATGTACTCCTTGATCTCTTCGGTGCGTTCCCGGATCAAATCTTGAGCCTGTGACGGGTCAAGACCCGTCATCATTTTCATCTCCTTCGCCGCCTCGACCATGAGCTTGGCTTCCAAGCCGGGGATCGTGGGAAGCGGCGTAGGGTTGATGGAATAAAAATACTCTCCCGGTTGGAAGAGCAAATCGACGATACGGGAGTAAGCGGCCATGACCTTAGTTCTGGTAAGGCCAACATATACTCGCGAACGTCCGGGCGGGAGACGCGCCAAAATGTCAGGCTCGTAAATGCCAAGGAACTGGCGAAGGTCAACGAGCCACTCGTCTTCTATGCGCTGGCGGGAATCTTTCCAAGTCTCGAACTGACCCCGGAGCCGGGAACCAAGGTCATTGAATACAGCGGACTGTGAATCAGTCGGCGAAGACATGCCGTTCTCGACTACGAGATCGCCCGGCTCTGGATATTCGTCTTCTCTATTCATTAGTAACCCGCAATTGAGTCAGCAATTTCTGGCCTAGTAGACCACGTTCGTTCTCGACGCGGCATGGAGTTCAACCCGAATATTGCTATTGCATAAGCTACGACCCTGTCGTCAAAGCACCCATGCGCCGCATTCGTCTTGCCCCGTGCGTCAATGACGTACGTCCTCAACTCTTCCAGCAATTCCTTATCAGCGACCCCTGCCTCGCCCTGACGAATCAGGGCAGCGAGGTTGTCGATGATCAGCGGCTTGGTCTTACTCGTCGTAAGCCACCCCGCCTTCCGGGTCATCTTGTCCCCATAAGCGTGATCGACCGTCTGTTCGACATATAGATTTGGATAGCCCAAATCCTGTAATCTACGCAGAGTGGTCAACCCATGGTTGTTTCTCTCAACCAAGAGCCACGCCTTTTTATAATAGTATCCTAACGATTTCAAGATGTCACCATATTCCCACGGATCAACGTGTCCGTGCCAGCAGGCAACCTGCCTGCCATTGGAATCGACAACTTGTGCGCAACTGTAGTCGCCGTTCTCCAAGCCCTCGGCGACGTCCACTCCGATCGAATAGCGTTCTCCCTCCATGGGAGGCGACCACACTCGGAGCGGCCCCTCGGCCATAGGCCGAAAAACCCCCTCAACCACATCCCCCACGAAGGTTGGCGACCAAACCTCTTCCTGTACAGCATCCAAGTACTTCGGCTCCACAAAGGTACGTCCCGTAGTCAGGAACGCCTCCATGGGGGTAGCCGGATACTCCTGCCGGAAAAGGTCATCGCCTAACTCGGCAACCTTCGCCCTCCGCCAATAGAGCTGGGCATCCGTCAGCCCATACTCCTCGGCCAACATCTCTTCTTCCTCATCCCGGACAAAGTCGCCCGGGGGCTTTCGCGAGTACTCAGGAAGAAGGAACCAAGGCACGAAGATCAGCTTGTACTCACCCTCACCCCTCAATGCCTTGAGGCAAGCCTCGTAAAACCACCCCGACATGCCGTTGGCCGTGGACTCAAGGATGACTTCCGTCCCCTCGTCACCTACGGTCTGTAAGAGGCCAGCCGAGATATCCGTACCTTCGGGGTAGTAAGCCACCTCCGACCCATGGACGAACTGGTTAGTCTGCCCTCGGCCCGTCTGGCCGGTTCTCGCCGTACCCACTCGGTACTGCGACTCAATCCCGCCAAAGGCTATAAAGCCCTGTGAGCGGCTTTTAAGGGGTGGTTTGAAGAAGGGGTGCTGAAGCTTGTCGTAGAAGAAGCTGACCATCCTAAAGATGCTGGAGGTCGATTCCGCCAAATGGGATAGCACGAACGCGGAACTGTTCCGCTGACCCGTTACCCGCCAGAAGTATCTCCCCTGTACATAGGTCGAGATACCCAACTGACGGGCCTTAAGGATCAGAACCCGAACCTTGCCCGTCTCACGGCGCTGAGACTCAATCTCCTCGTGGACGAGAAGCTGGCCTCGGTTCATCCCGAAGGGGACGATCTTTCCCTGCTTGTTGACAATACGCAACAACTTCTTTGCGTATAGGGGGAAGTCGGACTTCAGCCGCTCGGCTAACTTGACGACTCGGGGGTCGTGCTTGGTAAACCGCTTATACCGGGAGGAGGAGGTAACGTGGAGAGGCTCATGGGCGGGGGTCTGGCTGCCCAAGGAAGCACCCCCCTCCCCCTGCTGCGTGATGTCGCCTTGTGCGGATATAGGTCACCTATGCCTTTAGGATGCCTTCGGCATCTTGCGATTCCCTAGAAGGGAAGACATCCCTTAATGGGATGTCTCGCCGTCGCCGATGTCGGCAAAAAAACCTTCGTTAACAGTCACTTGTGACTGTTCTGGAGCATAGATGCCGAGATGCTTCGCCAGAAGGTCTAGTGCCTTAACCCTTGCAGAAGGGTTTTCGGCACTAGCCGCCTCCTCTTTGAGTCGCTGAATGACCCATTCAGCGTTGACTTCCGCTTTATCCACAAGTTTTTGCCTCGTAGAGGCAATGAACTCCTGAACCTTCGGCTCCTTTAGGAGTTTGCATCCGGTCTTGGCGGCTCCTTTTTCGGAATATCCGGCCTTTATGGCCGATGCCGTGGCATTGCCGGTCTCGACATAGGCTGCTGCGAAGACAGCCCATTTGGCTGTCTTCTGCCGTTGTTTGGCGTGTCTTTCGGTGTACATAGCCGGATTCTAGTGTGACCCTCGCATCAAATGCAATCTATATGCCATTAAGAGATATAAGCAATTTCATGCCAACTCCTGTTGGCATTAGAAATTGCATCTCTAATGGCATATGAGATTGCTTCTTCATAAAGAAGATCTTGTCTCTTTGAATCCCCCTGACTCTTTCAGAATTTTCCTCCCGAGATTTGTGAGGGAGGAAAATTCTTTCAGAGTCTTCCCCCCTTACAGCCCCCATTGAATCGGCACAATGGTTGGCGGGTTTGGATTTAGCCGGTGTACATTGAACACTACGGAGACGAACATGGGCATCCATCTCGAACGTGGCATCAAGTTTGCGAATTCGCTGTCCGGCAATCTGTCGGCGGTTCGGCGTGAGCGGATTGACGGTGTGCGACTGGCTGACTGGTTCCTTTCTGCCCATCATCGTTCCGATGATGAGGTGCGTAACTTCATGGCCTATGTCGCCAAGAAAGCCTATTTGCCCAAATGGGCAAAGCATCCCGGTCAGGTTAAGGCCGCGGCTCGTTCCATCCAATGGATGGGTGCTTTTTCGGTCGGCGACGAGGGACGGTGGGTCAGGAACTGACCCATTGACTGGTGGCTCTTGCCGGTGTACAAAGTACATCGGTGAGAGTCGCCGGGTTGGTTGGTTACTGATTCTGTAAGCACCTTGTTTTGTGAAGGTGCTTACAGAACCAGTAAACAGACTGGTTGGTTGGAAGTGTGAATGGACTACCCGTAAATGGAGACCCGCATATGCACTTGCTGAAGTTGCCGTATTTGACATCCCGTCTAGAGACGGGGAAAGGCCGCGAAACGCTGCAACGTCATTTTATGACTTTGTTGCGGCGAGACCCGGAACAAGTCAAGAGACTTGTTCAGGTGATGATTGCGAATCGCCGTAGTAGCGGCATCAGCGCCTCGGTATCTGTCTATACCGAGGACTTTCTACAGAAATTTGCCGCCCATTCGGTTTCCGAGGGCTACCACATCGTAGATGTGGTGATGAAGTGCGAACACAGTAGTTACAGCATATACATCGGCGATGTCCGTGATATGCACAACCTCGCCAAGGGTTGCGAGGACTTCGACGTAGTCGATGAGTACTTGCGGAACGAGCGGTTCGACCTAATTACTTGCGACGATTGCGGCGAATTGGAGTATTGCGATGAATCGCAATCTGTAGGCAACGATGCCATTTGCCGTGTATGTATCGAAGACCGCTACGTTTGGTCGGAGTATTCTGAAGAATACATCCGCCGTTACGACGCTGTGATGGCTACCGACCAGTTTGGCGGCGATACATGGATTGACGGCGAGAATCCGCCGGATTGCTTCAACTATGACGAGGACGAGGATCGCTACGTCCACGAAGACTACTCACCGCCGATTCTCGGCGACTACCATTCATCGAAAGACTCGCAAGAGCCTATCGACGACAAGTGGACGGCGACCTACGGTCGGCACATGGGCGTCGAGTTGGAGGTCGAGGTCACCGATGGTGACCGAAAGCATATCGTCAATCGGTTGCATGAGAAAATAAACAACGGTGACGTAGGTCACCGAGTGTTTTTCGAGCGAGACGGTTCCTTACGGAACGGCTTTGAAATCATCACACAGCCTATGTCGCTGCCGATGATTACGGAAACCTTCGGTTTCCTCAACGACTCCCGGCTTACCAACGGCCTGAAGTCACACAATACAGAGACCTGTGGTCTCCATGTCCACGTTTCACGGCGTGGCATGACGAATCTTCAGATTTCAAAGATGGTGTGTTTCGTGAACGACACCGATAATCGGTGGCTCATCGAAGCAGTCGCTCGCCGATACTCCAATGGATTCTGCCGAATCCATCCCAAGAAACTCGGCAACGCATACGTCAGCATGGATAGGTACGAGGCCATCAACCTCACCAATCGCCGCACCATCGAGTTTCGCATTTTCAGGGGAACCCTGAAGTACGACGCGGTGGTTGCCGCCGCCCAGTTTGTCCATGCCCTTGTCGAGTTTACTCGACCGGCTGAGTCGAGCCTCAAGTCGCTCAATGCCGCCGGGTTTCTGAACTTCGTTCAGAAGAAGATGCCGAAAGAATGTGCGACGTTCCTCCGATATATCGGGGAACGCTCAAAGCAGAACCAAATCGCTGCCTAACCACGGAGACAATGGAATATGTGCTTGCTCGTTGAACAACCCGAAGACGTAGTCTTCACCGACGCTTTCCTCACCGATGTCTACAGCAAAAACCGTGACGGTCTCGGCATTATGTATGCCGAGAATGGCAAGGTAGTTGTCAAGAAATCCATTCCGGCTACCGCCGCAGAATTCATCGAATTCTATCGGCAGTATGCCGAAGGCCGACGCTGCATCTGGCACGCTCGTATGCAGACTCACGGCGACATCGACCTGACTAATTGCCACCCTTACTTCGTAACCGATGAGTTGTGGATTGCTCACAACGGTGTGCTGTCTGCCGGTAACGACAACGATCCGACGAAGTCGGACACTTGGCACTTCATCCGCAACATCATTCAACCCGCCATCGAGGGGAACAAGTACCTTGTTCACGACCCAGAGTGGCAATCGTTTATCGGCGACCTTATCGGTACGTCAAACAAGTTTGGGTTTATGACTGGCGACGGTGCTACCGTCATCATCAATCGCTCTGCCGGTGTCGTTTTCAACGGTGCGTGGTTGTCCAATACCTACGCTTGGACTCCGTCCAAGTTTGGGTTTCATGTTCCCGGCTCCAAAAGTTACGGCAACTACGGCAACTACGGCAAGTATGCCCACGGCAACTACTGGCAGGAATACGACTGGGACAGCGGCTATTCCGTTAAGGAAAGCAGCGCCGCCAAGGACACTACGGTCAAGCCGGTATCGTCAGAGTCGGTTCGGTCGATAGTCCGGTCGGCTCATAACTGCTACGTCCGAGACACTCTTGAGCAATGGGTAGCCGACGCACCGTGGAAGGCTGCGGCGTTGCTTGCCTACTGCTACGAGGACGAGAAGGAGGCCGAGGAGTTGGTCGCCGACGACCCGGCTAAAGCCGTCGAGTGGATTCGTGACCTGTTCGAACACGATGGACTGACACCGTATACGGTGTAATGGAGGGCTGATTTATGGCCTACAAGAAATACGCCCGTACTTGCGACGAGTGCGGCGCTGGTATGAACGAGGGCTACTGCATCGACAGCGGCTGTGAGTATTACTGCTCCGATGCTTGCTTGCACAAGCACTACTCACCCAAGGAATGGGAGGAGGCTTACGCCGATGGCGATGGCGATTCGTACTGGACGACATGGTATGAAGACCCGGACGAGTACATGGTGGACGAGGACGACCCTGCGCCGAACAAGTTGAGCGTCGAGTTGGCCGATGCTTATGAGTTGGTGGATGCAGGGTTCTACGAAGGCATCACCGCGATGTTCCGCGAGCAACTGCGGAAGATGAACCTCGACCCGAACAGGTACCACCTCGAATCGTGGACGATTGATTGCCAAGTGCAGGTCAAAGAGGAGGACAAGACATGACACGCGAGGACATTATCAAAATGGCGCGGGAGGCGGAGGATTACGCCGATACCATCTACGAAAAAGGCGAGTATCACCCCGGATGGTTGGAAGTTCGTGACCAACGCTTCGCCGCCCTTGTGACAGAGGCCGAGCGGGAGGCGTGTGCGAAAATTGCGGATGGTCAGTTAAAGAATCAGACCCTGTTGCTGACAGATCCACCAAAATCTGGCGCGGCTTGGACGATTGCAGCCGCCATCCGTGCGAGGGGGAGCAAGACATGACACGCGAGGACATCACCCGGATGGCGCGGGAGGCCGAAGATTACGCCGACACTATCTACGAAAAAGGCGAATATCCCCCCGGAAAGTCACGGGTCGAGATATGGTTGGAAGTTCGTGACCAACGCTTCGCCGCCCTCGTCGCAGCAGCCGAGCGGGAGGCAATTTGCCCGATTGTTTACGGGCTGTGCGTGTCGGACAACAACGCGCAGGAAATCGTCAACGCCATCCGTGCGAGGGGGAGCCACAAGGCATGACGCGAAAGGTTACTAATCAAATCCTAGAGGCCGTCGATGACGGCCTTCTAGACCCAAAGCAAGCCTTACTTGCGGCCTTGCTGTACATGAGTGAGGACGAGGTCGCGGACATGGCGAGAATCAACGAGTTGCTTTTCGACGAGGAGGTCGAGGGTGAGTAAAAAACTACAGGCACTTGTCGTTTTCGAATTCGATGGAATCGAAAACCCAGACAGCGAGGATGCGGATACTGTCATCGACGAACTCACGCATGAGATCAAGAAGGTCGTGCGTGGAGACTGGTCTGCGCCTGTTAAGTCTGTATCCGCTTGGATACATGACGCCGTCTCTGTGGAGGAGTGAGGTCAAATGGGAAAGGTTGTCATAAAAATCATTGGCGGCATCGCTCATGTCACGGAGTGTCCCGATGGTGTAGACGTTGAGATTCGTGACTTCGATATTGAAGGGGTGACAGGCGTTGAGTTTTCAGAAGATGAAAACGGCGACGGACTGTTTTATTACCAGAGTGGCTGAAACGGCCTGTTTTTTTACCAGAGTGGCTGATGAGGA
>Ga0208856_1000290_pt1 | contig 20728 bp, 24 predicted proteins | sample LakMenEpi13Jul12_FD_150690 | JGI IMG/M metagenome (GOLD analysis project Ga0208856, IMG submission 150690) | Freshwater microbial communities from Lake Mendota, WI - 13JUL2012 deep hole epilimnion (SPAdes) | ecosystem: Environmental > Aquatic > Freshwater > Lentic | place: Lake Mendota, Madison...
ACCGCCAGTGCCGTCGCGACTCCGGTGCCGACTGGTAGCTCCCCAAGCACGCCCGCGTTGTCGTAGAGGATGCGGCCGCTAGTGCCGCTGGCAATGGCTGTGGTGCCGACTGTCAGGCCGGTTGAGGTCGCTGGCTTCGGCGTAATCCACGCGCGCAAGTCGGTGTTGGCCGTGATTGCTCCTGCACTCGCAACAACCGTTGCCAGCGGGTAGCTGCCTGCCGTAAATGCCGTGGTGTTGACGCTGGCAACGCCTGCCGCGCTCACCTCGATGTAGTTCGTCGCGTTGGTGATTGCCAGCGATGCCTGCGCTGCCACGAATGCGCCGTTTGCCGCGTAGCCTGCTGCGACGTTGACGAGCAGGCCGGTGCCGTTGGTGACGAGGAAATCGTTGCGGTTGAGTAGCGCGGTCGGTGCCGTGTCATCGTCGCGCGTCACGTTGTTCTTCAAGACGAGCGCGAGCGTATCGCTTTCCACCACGCCAGCGCCGGCAAAGTCGAACACGCAGTAAGCTTGTTCCGTGGTCGTGCCGAGCAGCGTCGTGACGGCGGCGGCGTTGATCGTGGTCGAGGCCGTATAGACGTTCGTCGCGCCAACTTGGGAAAACGTCGTCCACTGCGCGAGCGTGGTGCCGTAGGTGTTGACTGGTTTGAGCGTGCCGACGAGTCCTGCCGGGATGGTGGCGGATGCGCCGTTGCTCACGATGGTCACGGACAGCGTGAGCGTTTCCGAACGTTTGACGTAGTTGCCAACAACGCGGTCGAGCGTGAGCGCCCCGGTGGAGATGTCGAATGTCAGGTCAAGGTCGCGCGGCATGATGTTGGGTTGTAGCGGATTTTCGGGAGTGCGTCAAGCGCGGCCATGTTACACACACTGAATCGTGGTGCCTGCCGTTACGGGGATGCCGGTGCTCACCCATTCTGGCGATGCGGGGGTCGAGGCGTTCACCGTGATCGTTTTGTATTGCCCCTCCAAGTATCCGCCATTCAGTCGCAGCCCCACAAGCACGTCAACAGTGGTTTCGCAGACAACGGGCCTGTTGAATGCTACATATTCCGGCCCGATATAAGTAATCTGCCCGACGGAGTTCATTGTAGTTCCGCGAGCGAAAATCTTGAGGTTGGTGCCATCCTGAATAAATCGCGCCCACCCGCCATAACCGGCAACTTGAACGGAGTCGTAAGCCGGCGCGAGGTCGGTGACGCCACCCGCCTGTTTTCCCTTGCCTGTCGCGAGCAAATCCCAGTAGTCCGTCTGTGCGGTCGTGCTGGTATTGTTCATCGAGTAGTTATACCGCGCCGTTCCCGGCAAGTCGTCAATCGGCCCCCATCGGGTTTGACTGACAATCGGAACGTTCGAGGCTGGCAAGGTAATCGTGGCAAGCTCGTAACGTCGCACGCCAGCTTGCGGGTCGTCCGCTGGCACGGATGACGACGCTTGGATCGTGCGAGTGGTGATCGTGCTTGCGATGTTACCGGTAATGTTCAGCGTTCTATTCCATGTCACCCTTGCGTAAATCTTGTCACCGCTTTGAAGCGGCGAGCCATCGTATCGCGCCGTTATCTCAAACACCGGGTCGTCATTCGCCGAGAACCCGGTTGGCAGTTGACCGAATAGTGTGCCATTGAACACGCGCAACTTTTTGCTGCCAGCCGCTTCGATGTGAAACTGCCGATGCTCGCGCTTAGGCTCTGGCGGTAGCAGCTTTTTCTTGATGGAAAAGCGCACGCCGTCAACGCCTTCAGTCACGTCGAAATCCTGCTGGTTTGGAATCGGCTGGCGCGAGTAAGCCCACGCCTTGAACCGCTCGATGCTGCGGTTAATCCACCCGTTCTTTGCTGGCTCTGGCTTGCTTGGAAATGCCATTAGGCTCCTTTCAGGATGTATTCATTCACGCTCTGGCACGTCCAAAGCTTGCCGGGCACAACTTCCGAGACGGGAAAAGATGTGGTCTGCGAGACTGCCGAGAATGTGTTGAACACGGCGGTTGCGTCGCCTGTGGAAATGGTGCCGCTTGGTTCCCCTGCGTCATCCACCATTCCCGAAAATGTCATTTGCCGGATGCCCGCGCTGCCCATGTTCAGCACGGGAATGTTGCGCACGGCGGAATAAGTCGGCGTCGAGCCGGGGTTTGCAAGCGCCGCCCATTTGTAGGTTGTTCGTGAACTAACATAGGTGACTGAGCAGGTGATTGTTTTCTGGTAGTTCACCGAAGTTGGATCGGTGATTTGCTTGGTCGTCTGCGCGGTTTGCAGCGATGTTTCATCCTCGGCCAGCACGCCACGCCCGGCTCCGCCGCGCATCCCAATGTAATTCAGCGTAACGGTTGGCAGCACTGGGTTCTCATCGCTCGTCCAGCTTGTGAGAAACATGAACGAATCGTTCAGATTCGCGCCTGCCTCGTCCGTGCATGATAGCGTACCGTATGCGCCGAGCGAATCCATGAACGCCTTCGCGCGATACTGCGCTCCCTGATAAGTGACGGCGCATGTGTCAAGCTCGCCGGTGAAGTTGCGATTCCACTGCGGCGGTTTGACTTGGATGAAGGTCGAATCTTCGATGTAATGGAGTGCGCTCATTCTGCGATTGCCTTGGCTACTTTTTTGTTTGCGTCGCGGGCGTCCTTTGCCACGTTGAGAAGTTCATCCAGCGTCTCTTTTTCGGTCAGTCCTTTCAAGCGCTTTCGCTCTTGGTCTTTCTCAAACGCCTTGCGTCGCGCAGCGTCTCCGCGCCTAACCTCGCCCTCCCTGCGCACTGGCACGCCGTCAATCTCCTTGAGTCCATTCGCCTGCGCCATGTTGCGGAACGCCTCAAACTCGCGACGGCCAAGCGGCCCCTTATAGACAGCGTTGCGCTCGCGGTCAATGCGTGCGCGGGTTTCGCCTTCCCTCCTGATTCTGGTGCGCGTCGGGTCATTGAACCACTGATTGAATCCTGCCTGCGCTTTCTGAAAAATCCTAGTGAAAGGCAAATTCCCGCCGTCTCCTCCAAGCGCAACCATTCTTGCCTGTGCCTTTTTCACCGCAGGCTCGATTTTATTGCGCATGGCCTCGGCTTTCTCGGCCTGCGCCTTAGCTCCGAAGTGATCCGCGCCAACCTTGGCAGATTCCAGCGCCTTGGCAGCGCCATTGGCGGTCTTGGCGAGTTGCGCCATGCCCTCCGCAACCATGTCCTCGCCTTTGTTTCCTGTTGGCGCAGCGAGGTTTTTTGGCATAACCGGCCCAATAAACCCTTCACGGGCCGCCTTCTTTGCCGCCATTAGCGCATCGTGCCGAGCACCGGCACCGGGAGTATTATCCGCAGGGCCGCCCATTCCTGGAATAGGCGCGGCATTTTTTTCCTGTGTCCCATTAATTTTATCCTTCGCCAGAATCAGCAGCTCTGGAATGCCGCTGCTCTCCCACCAACTAGAAATCCACGCCGTAAAACTTTTTGCCGCGTCGAGCAGGAACGTGCCGAACTGAGTTGCGTATCCGATGATGATTTTCCCCCATGCAATCGTCTTGCTGATAGCGTTCTCGATGGCAACAGCCATGCCGGGGAATGCGTTTTCAACTGCATCGTGCAACCAGTTAGCCAGTTCCAGCGCCTTGGTTTTCGTGACTTCCCAAAAATAGCCCATCACTCCCATTGGGTCTTCCCAGAGAGCGAAGCCCCACTTCATCGCTCCTTTCAGCATTTCGGCAACCTTCTCGCCAAACGGCGCGAGGTCAACCTTGTCAAACTGCGCGGTCAAGTTGTCCACGATGCCAGCCAGCCCAGCGCCCGCGCCGATAAAGAATCCGCGAATCTTCGCGCCAACCCTGCCGAGTCGGTCGCTGATTCGGTCGAATGCCGCTGCGTTTTTTTCGAGGATGCCAGCCTGTTTACCAAGGCTGTCGCGAGCGGTCTGCATCGCCTCGCCGTCCGCGAAAAATGACAGCATGTTCACACCGGCTTTTCCGAAGATGTCCACCGCTGCCTTCGTGCGAGCGGCCGTGCTGCCGAGCTTGCTAATTGCCGTGGCGACAGCCTCGAACTGATCCGCCGGTTCTTTGTTCAGCAACTCCTGAACGCTCAGTCCGATTTGCTCGAATGCGCTGGCGTTGCCTGACTTCGCCGCCGCTACAAGTGCGGTGTTCATCTTCTTGACCGCTGGCACCAGCCCCTCAAACTCGACACCGCAATCTTGGAGCGCCTGAGTGAGCACAAGCAGCTTGCCAATCGGCATCCCTGTGCGGTCTGCCATGTCCTGCATTTCCCCGCCGAAATTGTAGGCATGGACAACGCCAGCCGCAAACACTCCGCCGACAACTGCGCCAGCCTTGGCGAGCGTGCCAAAGGCTTTCGCGGCCAAGTTGGGCAGCCCTCCGATAGCGCCGCCGATAGCGCCGATGGCTTTCTCCGCGCCGAGAAATGCGCCCGTGGCAAGTAGCTTGACGGGGTTGCGCGCGAACTGCGCGGCGAGGGCTTTGCCGGTCGCCAGCGCACGCGCAGCGCCGCGCACGAACTGGCTTTGATCCATCGTGAGAACTGCCTTTAGCTGTGCGGTCTTTGCCATGTCAGAATCCTGCTTTCTTTGCGTTGGCCTGCATTTTCTTCGCTGCGTAGTCGAGCATGTCGGCTGCGACAAAATCAACCGCCTCTTGCAACGCTGGTATCATCTTCGCCTCCGCGCTGTCAGCCTTGGCGCTTGTCGGCTGATTCACAAGCGCGGTGATTTCAGTGAGCAGGCTCGCGGCGTTTGCCTTTTTCACCAAAGCGGATGCGCCGCGCATCTTCTTTCCCTTGAACGCTCCGCCAAACTTGGCAATCGCTTCCGCCCATGCCGCGCGCAAATAGCGTGCCGAGCCGACGCGGATGGCCAGCGTCTTTTTCATCTCAGCGGCGAAGTTTGCGACGCGCGCAATGCCTTTCGTTTTCAACCGCTGCGATGTCAGCGCCTCCAGCAATCCTTCCTGCGCTAGGATGTCGGAACGAATCTGGCCGGGCTGTGCTGGCTTAGTGAACTGCGCGGCACGATACGCGATGTTGCGGCCCGCGCGGTTCAATACCTCGGCCATGTCTTTATCGGTTGCGCTCGCGTAATTGAGAAGCGCCCTTACAAAGTCGCGAGTGTCGAGCGTGATCATGGCGGCTAGACTAGCACGTCCACGCCGTCCTTGGCAAACACGGAAAGCACGTAAATTCGCGCCACCTTGTCGAAGGCGTGCATCTGCCGTTGCCGGTCGAAGTCCTGCCACCATATTGCGTCGTATTGCAGCGCCTCGGCCAGTGGCATCCGGTGCCAGATTTCGTCCGGTGAAGCCCCGCAGACCGCGTGAACATGCGCGATAAGGTGCGCCCATTGCGACTGCGAGGCTAGACTTTTCCCGGCTCGTCCCCTGCTTCGCCGCCGCCTGTTTTCTCAACCTCGATGCGGAACTGCGCGGCATCCACGCCGGTCACGATGCCGAAGAATACTTGGAACGCCTCGCCAAACTTCGGCCCGCTCGAATCGGTGATGCCGCATTTGTCTGCCCATTCCAGCGCGGCGTCGCGCGCCTCGTCCGGTTTGGACAGCGCCCGCGACGGCGTCCACACGCCCCGCGCCAGCGCTGTGCTTGCGTCGGGCAGCGTGCACAGCCAAAGCAGGATTGCGGTGTCACGGATCGCGCCGGGATACATGTTGGTAGCTTGAAGCTGCGCGAGCGCGGCCTCGCCGATGAACGGCCATTGCATCCCCATCGTCTGCGCTGCCACCTTGCGGCTGGCGCTGTATGGCGCGAGCGGGATGCCGAATAGCTCGAAGCCTCGCTTGGCGTTGATGAAAGATGATTCTTCGGGTGTGATTTCTTCGCTCATGGTTTTTTCGGTGCTCCTATTTTTTCGCGGTTCTCTGCTGTGGTGTTCAAGTTCCAAAAAACGGCAGTGCCTTCGGCGGTGTAGCTCAGCGGCGCGGACACTTCATCCGGCACGCCGTCAATCGGCTTCACCTTCACGCTGGCCTTGCCGAGCGATAGCGAAGGGCAGACAACCCAGATGTGATCCTTCATGGGCTTGTGGTTCAGCCTGCGCATGTAGAGCGCCTGCATCACGGTTTCCGTCGAAATGTCGGGAAGGTTCGGCTCACGCTTCTCCGCCTTGGCCTTGTGCATTTCCTCAACCATCGCGTCCCACGCTTTGATTGCCTTGGCAAATTCCGAGTCCTTGACGATGCGCCATGTCACGATGCCGGGAATCTTCCGCTCGCGCGCTTCGATGACAGCCTTCTCGAATACCTGCGGCGATACGGGCGATTGCGGGAGCAGCCTGCGCGAGCGGCAAAGGTCGGGCGTGTAGTGGTTGATGCACGGCGGCACGGCTCCTGTGTCGCTGCCTGCCAGCTTCGCGCCCGCCGTGATGAGCGCCAGCGCCAATTCCTCGTCTGTTGTCTCGAAAATTTCCATGTGGTTTGATTGACGTTTGCGGGTTCCGTCTCCCGGCCTTTCGGCGGTGTTGAATGATTAGCCTTGAATGGACGTGTAAAGCTCTGCCGCTGCCCACGCGCCGATAACGGCGGTGCCGGTAGCGGCGTCGGTCACGGCAATGGCGGCTTTGATGTCGAGCATGTCGCCCGGCAACAGGCCCGAGGACGTGAGCGCAAACGAAGTCTCGGCAAGCGTCAAGCTGCGAATGCTGACAGCGGCTCCGGCGTAAAGGTTCGCTCCAACGGTGCGGTCTCGGCTAACCTTGCGCACGTCCACGATGAGCGTTGCGGCAGTGTCGGCAATGGTCGTGATGCAGCCTGCGGAAAACCGCACCGTCACGGTTGCGGCTGCGACGTAGGAAGGCGGAAGCACTTTGAGGCAGCGAGCGTAGCGCGTGGTTGCGCCAGCGCCCTTGAGGTCGCTGGTGCCGATGTAGCTGCCAGCCGTGCCGTGCGTGCCGGTGTAATAGCCGAGGTCGTCCGTCGCGCTTGTCGCTGGCAGCACGGTGCCGACTGAATCCCACACGCGCCAGATGTCGAATGGCAACGGGAGTATCTGGTTCGTGTCCGTGGCGAGCGATGAGCGCGGATACGTTGGCAGGTTTCCGGCAACGGCGAGGTTGCCCTGAATCTGCACATTCGGAAATACTGCCGTGTCCGTGGCCATAGCTTAGGCGACTGCGAAGCGGCTGGAATACTTGGCCGTGACTTTCTTGAGGCCGTTGCGCTCGTTGTCCACGGTCGCGGTGTCGCGGTAGAATCCACCAGCCGAGCGACCAAAGTAGGTGGTCGAATTGACGGGCACGAACGCCGTGTAGAAGTTGTGGACGAAAAGGCTGCTCACCGTGGTGATGTCCAGCGTCTCGCCTTCGATGTCGAGTTCGCCCTGAGGGTCGCCGACAACTTTGCCGCGCGCCTGCCCGTTGATGCCGGGAATCCACTCGTTAATTTCCGGTGAGACGGTGACGGAAAACTTGGAGCAGTTGATGCCGAGTTCTTCGGAGGCGATGCCCCAGACTCCATTGGTGAAGGATACGAGTTGAACGGCCATGATTAGGATTTGGTGGGTGTTGCGGGTGCGGGTTTGGAAAGTTGTTTTTCCAGCGAGGCGAGTTGCTGTTTTTCGTCGGCGATAGTCGCGCTGCGATCCACGTTGTCTTTCAGCGCCTCGAGCGCGGCGATGGAACTGCGCAATCCTGCGGCCATTTCGCGGAGTTGGGTTTCCTGCTGTGAAGATAGCGCCATAGTGGTTCGCTTCTACGTCAAACGCTTGCGACTTGCAAGGGAATTGTGCGGGTGAACACGCGAAAATTGCTGCGCGTTTCCATCGTCGTCCTTGCGGCCTCGGTCATTACGAGCAGCCATGTGAAATTCGCTGTGACGTAAGCGGATGTTGCCGGGGATACAAGCGAAGCCTCCACCTTGGCAAATACATCGTTCGCCTCGTCCGCGTCGCGGTTGACGGTGTGGAATGAAACGTCGAGTTGCGCGGCGTAGGGCTTCTGCCCTTCTAGCATTTTCTCGCCAACTTCTGCCTTCACCACGATGCGCTCCGTCGCTGTCTCCGCGCTGCTGTTGAACGCCTCAACTTGCAGGTCGAATGGCAGCGTTGCCGACGCGCGCAGTGCCTGAATTGCCCACGCTTCGATTTTGTTGCCGATGGTCTGTTGCATTACTCAGAAGCTGTTGGGTCGCCAACCGTGATATAGAAAATGCCGTCGCGCTCGTCCACGTCTAGGATGACGTGATCCTGTCCACGCACCGTTACGGGCGTGAATTTCGGCGGCTCGCCGTTCGGATATTTCACCGTGTCCGCGTAGTCAGTGAGCAGGCTCTTTTTGATGGCGAGCAACTGCGATCCTGATTCGCCGACTCCGCCCGGCAAAAGCACGTCGCCGAATGCGTTCATGCCCACGATGCACGGGATCGCGCTCATCGTGCCGATTGTCGCGACGCACGATAGCCCCGTCCATCGCGCCTGCGATGTCACTAGCCGGTCGTGTGCGTCTGTGGTGCGTGACATTGTGAAAAACAAAGCGCCCGGCCCGAGTGAACAGACCGGGCGCTAAGATGAACAACTAAGCTGACTAGACTCCGCCGATGATGATCGCGAGGTGCTCCGGCTTGAACACCGTGACGCCCCATGCAAGCGAGACGTGGTAGGTGTTCATGCGATAGCCGGGATACATCGCAATCTCGAAGCTGAGGTTGGTGCGCGGGTCGGTGATGACTTGGCGGTCGAGCGCCATGTCGCCCTGCGCCGGGATAGCCGGAAGGCGGGTGGCAAGCACGATGGCGTTGCGGCTGAACGCGCAGTTGCGCGAGGAAGTGCCGAACACTGTGATCGCGCGAGTCGCGGCGGATTGAGCAACGCGGAGGCCGGGGGCGGCGAGCGTGATGCTGTCACCGCTGGCCGGGTTTGCGCCTGCGAAACTCACGGATGCCACGACATACTTGTTCGTGTCGTTGGCGAACGTGATGATGTCGCCAGCGGCAACAACGCCGGTGCCAGCCGTAGCGAGCGGGATGACAGTCTGCCCAACCGTGAACGCGGCGCTGGTGCTTGTGGCGCTCGCCATCGTGCCAGCGGTCTGACTGCCGACCGCTGCGGACTCGCGAAGCGAGAAGCCGTAGAGGTCGCCAAGCAGCCCTTGGCGGAGCAGCGTGCTGTCGCCGCCTTCGTTGACTTTGTAGAGGTTCGCGTATCCGCGCACTGCGACGCCAGCGGCGGTGGAAAGCACGGCGTGGCGGTCGCTGCCGGGAGCGCCGTTGTCGTCGAGGATTTTCTTCGCGTTGGAGAAATCGCCGATAACAGGCGCGGTGTTGGCCGTCGCACCGAAGGCGCGGGAAGCGCCAGCGTTCGCGGCAGTCCAGATGTCAGTCTCCACTTCGTTGACTGCGGCGCGGATAGCCTGCGCGATCTGATCCTGCTGGATGGTCAGGTAGCCCGGCCCCTTGTCCACCGCCATGATGTCCTCGCCGCTCCAGCTAAAGCCGAACGAGCGGGCTTTGGTGATCGTGAGCGACTTGTTGCCAATGGTCTGATTGAGCGCGGACGGAACGGCCATCGCTGGAACGATGTCAGCGCCGGAGGCGTTCACAGGTGCGACGATGGAGCGGAGCGTTTGCCCGACTGCAACCATGTCTGCGCGGGAATCGCGGGCGACGGTCGGGATGAAACCGGTCAACTCCCGGCTCACCACGTCAAGCGCGGCGTAGGCATCGGGAATCAGGCTGGTGAGTGTGTTGTTGTTGGTGGGTGCGGCCATATTATTTGTGCGGTTACGAAGTGAGGTTTCTGCGGTTGGTTAGTCGGTGATCTTCCCGCCCTTTTTGCAAAAGTCGGCTTTGTTAAACGGCGAGAGCTTGTCGAAGTCGGCGCGCTTTAGCGTATTGCCTGCGGCTCCCTGCGCGTCCGTGGAGGTCGCGACGGTCGAGGCTTTGAACGTATTCAGGATGACGTGCTCCTTGAACTCGGCGAGGTTCTTTCCGTTTGCGGTGAAGGTATCCACGGCGTCGGTCAAGCTGACTTTCTGCACGGCTTCAACCGACTTTGCCCACGCTTTGATTTCAACGATGCGCGCGCGCTCGGCGGTGATTGCATCGGCGGCGGCTTTCGCGGAGATAGCCGGAACATCGGGCGGCGCTTCCACGGGCGCGGGAGTCGGAGTTGCGGGCGAGGGGACTACCGGCGCGACTGGCTCGGCAACAACGGGTGTGGGCGTGGAAGGTTCCATTTGCGCGGTTATAACAGATTGCGCGGCGGTGTCAATAGCTTTTTCGTCGCCTTTGAAAAGAGCAGCCGGAAGCATTGTGAATAGTTCCGCCCATTGCGCCTTGAATGCCTTGGCTTTCGCGCCGCTGATAACGCTGTCCGCAAAGCCTGCGTCAACTGCCTCTTGCCCGAAAAACCAAGTGCCGAGTTGCGCCTTCATCATGTCACGAATCTCGGCTTCGTCCTTGCCGGTGCGCGCGACGTAAAGCGATACGATGCGATCCTCGAATTGCTTTGTGAGTTGCGCTGCGGCTGCGAGGTCGTCGGTGTTGCCGTGCGCTCCGCCAGTGACGCGGTGAATCATCACGCGCGCATTTTCGTAAATGCGAATCTTGCCCGCGTCGGCTGCGAGCATGATGACGCTGGCCATGCTTGCCGCGAGGCCGATGACGTTCACCGTGACGCTCGCGCCGCTGGCCTTGATTGCATCGTAAATCGTGAGGCCGTCATTGCAGTCTCCACCGGGGCTGTCGAGATTGAGCGTGAGGTTTTTCACCTTGCCAACGGCGCGCAGTTGCTCGGCAAATTCCTTTGCGGAAATTCCCCACATTCCGATTTCGTCGAAAATATCAACAACGCATTCGGTGTCGGATTTGGCGGTGATGGAATACCAGTTTTTTTTCATGCTTCTTTTTTCTTGGGTGGTTCGTCGTCGTCGTCATCCGGCTCGTCTTTGTCCGGTGGAGTCATCGGCCCCTTGGTGGTCGCCGTCTCGATGCCGAATTTTTCCATCAGCATGTTGCTCTCTGCGATCTCGGTCAACGTCTGCTCGAGGTCGGTGCCTTGCTCATCGTGGATGGCTTGCAGGCTGGTGAATTTATTGGCGAGGTCTTGCGCCTTGGCGACGCCTTCCTTCACGGCGTCCACTCCTGCCCATCTGCGCCCCGTAAATTTCGCAGCGTTGAACTTTCGGAACTTCGCGACCGGTAACGGCACCGCGCCCATGATGAGCGCCATTTTCAGCCACTCCGAAAAAATGCGCCGCTCCGCTGTGGAGATGTCCCATTCTTGTAGCATCATCCATTGCGCGGTGATGCTCAGTCTTTCAAGTCGGCCCGCGCTGAAATTGATCTCGGAGTAGTTCTGGCCGAGCGTCGAGAATTGCGCGGCTGGAAGGCCCGCGCACATTTCGCGCAGGCTCTCGTTGCGGAAGCTGCCCGTCGCAGGATTCGGATTGTTCGGGTTGAACTCCTTGGCGCGCACGCCGGGAGGCAGGCCGTGCATTCCGCCGGGGTTCATTTCCAGCGAGAACTTTTTCATGATGTCGGGATCCGGCTGCGCTGCCGCCATGCCATCCGGCCCGATCAGATCCGTCTCGAAAAAAACATTGGAGCACGCGCCGACGCGAGCGGATACAACTGCCGCTTCCATCCATTTCGCAAGCTGGCGCGCGTTGCTCATGATCGGCGTCGTCCACGGCACCGGGCGCGTCACGTCCGCGTCGTCGTCAAATTTAGCGTAATGAATGATGTCCTCGGCTGGAATGCGCGTGCAGTTTTCCTCGCCGCCCTGCATGAACGGCATGGGCGCGTAGCCTCCCCATTGGCTCGCGGTCGCCTTGACGAAGTGATACGCCACTGGCACGGGTGCCGCGCCGCTGTCGTCATACTCGATGCCGAATCGCACCGGGTTGCCGGTCGCCGCGCATTTGCCGGTGAAGTAGTAGCTGCACCACTCCGCGTTGATGTGCTGAATCTTGAAGCCGAATGGCTGGTAGCGCGCATCGCGGACGAGCCGGATGAAATGCTCGCCGTCGCGCGCGGCGGATTTCAATCGAAGCTGCCGGCTTTCGTTGTAGCTGAGTCGTCCAGTGACGGTGCAATTTTCGCGCAACTGCCATTCGCGAAACTTCCGCTCGATGAGCTGGCAGGCGAACACGTCCATTTCGCCGACCTGTATTGTGGCCTTGCCTTTGACTTCGCGGAAAAGTTTTTTCGCGGCTGGTTTTTTGCCGGTCGTCCGCTCGATGTATGCGGCAATCTGCGCTCGCCGTTCCGTCTCCGCGCGAAGTGTCGCCTTTTCCAGCGGCGTGTGAATCACGCGATCCTCCTCCTCCTTAATCATCATGCGGATCGTGTAGCCGTTCGGCCCGATGACGTTCGCGCAAAGGTCTTGAAAGTAGCCGATGACGTAGGGGTTTTCCCGCGCGAGGTTGCGCGAGTATGCGCGAAGTTCCCAGTGGTTCCGGTAGATTTCGGCGTCAACTCCGATGCGGTTCACCTGCCAGTCAGGTGACAGCTTTTTCAACTGAGTAATCAGTTGCGTGTAGTCATTCCGCACCGTCGCCGTTTCCGGCGCCGCGCTCTTTGTGGATTGCCAGAATTTCCAGTTCATCGAAAGTAGGGGCGGATGGAACGGGACGGCGCATCACCGCGCAGACCTGCCGCTTCGTTTTTTTCTTCCGCGACAAGCGCCTTGAGGTTGCGCACCACGGCAATCATTTTCGGGATGTCAACGCTGGTGATGCTCTGCCCGTTGAAGTTCGTCGCCGCGTCGGGGTTGCCTGCCAGCAACAGGAGCGCCGCGTTCGCCGCGTCAAGCTGCTGCTGTGCGTTTGATTTCGTGAGCGTGCTGGCGGGATTTGCCAACACGATGAAGTCGCCAGCCGCGCCGGTCGTCACGTCGCCGCTCGATGTCTGCGTTGCGCGAGCCTGCCATGTCCACGCGCCGACAAGCATCGCCGACGATTGCGTGGCGGTGATTGTGAAAAGGAAGTTGTCGCCGCTCGCCGTGCCAGCGCACGTCACCGCCGCCTGCCCCGGCTGGTTCAGGATGAGCGTCGCCGTGTAGGTCGAGGCCGGGCATTCCGGCAGGCTGAGTTGCAGGCGCGTCGTGTCCCCCGACGTGATGGACTGCGGGAATATGGTGAGAAGCGGGAGCGCCATTGTTGGCGCTGCGTATAGCCGCGCCGCGCCGGGGTTGCAAGCTCAAATGCTTAGGGTGATGTTTTCGCGAGCCTCGCGGCATACGTGGCGATCCAATCATGCACCGGCTTGCCTCGGATGAGCCAGCCGGATTTCTGCATCACGGCGAAGAAGTTGCCGTCATAATCAGGATTCGGTTCTATGCCGTGATGTTCAAGCGTCTCGTTCATCGCTTCCTCCGAAGTCGGATACGGATGCAACGGCTTTTTTTCTCCGAAAAACGACTGGTGCTTTGCAAAAGCACCCTTTTCTTTCTTTGAAGTCTCAGAAGAAGTCTCAGAGGAAGTCTTAGGTATTGTTCCGTCCTTTTGGTTCGATGGTCGCGCCTTTTGGTTCTCTCGTCGGTCCTTTTTGCCACATGTCCTTTGGGAGAGCCATTTGTTCACCGCTTCAGGGTAGAACAAAAAGTGCCGCGTGTTGTCGAACTTGTAGCGGGTGTTTGGGTTACGATGCACAGAGATAAACCCCATCTCGGTGAGCCTCAGAATCGCTTCGCGGATGCTCCGTTTATTGTAGAGTGCCATGATGCCGGAGTGCAGTTCCTCGGCAGTGTGGAACTGGTAAAGGCTCGCGTCTTGGGTTCCGTTGTCGCCGTGACTCACCGCAACCGCGTTGGCTTGCCGCGCCTTCTCCCGCATTCCGAGCTTTACGTCATGCCAATACTCGAAAAAAGACAGCAGGGCGGCGGCGCAAGTGGTTCCGGTCGCCTCGATTTGCCACTGCCGAATGATCAGCAGGGATTCGCTTGCGGGGTGTTGGATACAGGATGATTTCATGGACAAAAGTTGCCCCGCTTGCGTTCCTCCCGGCTCGAATGAGCACGGCACAAGCGGGGCGTAGAAAAGTCGCTTCACCGGAGGAAACCGGCGCGTCACCATGATTGGCAACGCCGCGACATTGCACTACTCGCGCGGCCTTGGGAAGAAAAAACTGAGGGCGGCACCGTTGCCAGTGCCGCCCTGAAGATTGCCGCGCCTTGCCCGCGAGACGCAATCGCGCTATCGTCCAAAATCGGCGGAACAGAATCCCGCTATTTGTGGTAGTTTAGTGTTTTTCGAACGCGAGCGCGTTCCGATTGATTCAATTTCCCTGCGCACATCGTCCATGTGATCGGCGGTTGTTTGATCGTTGTAGAAGCCCATTGGACGCTCTGCCAGTATCCATCCGTAATCGCATTCGGCTAACTCTTCAAAGAAAAAAATCAGATCAGATATTCCGTCTTCCGTCAACTTGCCTTTGACGAAAGATGCGATGTGAGGCATGCAGTTTTTTACGTCATCCTTGCCAAGCCCACTACAGTCTGCGGCGAAAAGATAAACCAATTCCGGGATGTCGTATTTCGCTCGCAATTTTGCCGCAAACTCCTTTTCGTCATCTTCTTCCGCGATGCCTCCAAGCTCACTCTGCGCTTTGGCGACGCGCATCAAGCGGTCCTTAATCTGTGCAATGGCGATTTGGATTTCAGTCGTTGTAAGCTCTCGATTAGCCTGATTGGTTTCGGTTGTGGTTTCCATTCTTTGAGTTCCTCTCCTTGGTTGTGTTTGTATTTCTCTGCCTCGTCTGAGGCTGCGATTGGCGTGAGTGTTCGGGATTCGGTGGATTCCACCTTGCCGTTGAGGTCGTAGATTTCCTTGTCGTAGATTGAGCCGTGCAACACGCCGTTTCCAGCGAGGTCCAGCACCGTGCATTCTTTTTTGCCTGTGGCGTTTCGCGTTCCGCGCCCGATCATCTGTTTCCAAAGGCATCGGCTGAGCGTGTGGCGATTCAATACCACCAGATCCACATTCGGCACGTCCACGCCTTCTGTGAAAATGGTGTGATTGCACATGATTTTGAGCTTCCCTTTGGCGAAGCTGCGGAAGAGTTTCGCCCGCTTTTCTGGATCGGTTGCGCTGTCGATGCTTGCGGCTTTGATGCCGGCGTCCGTCAGGAGTTGCGTTAGTTCTCTCGCTTCACGCACGGATCGGCAGAAGACGATTCCCTTCGTGAATGTAGTTTGGATGATCCGACTCGCGGCGGCATCCGGCGTCCATGCCGCCGTGTGTTCCGAGCGCGGGATATAGACACGAACAGGACAGAGCGTTCCATTTTTTGTCAGGTCGTAGGTATCCGGCCCATGTACGATCCGAGAGAATCCGCACGATCCTAGCCCTACGCCGTCCAGTCGGTAGGGCGTCGCAGTCAGCGCGATGATTTTCGCGGCGGGGTAATCAGCAAGGATTTTTCGATACTGAGCGGCGCAGACGTGGTGCCCTTCGTCGATGATGATCGTGTCGTACTCGCCGGTGATTTCACCTTGAGCCATGAACACGTCGAGAGATTGCCCGTATTCGCGGGCTTGTTTTGCTAGTTCCTTCCGATGCGTCACCCATGCTGTCTTGCCGAGTAGTTTCGGAAGCAGTCCATGAATAGCGATCACGGTTTTCCCCGACCCGGTTGGGCAGGCGACCACCACCCGCGAATGCGTTTCAAGGGATGTCAGCGTCTCGTCAACAATGGAAGATTGATACCCCCTCAATGTCACGCCTTTTACGCATGGCCTGCGAGTCGCGCCTCGAAGGTGTTGAAGTTGAATGCTCATGTGCGGGCAGTATTCTCTAAAGCGTTTCCGCACGCAAGGGTTATTTTTAATTTCTTTTCACAGCCACCCGCTCCGCGTCTGCCCGCCCTCGAAAATGGCGTAGTCAATCTCTGGCTTCGGCTTCGCGTTTGGCGTGCGCAGGGCTTCGGCGTCGTCCGCAATGGCCTGCTCTAGCGCGTCCCAGTTGCGCGGGTGCAGCCGTAACGCGGCGAGGCAGCCAACCTCGATGTCGAGGGCTTCGTTGCGCGCGTTCTTTTCGTTCTCGTATTTCCGAATCTCCTGCCCGCCGTCAAACGTGATGACGACTTTTTCAACCGTGAGTTGCTGAAAGTATTCTTCCGAGAATCGCTGGTTGAAGTGCATCGCCGTCGCGCCCGCCTCCGTCACGCGCAGGCGTTCGTAAATGCGATCCTTTGCCTCCCACGTCCCGATTTCGTGCCCCTTCAAATTCTTGGCAACCGTGCTCATCTTGCGCGTGATAATCGGTGCGCCGAATCTGCCGACGCCCTTGCTCGCGCGGACGTGGCCAGTGACGTGTTGCACCGGCTCGCGCGCGATGCGCTGGAAAAAGCGATACACTTCCTCCGCGTATGCGCCGCCGTCCACGAATGCCATTCCGAGCCGTAGCTTCGCGCCGCTGGCGTGCGTCCACTCGCGGCCAAGCTCCTTTGCCAGCGCCGTCCAGACTTCTTGATGCGACGTGTAGCCGTCGAGCACTACGTGGTCGAGTCCCCATGATTCTTCCTCGCGGTTCCATGCGCGCCAGCCAACCTCTAGCCGGTTGCGTTGCACGTCGCAAAAAGCCGTGATGAACGATGCGGCCTGCGGAACGGTGTCGTAATTCTCGCGCCGCTCATGTAAGGTTTTCCAGTCGGGCGGCTGCTCGCTTTCGTCGGTGGGGTCGAACGGTTCCGCGTCCACGGTGTTGACCATTGGCCGGCGCGCGCGCTTCGGGTCTGCGCTCGCGGCAACTGCCATTTCCTCCTCGGCCATCTGGCCAAGGTATCCTGCCGGGTAGCGAACGGGATCAACCGGGTGCGGCCAAAGCAGAGCGTTGGCGTGGTAGCCTCGCCGCCCGCGAAACTCATTGCGCGGTTTCCAGTTGTCGAATCCCTGCTTGTGCGCCATCGCGTAACGCTCCGCGTCGGTCAGGAACTCGCCGCACCTCGGGCATTCCAGCCGCGCGCCCTCGGGCTTGCCCTTGTCGTATCGAAGCTGTCGGCGGTGCATGACGAACGGCTCGCCGCCACACTTGACGCATGTGACGTGCCACTCATTCCAGTCTGAGTTTTCCAGATCGTTCATGATCCGGCTGTGGCCGAGCAGCGAGGGGTAGCTCGCAGACACGCGGATTGTGTCTGGGTATTCGCTGCCACGCTTCCAGAATATTTGCACCTGATCGCCTTCGTCGCCTTCCTCTTTTTGAATGGCGTCCTTTTCGTCAATGACGAGGAAGCTGCCTTTCGCGCGCCGCAATTCGCCCGGTGCGTTCGCGCCGAACATGGTAATCAGTCCACCGGGAAACTGCTTGTGCAGAATGGTGTTGGACGTGACGCGGCGGTTGCCCTTGCTGCCGTATTCGTTCAGGCAGGGCGTCGTGTCGAAAAGCTCGCCGCACAAATTGTCTTTGCTGAATTTCTCCACCTGTCCGGTCGTCGGCATCATGTAGAGGATGCGGCGCGGTTTCTGATCCACCGTGTAGCCGATGGCAAGAAGGATGACGGTGCTTTTCAGGCCGCGCGAGAAGATGGCATAGCTTGTCTCGATGACGCGCCGGTCGAAGATGCTCTGATACATCGCGCGCGTGTAGGGCGCGAAGTCCCATCGGAAGCGTCCGCCGTTTGGTAGGCGATACACTTCCTCCGCCCATTCCTCCGGTGCCATGCGGCTCCACGGCGCGAAGCTGCGCGCGTAGCTGTGCAGCCATGATGCGCGAATCTTGGCGACGCTGATCGGGTCGGTCATATCAAAAGAAGCCCGACTTGCCGGGCGAAGATGTGCGGGTCTTTTGCGCACTTGCGCGAATTACATGGCGCGCAAGCCATGATGAGGTTGTCTAAAGTGTGCGCGCCTCCTTTGGCGAGCGGTTGGATGTGGTCAAATGTCAGCGCCTTTGTTTTGATTCCGCAGTAGTAGCATGACTTCGCCTTTCTTTTTAATGCGAGCATTTCGCTTGATGCGACTGTGCTAGTTTTTGAAATTCTGCTTCTTCTCCTGTGCCTTGCATTCATCATTACTGTTTTCCCTTTTGGCGACCTCCAGTATGCTTGTATTTTTTCTTTGTTTGCTTTGCGATATTCCGCAGCGTAAGCGGCTCTTTTTTGTTTGTTGTTGTGGTAATATTCACGCGCCTGATTTCTCAGCTTTTCTCTGTGTTTTTCTCTATACTGCGCAAGCCTTGCTTCGTATTTTTCAGCGTTTGCCAGCCGGTGTAATTTGCTTTGTTTGTTTTTCTTTTCTTTGTTTGCCGCGTGATATTCACGATGCTTTTTCTTTAGTGTTTCCTTGTTTTTAAGAACCCATGCTTTTTGTGATTCTCGTATTTTATCTTTATTGTTAGCCCTGTAAATTGCTGCTTTAATGAGTAATAGCTCTCGGTTTTTTTTATAAGCCGCTGCCTTTCTTGCGCGCTCGCGGTCCTTGTTGTCGTCACTCATAGCTTGGCCAGCTTCGCAGGCACCTCCCGCAGTTCCGTGAATATGTCGCGAATCAACTCCGGCGTGAGCGTCTTTCCTTCGTGCGCTTTGAGCAGGCCCGCCACGTTGCTGAGGCTGGTTTCGTGGATATTCTCCACGTCCTCCTTTGGCCATCTGTCGCCGCGCGTCACTTCCATTTCGAGCTTTACCTGTTCATCGCGGGAAATCGTGTATCGCCGCGTTGCCTCGGCCTGCGTGATTCGTTCCCCGTCTCCGCCTCCGCCTGGCGTGCCGTAGTAAATCGCATCCAATGCAACCTTGCTGTCAAACGCTTTGGAGCGATTCGATGTTTCCTTGAACGGAATATGCGCGAGCTTGTGCCCTATCGTTTCTCGCGTGCGCCCGGTCAATCTGGAAAGCTGGCGGATGTTTAGCAGCGCGCCGACTTCTTCGCACTCCGTAGCTGTGCGGCGTTCCGTCGCCTGTTTGAGCATGTCCATTTCTCGCGCTGTGGGTATTCCGCCAGCGCCGATTTTCTCCACGATGTTTTTGAGCGTTGCCCGTTCAAGTTGCGCGGCTTGCTCTGCGGAAATTTCCGGCTTTCCCTGTTCTTCGGGTTTAGGTTTTCGGGTTTTCATTTATGACTTGCTCGATCCATTCGGCGTGAAAGTTGAACGTGGGCACGTCCGCGAAAAGCGAGACTTGCTCGATGTTGTCACTGCTTCTCAGGTTTGCGGATGTTTCAATCGTGAGTCGTTTCTCGTCCGTGAACTCGAATACGGTCACCTTCGCATGGGTGCGCGCGATGCCGATTTGAATTTTGCCCGTTTTGGCTGCGCCCTGTTCAAAGTGCGCGAGAATTTCCGCGTTTGTTTTTGCGAAGTAGTTTGAAGTGAGCATTCCAATGCTTCCCACCTTTCCGTCCGCGATGAGTCTGCAAAGTGCATCGGCGTTCTTTTTGGAAAAACTGAGCGTTGAAATCAGCAGCCGACGCACCGGGAACCTTCCGGCAATGGCGGTGATGAGGTCGCAAAAAATGAAATTGCCGGGCGTGATTACGTGCAATGCGCGGTCGCATGGCATGGGCAGCTTGTCGAGGATGCTCGCTGCGTTTTCCGGCTTCACCATTGCACGCCTTCGCGCGCGGTTGCGTGCGTTGATGGCGTCAAACGCACGCTTCGCTGCGTTGATGCGAAGCCGTGTCTGGAATCCGTGCGCGCTAGCCTTGCCGAGTGAAGCAAAGGCCGCAGCAAGGTCGTCATTGCCTTTTGTTGTGGGTGTCGCCTTTATGGTTTTCATAGCTACCGGCTGAGCGCACTTCGGAACCTGCTGGGGCGGAAATGCTGGCAGGGGAACCGCGATGCATGGGCTAGCATAGCAGGCTCATCTGTCGCTCGGATTGGCTCATCGTGTCGCGCTTGCGCATGTTCGCCTTGCTCCACATTGGCTGGTAGTTCGTGAAGTGCCAGCAAATGCGCTGATGCTCGGGGTTGGTTTGGTCAAAGCTCGCGCATGGCTGGATGTGGTCGAGGTGCCACTTGCCCTTGCCTGTGCCGTTGTTGTGCCATCCCATGCCCTGCTTAAACTTCGATGAGATATATCGCTTGAACTCAACGCGCGAGCATCCGAGAAGCGCAATCATGCGCGAGCTTTCTCCCGCTTCGTTTCCTAGCAGCTTGCGCAGCCGTCGCCTGATTAGCTGATACATTCGGAACGTTGGGTCTGTCCTGTATCGGTGCCGGAATCTCTGCGCGGTCGTCATCGGCTCGGGTTTGTTGCACCGCTTCACCACGCGCACCATTGCCGCGTGCAGGTCGCCGACTGTCTCCTTTTGCGCCTCGCGCTTGCTCGCCTTCCTAAGCACTTCCATCATTGCGCTGTGTAGATTGCGTAACCGTGCAGGCTTTGATTCCTCTCCGTTGCCGGGGTTGTTCGGCGCATACACGCCCTGCTCAATCAGGATTTCGCGGACGATGCGCGGCGAGATGGCAAGGCGCAATGCGATTGGCTTTGCCTTCAATCCGTCGCGGTAAAGCGCAACAACCTCGGCAGTTTTTTCGCGTGCTTTGCTGTGTTTTCTCATCGCGCCGCCTCCCTGCGCGCCTTCATCGCAGCCCGGCCCTTGGCAGCGTTGGCCTGCCGTGCGGCGATGCTGGCAGGCGTGAGCGTCTTCGGCTTGCCCTTGGCTTTGCGGCCAAGGGCGACGGCGTGCGGGTCTTTCATGGGTGATACGCTAGAGCGGTTGCGTGCGCGTGTCAAGCGCGGCCAATCCCTCGCGCGTATTGCTCGACGTGCGCGGCGTGCTCCTCGGCATAGCCGGGACAGCGTTTGAGCAGCCACAGGTGGCAGGCGATGCGGATGTCGTCGCAGCTTTCGCCGTGGCGTT
>Ga0208856_1000292_pt1 | contig 20620 bp, 16 predicted proteins | sample LakMenEpi13Jul12_FD_150690 | JGI IMG/M metagenome (GOLD analysis project Ga0208856, IMG submission 150690) | Freshwater microbial communities from Lake Mendota, WI - 13JUL2012 deep hole epilimnion (SPAdes) | ecosystem: Environmental > Aquatic > Freshwater > Lentic | place: Lake Mendota, Madison...
AAGGCGATCGATACGAAAAAACATTTCGTCATTTGCGCCAACTACCTCGGCGGATGCTATGGCAGCACCGGCCCGGGATCGATCAATCCCGAAACCGGCCGCCACTGGGGCTCATCGTTTCCTGCCGTCACCGCCACGGATCAGGTCAACGCCCTCGCGCTCTTGCTCGACGAGCTTGGCATCGGCGCGCTGCACGCGATCGTCGGCCCATCCGTCGGCGGCCTGGTCGCGCTCTCCTTTGCCACCCGCTTGCCCGAGCGAGTGCGGAATGTGATCGCCATCGCATCGGGATTCAAAACCACGGTCCTCAACCGCCTGATCCTTTTTGAACAAATCCTCGCGATCGAGAATGACCCGCACTTCAACGGCGGCGACTACTACGAGGGCGAGGCTCCGACCTACGGTCTCGCGCTTGCGCGCATGATTTCGCACAAGACATTCGTCCACCTCAATTCGATCGAGCGCCGCGCGCGCAAGGATGTCGTCCAACCCGACGATGTGCTCGCATGGTACAAGGTGCGCGACCAATTCCAGAGCTACATGCTCCATCAGGGGAAAAAATTCGTGCAGCGCTTCGATGCCAACACCTACCTGCGCATCATCGATCTTTGGTCGCGCTTCGATGCCACGCTCGAAGGCGATGCCGAAACACCGGCCGCCCTATTCCAGCGCTCCCGCGCCGCCAACCAACGCTGGCTGGTCTTCTCGATTGATTCGGACTTCTGCTTCTACCCAGAAGAACAAGCCGAACTGGTCAAGCATCTCGAGCGCGCCAAGGTCGATTGCATGCACATCACCGTGCACTCGGAAAAAGGCCACGATTCCTTCCTCCTCGAGCCGAACCTCTACACCCCGCACATCGCGTGGATGCTGGAGAGGTGAGAGCGAATTATTCTCCCTCTTCGCTCACCGGCGTCACAAGATCCGCAGCTTTTTGTTTGAGCGCGCCCTCTGGCAACGACTTGCGCCACTGGTCAAAAACGGTTGCGTCATCGGCAAGATAACTTTGGAGAATCTCGATCTGCGCCTGGTCCGATAGCAACTCTGGCGACTGCTCACTCGCCCAATTCGCAGAAGCGGCCGGGTCAACCGAAGCCCAATCAACCGCAAATTGATTGCTGGCAAGTCGACGCTCATTTTCATCGGGCAAACCACCAATCCATTCAAGCCCGGCATCCGGTGATTGCCTCGCAAAAATGGTCGATAGCTCAAGCACGGCTTCGGTGCGCTCATTGGGGCTGGAAACATTTTTCATCAACCACTCGGAGCTCGCCGCCAGATCCACTGTCGCCCAGTTCGCCAAGGTGTTGGCAAACTGCGTCATGTCGCCGTGACCTCGGCTCGACTCCAAACTCGCCGAAACGGCCGCCACTGGATCGCTCTTGGCCCAACCCGCATATGATGCGCGTCTCAAAACAGAGGCCATTTTCTTGTCCTGATTTTTTTCGTCAGCATAAGCGACTGCCGCGATCGGATCCACCGATCCCCAACCAAAAAACGCACTTTCAAGCGCGGCATCGCGTTGCTTTGAGGCCGGAATTCCGGAAAGCCAATTCACCGCTTCAGGCCCATTGATCCGAGACCAAGGCGCTGATATCTGAATCAAAGTGTTGTGGAGATCGACGCCGGAAAGGTTTGCCAGCACCCATTCGGCGGCCCCCTTCGGGTCGCTTTCTGCAAACTGCCCGATGGCGAGTCGCATTACCTCCTTGCGGCGAGCACTTGCTTGCTGGCTTTTGATCCAATCGAGCGCCCCACGAGGATCGCGCTTCACCCACGCCTCCATGTGGTCCAGAGCAAGCTTGTATCGCGCAAGCGGATTTGCCTCACGCTCGAGTTCAGCAACCAAGTCGGGAGGTCCGTCACCCGGGCCTGACCATTTTTTGATGCCGATCTGGCGTTTATTGGGCGCACCATTAACTGCTGGCCTAGAATCATTACTCAGACCCTCGCTATCAAGTTGAGTGAAACGCCCCGAAAGAAATCCTACGACCGCGATAGCGATGGCAATTGATATGGCAAAGCTACGAGGCATGGCCATCAAAACAGGTCGTCATAATCAAAGACCAGAACATCCCTCCATTGCCAACTGCCCGCGTATTCAAACAGGTTGAGTTGCGGGTAGTAATAATCGTCCAAGTAGAGGCCAAAGCCACTGCGATTGACTTTGTTATAATACCTATACTTGTTCAGTCGATTAAGCCCGGTGGTCATGACAACGATACCGCTGGTAGCATCGTAGTAATCGGTGGCCCACAGCTCAAAACTCATGGCGCCGGAGCGATATCCGGAGTAGTTGGTCACCCGATCCATTCTGATCCTCGCACTCTGGTAGTAATCCGAGCCAAGGTTGCGATAGCGACCACTCTGCTTTTTACCATTGCCGTAATACCGATAGGTATCACCCAAGACATAGGAACCTACGCCCTCGAGCGCGAGATCTGCGGCTTGGGATTCGGTGGGCGCGAAAGAAACCAAACCCGCGCCGGCAAGGATCGCAGTGATTTTTTGAGCAATTTTTTTCATGGTGATGTCTGCCATAGACATACATGAGACTGACGAAATCTCCACATAATTCGAAAAATTCGAGCGACGCCCAAAAACCTCAATAATCCGCCACCGGGCTGTTTGATGCGATCTCTTGGGCGGGGTCGAATTCCGCGGCGAGCATGGCAATCGATTCGCAGGTTTTTTGCCATTTCGTGTCCGACCACGCGACGGGCGGCTGCAGCACCCGACGGCGAAAGCGCTCAACGCGATCCTGCGCTTCATGACGCATCCCGAGGGGTAGTTCGCCGATCGCTTGGGCAGCAGTTTCCGCCGTGTCGGTGCGGTGGCAGATCATCGCCAAGTCATTGCCGGCGCGGATCGCCAATTTCACATCCTCTCCTCGACCATAGCGCTTGGTGATCGCACCCATGTCGAGGTCGTCGGTCAGCACGAGGTGATGGTCGAAGCCGAGTTGGTCGCGCAGGAAACGCCGAATGATTTTCGGCGAAAGCGACGCAGGCAAATCGGGATCGATGTTCGGAAACTCGATGTGCGCGAGCATGATCGAATCCAGCTCGGGCATCAGCGCGGTGTACGGGATCACATCCTCGCGCAACAATTCCTCGAGCGTGGCGGGCGATGAGGGCAGGTCGTGATGCGGATCGGAAACGGCACGACCGCAGGCGGGAAAATGTTTGCCGCAACTCGCGACCGATTGTCGCCGCATCCAACGGTTCCACTGACCCGCATAGTCGATCACGCGCTGCGGGTCGCGACCCCAGCAACGACCACGCAGAGCATTTGCATGCCCCGGGAAATGATCGAGATCGAGCACCGGCGCAAAGTTGAGGTTGAAGCCCAATAGCCGCAGTAGCTCACCAGTCAAGGCACCGGCGTCGGCAATTTTTCCCATGTCCGCACGCGCCGCCAGGGCCTCGGCCGATGGCAAGACCGGCGCGATTTCCTTGGTCCGCGTGACGCGTCCACCTTCCTGATCAATTCCGATGATCGGCAAATCGACCGACAGCTCGCGCAAATCGTCAGTGAGCTTTCGCGTCTGCTCTGGCGAAATGATGTTGCGCGAAAAAAGGATGTAGCCAGCCGGTTGCAATCGGCGAAACAACGCCGCTTCGTCTGGCTTCAATTCCGGCCCTTCAAGCCCAAGCAGCAGCAGGGATCCATCGCTCATCGGCAGCACTCAAGCAGCTCGAAGCGTGTTTGTCGATCCCGCGCCCCGTTCCTCACAACGGTCTGCCGTAAGTGTCGCAGCGGTTGTGCCAGCCCGGTTCCCAGCGTTTTTCGCCGCGTTCGGGCGGGGAGTTGCTGATGCGTCTTGAAAGCACGCGCTTGGCGGAAGCCGCAAATTCCTTTGCGGCGCTAGGACCCGATGGGACATCGCGCATTTCTCCAAGCACCTGCAGTAAGCCCCAGCCGCGACCCTTGTAACGCTCGGCCATCGAACATCCGTCGCCCTTGAAGTTCACATAATCGATCAGCGCGTAGACACCCTGCGGAGTGGTGGCGACCTTGTGGTAGTTCGCCTCGATGCGCTTTCTCTCCGAGCCTGGCGCGGCGGCGAGAATTTTAGGCAGCGCCGCCCGCGAACGCGCGATGATGAAATCCGTCTGCAAGCCGACATGGGCCGCAAGCCACTTGCGCAGCGAACTGAGACGCGGGCCGTTGAAATCGCCCTGGAATTGCGCCTTGCTCTTCCACGGACTGTGACGCTCGAGCGCGACCTCCGGCAGCTTCGCTCCTTGGCTTTTCGCGTAGCTCACAAAACTCGGCCAGCTTTCGTCGAAGCGCCCCTTGAAGCCCGCCGGGTACCAGATGAAATGCCCGATGCCGAGTGAGGGAAATTCCTCGCCCGCGTTCCATGTCGTCAGCCCGCTCACGCTGCCGCCGCACTCGTTCTGCCAGATCTTGCGACCGATCTGCTCCTTGCGCGTCGCGTCCAAGGCCATCGCCGCTGGCGAAACAGCGAGCATCAGGACCATCACCCAAACCCCCAAGGAGAAGCATTTCATTCCAAAACTCTCGCGGTTGGGAGGCGAAATGGCAATCCCAAGCAAGGGCGCCAATCGAACGGATGTTGGTGCCGTTGGAAAATCAAATTGACCTTCGATGGCCTGATTTTTCATCATTCCGCCCATGTTCACTCCCCAATTTTGGGAAAAGCTCCTGTCTTTTACGGGTCTGGATTTGGGCAAATGGCTCCTCAGCGCCCTGATCATCGTCGCGGTGAACAAAGTCCAGCTCTTCAACGACCGGCTTTCGGCACTTTTGATTGCCCTGCCGCTGACCTCGCTGCTGGCGATGATCTGGATGCATCAGGCCGGCCAGTCGGGCGAGCGCTTGGCAAACCACGCCGAAGGTACCTTTTGGTTTGTGCTGCCGACCCTGCCGATGTTTTTGATTCTGCCATGGATGTGGCGAAATGGCTGGGGTTTTTGGTCGGCGCTGGGCCTGAGCTGCCTCATCACCGCCGCGCTTTTTTGGATCATGGTCGCGGTCCTGCGGCGTTTTGGCATCGACCTGATGCCAAGCTGATGAAGAAACCACGAAGTTCACCAAAAGCACGAAAAAAAAGGCATTTTTTCATTTGAGCCTAACGAGCGGGCTCATCTGGAATCATGAACCCTCTCACTTCGTGAAATTTCGTGTTTTTCGTGGTTTGACCCTCTGTGGTCGGGCCTGAGTCAGCCACAATCGGTCGGGTCAGCCGACTTTGGGCTTGTCAGCGGGCTCAAAACCTGCTTGCTTTTTCGTCCCGCCCCATCTAGGGGCGACAATCCTCCAACCTCCACTGACTTGAGCGAAAAAGTTCCGTCACCGCAGCCAGAGAACGTGATACCGTTCGGGCAAGAGCGGCCGGATTCGCGATTTCCCGGTTCTCCTATGAAAAGCGACCTCCTCGAAAAGGCATCTGAAATTGTCACCGACCCCCTCGTATTGATCAACCTCGTGTCGCAACGCGTGCGCCAGTTGAACAGTGGTCGTTCGCCTCTTATTCCCGTCCGCCCGAGCATGGGGGTTGCGGACATCGCCCTTACGGAAATCATCGAGGGCAAGATCAAGTTGGTCGAGAAAGCTGAGGCATGACCGCCTTTGCTTCGGGCCGTGAGATTTCATGAGTGCGGAAATCGCCACCAACCGGAAGGCCGGACGCGATTTCCATATCCTTGAAAAATTCGAGGCCGGCATCGAGCTCAAGGGCACCGAGGTCAAATCGATCCGTGCCGGCAAGATCAATGTTTCCGATGCCTTTGCCCGTGTCGAAGGCAATCAGGTGTTTCTCTACGGTTGCGACATCCAACCATGGCAGACCGCCGGCGAGTGGTTCAATCACATGCCCAAGCGCCCGCGGCGTTTGCTTTTGCACAAGCGCGAGATCCTCAAGCTCGCCGCCGCGACTGCCATCAAGGGCTGCACGCTGCCGCTGCTGCGGATGTATTGGAAGAACCGGCGGGTAAAGGTCGAGATCGGCGTCGGCAAGGGCAAGACGCACTCGGATCAGCGCCAGGACCTAAAGAAAAAAGTCGAACTGCGCGAAGCGCAGCGCGAGATGGCGCGCTTCAATCAGCGTTAGAGAAACGGCGACCTCACTCGGGCGTGGGCTCTTCGGCCTTCGGCTTCACCACCGCATCCGCGGGTGGACGCGCGACCACAGGCGCGGGCTCGGACGGTTTTTGCGTGGGCGCCGAAGCCGCAGCTTTGAGTTCGTTGTCCTGCGGCATCGTGAGCATGTCGGGCAGACGCAATCCGTCATCCGGCATCGCGGTTTTCGCAGGCTGCTCCGCCGCCTCCGGCACGATCGTCGCAACAGGCGCGGTCTCGGCGGGTTTGCCGGATTCCGCAGGTTTTGCGGGCTCGGGCTCGGACGCTTTTGATTTGAACAACGAGCAAGCCGGCAAGCACGCCAGACACAGCGCGGCCATGCTGCTTGTGAAAAATTTTCCAAATGTTCGCTCAACGCGCATCGACTGAAACAAGCAAAGCTTTTCACCCCGTCGATGGGAAGAGTTATTGGTTATTTGTGATTGGTTATTCAGAGGAGAGGAAGTGGCCGGCAGCTTCTTCGATCACAACTCAAGCAACGGACCTTTGCGGAGAAAGGTCCCTGCCCACGGAAAAGCCTCCTCTTCATCTTCTGTCTTCTCCCCCACTTGAACCTTGAAACTCTTTCTCCGCGCCCGATTCTTCGCGTCATGCAGATTCGTTCCGCCGACTTGGTCACCAGCGCAAGCGATCTGGGCGGATGCCCAGATTGGGATCTGCCGGAATTCGCGCTGATCGGTCGGTCGAATGTTGGCAAGTCGTCGTTGATCAACATGCTCACCAACCGCAAGGGCTTGGCCAAAGTTTCGGCTACGCCGGGCAAGACGCGGCTGATGAATTTTTTTCTGATCAACCAGCAATGGGGTCTCGTCGACCTGCCGGGCTACGGATTCGCCAAAGTCGCCAAAGAGGAAGCCCACGCCTTCAATGAGCGCTCGGGCAATTACATCGGCCGCCGTGACTGCCTGCGCTGCGTGCTGGTGCTGATCGATTCGCGCCACCCGCCGCAGCGCATCGACATGGACTTCATCGAATGGCTGAGCACGACTGGCGTGCCATTCGCAATCGTGTTCACCAAGGCCGACAAGCAGTCGGCCGGAAAAACCTGCGCCAATGCGGCGGTCTTTCGCGAGCATGTCGCTGCGCGAATCGGAATGACGCCGGAAGTTCTGGTCAGCTCGGCAATCTCGCGCGAGGGTAGAGGCGACGTGATGAAATTCATCGAGAGCTGCCTCGCGGGAAATCCGTGAGTTTTGCCCGGCAAATTCGCCAACCGTCGGGAGCGGAGAAACATTAGTTCTTATATGCGACTGGTAATTCTGATGCTGGCCATGTGCCTCTGCGCCACCGCCCGGCCATGGAGCGAGGATGTGATTTATTTTGCGATGACGGACCGCTTCCGCGATGCCGACACATCCAACAACATCCCAAAGGGCAGTGACCCGAAACTTTACGATCCCACGCAGAAGAACATCAATCTCTACCACGGCGGCGACCTGCGCGGATTGGAAAAGGCCATTCAGAGCGGATACTTCAACGACCTCGGCGTGACGGCTCTGTGGCTCACGCCCGTGCTCAAGAACGTGTGGAGGTCGGGCTACGATCTGGGCGGATGGAAATCCGGCTACCACGGTTACTGGACACAGGACTGGCTCGACATCGATCCGCACCTTGTGAGCCGCGAGTCACTCGACGGCAAGCCCTACAGCGATGATGCGAATGGCCGCATGGAGCACTATCGCGATTTTGTGAAACTTGCCCACAGCAAAGGCATCAAAGTCATTCAGGACATCGTGCTCAATCACGCCGGTCCGGTGTTTTATTATGATGCCGATAGCGACAATGTTTTCGACGAAGGCGAAAAAGACGAATGGGTGCAACCGTTCAAGCGCGACGGATATCATGCGCACGCCAAGTGGGCGGATGTGCCGCGCTGGAATGTGGCAAAGGTGCAGCCCGATGGTCCGCGTGAGTTGTTGGGCAAATCGATCGAGATACGCGGCACCCTGGCACGCTTGGAAAGCTACGGCCGCAAGGGGTTTTCTCCTGACAGCCTTGGCAAGACCGATGGCGAGGAGGTCGAATGTGATTTCTTTTCGCTGCGCGATTTCTGGACCGATCCCCAAGGCGAGCACTTCGATGCCCTCGTCGATGAGTTTGTGACCATCTATGATTTTTACCTCGGCCATGTCGGCGTCGATGGACTGCGCATCGATACCATCAAGCATGTGCACCACGAATTTTGGGACGCCTTCACTGAGCGCCTCAGGTCGCGCCTCGGTACCAAGGCCGCCGACAAATTGCTCTTTGGCGAAATCTACGACGGCAACCCCGAGGTCCTCGGGCGCTACACCTGGCGCTCGGATTGGCCCACAAGCAAGGAACCCGGACTCGACGGCGTGCTTGATTTCCAATTCTGCTTCAGCGCCCGCGAATACCTGCGCCATCCCGACGGCCAATACGGCTCGCCCGCAGCACTCGAAAAAGCATTGCTCACCCGCACATCGAGCGACTCGAAAGGCCGCCCAGTTTACAATCCCAATCCCGGACCCGACGGCCTCAACGCACAGCAGAAGATCATCACCTTCATCGAAAACCACGACGGCCTCAACCGCTTCCGCGTCGCGGGCGTGAGCGAGCGCCGCAACCGCCTTGCTCAAGGGCTCGTGCTCACTTTACCCGGCATCCCGTGCATCTACTACGGCACCGAAAATTCCGTGGCCGACGCAGATGGCAAGATCGGCGAGGACGGTGAAACCGGACGCTTCACCTATTTCCCGCGCGTAGGCTCGGCGCCCATCGACGCAGTGAAACAATCCGCATCGTTCAGAGAAATTTCCGCGCTCACCTCGTTGCGCGAAAAACTGCCGGTGCTTCGAACCGGTTCCTTCATCCCGCTGTGGAGTGATTCGGGTGATGACTCGAGCGACGATGGCGTGCTCGCCTACGCGCGCGCCAGTGAGGATGGCGAATCATTTGCCGTGGTCGTGATCAATGCCTCCAGCGAAGCGCGCGTGACCGGCACCGCGAACCAATCCATGAGCCTTCCCCACACACTCAAAATCTATGGCAAGCAACTGCGCCCGGTGCTGACCATTGGCGGCGAGAGCGCGGGCGATGCCCAAAGCTTTGATGCCGCAGAACCACTGCGTCTGCCGGTGCCCGCCGAGAGCCTCGTCGTTTATCAAGCCGAACTCCAAGCCGTCGGCGCAGCGCAGAACTAGAATCATTTGCCGGTAGGGCGATGCGGCCCCGCAGCGCCGATTTGTTGAACCGCGAATGAACGCGAAAATGAAAAGAGATTGTGGATGGCCAATAGGCAGGGACCTTTTTCCAAAAAGTCCGCGTGAATGGTCTGTCGCATCTTCATAGGGCGTACTATTTGCCAGACAAACTGAAATTTAGGAGTCGGCGCTGCGGGGCCGCATCGCCCTACCGATTCGAAACATGAAGCGGGACGTTCCATGGACGGCCTAGAGCAAGATGCTCGAGCCACGGGAGGGCAATCCCGCCGCCCCGACGGAATTTCCACTTGCCCGCCCATGAACGCAGGCATAAGAAATCCCCGCGCATTATTCATTTGTCGGGGCGTGGCGCAGCCTGGTAGCGCGCCTCGTTCGGGACGAGGAGGCCGTGGGTTCGAATCCCGCCGCCCCGACCACTTCGGATGGATTGGGGATTGTAGATAGAAGATCGGGGTTGGCTCAGATTACCCATTCGCCGGGCGGTGGGACAAGAACCCCTGCGAAGCGTAGCGAAGCACTGGGTTTGAAAGCGGCGGGAGCTCTAGCGACCAATCATTCATTGCCGAAGGCCAAACTGGCTTGGCCGAAGGCAATCCCGCCGCCCCGACCACTTCGGATGGATTGTGGATTGTAGATAGAGGATTGGGGTTGGCTCAGATTACCCATTCGCCGGGCGGTGGGACAAGAACCCCTGCGAAGCGTAGCGAAGCACTGGGTTTGAATGCAGCGGGAGCGTTAGCGACCAACACATGATGCGAGCAGCGCGAGCCAAACTGGCATGGCCGTAGGCAATCCCGCCGCCCCGACCATTAAAGATGGACACAGACCGCGGGTAGGGACCGGAAACGACCTTTTTCACTCATTGAAGGCTGGCGAGATGAATTTAGAGGGCAGCAAGGAAGCACTAGGCGTTACAGTGTGCTGTAATTTGGCGGGTCACATTCTTAACCCTATTGTATTTTAGTATGAGTGGCATCTGGAATCCTCAGAGTCTCGCCCTCCCAGACTGTAGCCTCATACATTCCTGATACATTCTGATACCTCACAAAGAGTGACTTGTAGACACCGGGAACGGGATCGCCTCCAAGGGTATAATTTCCGACCTCGATTTCTACCGTGTTATTCTGAACGCTTTCCTCAATATATGATCGGACATCTGCAAAAACGTTACCGCCACCGTAAGAAGCTTGAAGAATAGTTAAGTTGGCAGCCTCTCCTGCGGTGATAATGACTCGATAAAACTGCTTGTCTCCAGCTAAGGAATCAAAGACACGAATCTCTTCACCAGTCCCTCGAATTATACCACCAAAATTTTGCCAGCTTTCAAGATTCGTCGATCTCTGAACTTGATAGGTCTTGGATGGATGAGACAGCCATGCAAGTTGCATAGCGCTTGAAATTGATACGCTTGGCACCACTTCTAGCGGCAAAAAACTATCAACCATCTCTACCTCAAAATACAAAGTAGATGCTCTTCCGTAACGAGAATTGAAAGCGGCTCCCGAAGGTGTTTGAACTTGAACTGAGTCATAAGGGATGCGGAATGATAGGTAAGCAGAAAATACAGAGCCTACTGGCTGAGGTGACCAGCTAACAGTCGTTGTGCTAGGACCCATTGCCGATCCTCCTGCTCCTCCTTGCCGCCAAAGTTCAAACTCAATTTGTGAACCAGTTGGGGCGGCCGACCATTTAGTGATCTGAAAACGCGGATTTGACGCGAGTAATTGCAAACGGCCATTATTCCATGTGCCATTAACAATCTGTGGCTGAAACCCAATTCCTGAAAAGGATGATGACTGTAATGCAGACTCAACTAAACCGCCCGAATTGCTGCCAGATATACGCCAATGATACTGCCCTTGCCCAAAAAATTGGCTCAGCGCAAAAAAAGAGGATGCTCCGTGCCAAAAGACATGGTGCGCTCCAATCCTCTGAAATGATGTTACTGGGTTTGATGAGAACGAAGCATTTGTGGGCAAAGCTAGTTGTTGGGTTTGATCTGAAAAGGCATTTCGAACACTCGCTCTAAGGGCAAATGGTGATACGGAATCAGCAAGTGAACCAGCTGCTTCGGTTTGCCGATAAACGGATTCTACAAAAATATCGCTGTCATTCCACGCGTCAGCATAAATGCTTCCGCATAGAGCCAAGATCAAAAGCAAGAGTATCGTAGTATTTTTCATATTGTTGCCCAACGCAGAAACACCATTAGCGCCGTAAGCGCGTCGAATGCAGGCACTTAAGAAAGTTCTCCGGGTGAGAATGAAATAGCTCTTAGAAAGCATCTCGATCCTGCACAAGCATTCTTTCGCCTACCGACTAAATTCACCACCCGATCGACCGCCTCAATTGTGAATTCCTTGGGTCGGAGGCGAGCGACCCGCCAACTTGCCAGCATTGCTTCAAGGTATTTTCGAGGTCAGTAGCATATCCCGTTCCCCATGTGTACCTGCCATTAGTGAAGATCCCACTCGATTTCAATGAGGGCATGAGAATCCAAGTGGGCGAAATTAGCTCGCCACTTTCGGGTCACATGTAACTTATGTTGCCTTTATAGGTGCGATCCACCTGATTTTCAATCGGCAAGAACAGCAAATCCCGCTCCCTCACGATTTTGCCACGAGCTCCGGCTTGCGCTCCGTCCCGAGTGGGGTATATTTCAAGCATGAGGGCATTGCCATGCATCTCCAAAGTGCTTGTTGCCACGGTGGTGGCGCTTTCGCTTGGCGTGTTCTCACCTGCCTTGGCGCTGACGAATCCAGAGCCACCTTGTTGCTGCCAAGTGCGCGACGGTTGCGAAAAAAACTCCACTCAGTCCTCATGCCTGTGCCCTGCCTGCCCCGCAGCGCATCACGCAATACCGATGGCCATCATGGCTGAGAGAAAATGCATTCAGCCTCTTCACGAGCCTGCATTTCGTTGGAGCTTTCGCAACGAGTGGGCCGCTGGACGTCGTAGCGCTCCCCCTGTGCCGCCGCCGCGAATCGTGGTCTAAATTTTGCACAGGTCCCGAATTTCTCGGGCACAACCGATTTTGAATTTTCACATAGAAAGAAAAAATTATGAAATCATTCATCACCGTTATCGCTTTCGCCTTCATGGCGACGGCCGCATCCGTCCAAGCTGCGGGCTCCAGTTGCCCAGAATGCTGCAAGGGCAAGGACTGCGCCGAATGCTGCAAAGGCAAGTGCGAAGAGTGCGCCGGCTGCAACAAATAAGGCGTCGCTCTCCATGAGCTAAAATCGGGCGTGGCTTTTCATCGAAAGGCCACGCCTCTTTTTTGTCGTGGTTGGGACATCCGGTGCTAGTCATGCCCTCCTTCGCGTTCCTTGGCATTCATTCGCGGTTTCGTGTTCATCCATGAGTCGGCGCCGCGAGGCCGCGTCGCCCTACCGTTGGGATCATGCGGTCTCGGCGAGACTGCGCTACCTTGGGGGATTTTCACTCTCCTTTACGAATCCTCGATCCCGCAAAAATCCTTGTTTCAAGGACACAAAAAAATCCCTATCAAATCCCAGATCCAACCATTCTCCCCACATGCAACAGCCCAAAAAATCTGCCGTCCGCAAGTCGCCAAAAAGCGCATCCAGCCGCATCAGCCCGCTTGCCGCTCTCTTGGCCCTGCCGCTGCCCGCTCACGCAACGGAAACCAAGGACTGGCAGAATCCGGAACTCACGGGCATCAACAACCTCGCACCGCACGCCACCATGGTGATCTGCCCGGACGCGGAAACGGCACGCACGATCGGTCCCGTCTCGAATGCCGAGCGTGTGAAGTCGCCGTTCTACCGATCCTTGAATGGCGATTGGAAATATCATTACGCGGCCAACCACACGGGGCGCTTGCCGGATTTCTGGCAGCCAGGTTTTGACGACTCCTCATGGAAGGCGATTCCCGTGCCCGCGAATGTGGAAATGCAGGGCCACGGCATTCCGATTTATGTGAACATCAAATACCCGTGGGCCTGGAAAACAAAGCCAACGCCGCCGATCGTGCCCGAGGATGATCCCAACAACACGGTCAACTCCTACCGCCGCACATTCACCGTGCCGCAGGATTGGGATGGTCGCCGCGTGCTGATCACTTTCGACGGAGTGAACTCAATGTTTTACCTTTGGATCAACGGCCAAAAAGTCGGCATGGGCAAGGACAGCCGCACGCCGGTCGAGTTCGACATCACGCCTTATTTGCAAAAGGGCGAAAACCTGATCGCGGTCGAGAACTTCCGCTGGTGCGACGCTTCGTATATCGAGGATCAGGATTTCTGGCGATTGAGCGGCATCTTTCGCGATGTGTACCTGTGGTCGCCGGGCGATTTGCACATTCGCGATTTCCAGGTGAACACCGATCTCGATACCGAATGCCGCGACGCTCAGCTCAAGCTGCAGGTGAAGGTGCAAAACACCGCGCAGGCCGAAGCGGTGGCCAAAGTGGAGGCGGCATTGCTCGACGCCGATGGCAAGACGATCGCCTCGTCCAGCGTGGAAGTGAAAGCGGCCGCCACTGGCGAAGCCGAAGCGAAGCTGAGCGCCGCCGTGAAGAATCCGCTCAAGTGGACCGCCGAAACGCCGAACCTTTACAGGCTGCTGCTCACGCTGAAAAACGAGGCAGGCAAAGTGCTAGAGGTCATCCCAACAAATGTCGGTTTCCGCAAGGTGGAGATCAAGGACGGCAACCTCCTCGTCAACGGTCGCCGCGTGCTGATCAAAGGTGTGAACCGTCACGAGCATGACCCGGATCTCGGTCAGGTGGTAACGCGCGAGCGGATGCTGCAGGACATCCGCGTGATGAAACAGCACAACATCAACACGGTTCGCAACAGTCACTACCCGTGTGTCCCCGCGTGGTACGCACTTTGTGACGAATACGGGCTTTACGTCATCGACGAAGCGAACATCGAGAGTCACGGCATGGGCTATGGCGCGGAGTCACTTGCCAAACAACCCGAGTGGGCAGCCGCGCACATGAACCGCACGGTGCGCATGCTCGAGCGAAACAAAAATCATCCATCGATCATCATCTGGTCACTTGGCAACGAGGGTGGCGACGGACCAAATTTCGAAGCGACCTCGGCATGGATCAAGCAACGCGACGCCAGCCGTCCGGTGCATTACGAGCAGGCCAAGGAACTCCCGCACACCGACATCGTTTGCCCGATGTACGCGAGGCCCTGGCATTTGAAAGAGTACTCCTCCAAGCCGCAAACACGCCCGTACATCCTGTGCGAATATCAACACGCGATGGGCAACAGCTGCGGCGGAATGTGGGAATACTGGAATCTCATTTACAGTCAGCCTTATCTCCAAGGCGGCTCGATCTGGGATTGGGTGGATCAAGGCATCCGCCAATCACAAAAGCGTCCGAATCAGGATCGCTACTGGCCGGTGAAACCGGGCGAGCCGACCTTCTGGAGCTACGGTGGCGACTTTGGCCCGAAGGATGTGCCGAGCGATGACAACTTTTGCTGCAATGGCCTGGTATCGGCGGACCGTACACCAAAGCCACACTTGCTGGAGGTGAAACACGTTTATCAGTACATTCATTGCAAGCCTGCCGATCTCGCGGCGCGACGAATCGAAGTGAAGAACTGGCATGACTTCACCAACTTGAAAGACATCGCCACCGTTGAGTGGCGACTGACCGGCGACGGTAAATTGCTCGAGTCCGGCACCATGGATGCGCCCGACCTCGCGCCGTATGCAACAATGATTCTGACCGTGCCAGCGAAGTCATTCGATGCCGCGCCCGGCGTTGAATATTTTATCGAGCTCAGCTTCCGCCTGAAGGACGACGCCCCTTGGGCAGAGCGCGGACACGAGCTGGCCTGGGATCAATTCAAACTGCCCGACACCGCGCCCGCCGTGGTGGCCGAGCGCGGCGCGTTTCCGAAATTGGAACTCGAACAAAGCGATACACAGGCCGTCATTCGCGGTCGCGATTTTGTCGCCACTTTCGACAAAAAGGCAGGGATGCTCGTCTCATGGAAGGCGAATGGCGTCGAGTTGATCGAGTCGCCGCTGCGCCCGGATTTCTGGCGCGCGCCGATCGACAACGAACGCGGCCGCTTGATGCATCTCGACCACATCAAGGACAGTCATGTGTTTGAATCGGACGACTACAAGCACCTGAAAAACCAGCCCAAGACCCAAGGCATCTGGCGCGAGGCTCACAAGGCCGCCACCCTCGAAGCGTTCGAGGTGAAGGTTGTTTCGGATCATCAAATCGTGGTGATCGCTCGACACGCCTTGCCATCGGTGCAAGCGGTTTGGCAAACCACTTACAACATCTTCGGCAACGGCGAGATCGGTGTCGCGGCGCAGTTTGATCCGAAGGACAAAGAGCTGCCGCGCATCCCGCGAATGGGCATGCAAATGGTCATGCCCGCTGGATTTGAACGCATCGAATGGTTTGGCCCGGGCGAACACGAAACTTACTGCGACCGCAAGGACGCGAAATTCGGCCGTTATCACGGGCTGGTGCGCGACCAGTTGTATCTGGACTATGTCGAACCCGGCGACAGCGGCAACAAGGTCGAGGTGCGCTGGGTGACGCTGACTAACAAACAAGGCACAGGTCTGCTGGCAATAGGCGAACCCTTGTTGAGTGTGAATGCCCTGCATCACACCACCGACGATCTGCAAACCGCCAAGCATCCCTATCAACTTCCACAGCGCGATATCACAGTCGTGAATCTCGACTTGAAGTCACAAGGCGTCGGCGGTGACAACAGCTGGGGCGCTTGGCCGCATGATCCATGTTTGATTCCCGTCGAGGCATCCGGCTACAGCTTCCGACTCATGCCCATCACGAGCAAAGATGATCCGGCCAAGCTGGCCCGCGTGCTGCGCGAAAAACCCTAAGTCGGTCGCGCAGCAGACCCACACGGTAGGGCGATGCGGCCCCGCAGCGCCGACTCATCGCCGCAGGCGCTTATTCTTCAACAACTCAACGAACGGACCTTTGGGGACAAAGGTCCCTGCCTATGAAGAAGCCTCTTCTTCCTCTTCTCTAGCTTCTTCTGTCTCCAAGTCTTCCGTCTTCTCCTGAAACTTCCTACCTCACCTCCCCGCACAACAAACACGATTTCCCATCACATCCACGCGCGCTGCAATGTTCGCGGCCGTAAAAAATGATCTGCAAATGCAGCTTGTTCCATGACTCGCGCGGGAAAAGTTTTTTCAGATCTCGCTCGGTCTGTTCGACATTTTTTCCGGCACTCAACTTCCATCGCTTGGCCAAACGATGAATGTGGGTATCGACCGGAAAGGCCGGCACGCCGAAGGCCTGCGCCATCACCACCGATGCGGTCTTGTGACCCGCTCCGGGCAGTGCTTCGAGCGCCGCAAAATCCTGCGGCACCTCGCCGCCATGTTGCTCGACGAGGATTTTCGAAAGCTCCGATATCGCCGCCGACTTGCGCGGTGAAAGACCGCAAGGCCGGATGACCTCGCGAATCTTCTCCACCGGCACGCGCATCATGTCATGCGGATTGTCGGCAAGCGCGAACAACGCAGGCGTCACTTGATTCACCCGCACATCCGTGCACTGCGCCGAGAGCAAGACCGCCACGAGCAGCGTGTAGGCATCCTTGTGGTCGAGCGGGATCGGCGTTTCGGGATACAACTCTTCGAGCCGGCGTAAAAGATGATCGGCGCGTTGCTGCTTGCGCATGGGGAAATCCTCCGCGATTCGCGCAGCACGCGCAAGCCCGCGAGCTTGCATGCCTCGTCGCAGCCGCTCAGGCTTGCGGCAAATGGAGCACGCCGATCCCACCAAGCCGACTCTCGCCCAAGTCGCGCGCGTTTGGCTGCGCATAGGACTGCTCAGTTTCGGCGGGCCCACCGGGCAAATCGCGCTGATGCACCGCGAGCTGGTCGAAACCCGACCATGGATCGACGATCGCCGATTTCTCAATGCGCTTAACTACTGCATGGCACTGCCCGGCCCGGAGGCCCAACAACTCGCGGTCTACATCGGCTGGCTCATGCATGGCACACGCGGCGGCATCGTCGCCGGCGCGTTGTTTGTCCTGCCCGGCGCATTGATCATGCTCGCGATCAGCGTTGCCTATGTGCACTTCGGATCAATGCCATCGGTCGCCGCCGCATTCGATGGATTGAAGCCCGCTGTCATGGCCTTGGTCGCCGCCGCACTGATGCGGATGGGCAAAAAAGTTTTGGGAAAACCAAACCTGCAAATCATTGCCGCGCTGTCATTCATCGCGGTGTTTTTCTTCAAGGTTCCATTTCCACTGCTCATCCTCTGTGCGCTGATCTTTGGTTGGTGGCATGGCCGCGATGCGGCGGCTGTTTCACTCCACACTGCGCCCGATCCCTCCAATTCGGACAAGCATGCTGTTTCTTCACCGATTCTTTCCAAAACCCTATCACGCGCCGCCACTTGGCTTGCCGTGTGGCTCGCGCCTCCGATGCTGTGTCTTGCATTGCTTGGTGCCGATCATGTGCTCACGCGCATCGGTTGGTTTTTCAGCAAAGCTGCCTGCGTCACCTTCGGCGGCGCCTATGCGGTGCTGCCCTATGTCGCGCAACAGGCGGTGCATGCCGAGTCATGGCTCAACACCGCGCAGATGATGGATGGCCTCGCGCTCGCCGAAACCACGCCCGGCCCGCTCGTCCTCGTCCTGCAATTCGTCGGCTTCCTCGCCGGATGGAACGCAGCCGGCGCATTACCACCATTGCTCATGGCCTTCTTCGCCGCCGGCATGGCCAGCTGGTGCACCTTCCTTCCCGCCTTCCTCTTCATCTTCGCCGGCGCCCCCTTCATCGAACGCGCCGGCACCCACCCACGCCTCAATCAAGCCTTCTCCGCCGTCACCGCCGCCTCAGTTGGCGTCATCCTCAACCTCGCCGTCTGGTTCGCATGGCACACGATCAAACCCGATGCGCACACCACTCAACTTCTCCCCCTCGCCCTCGCCGCCGTGTTCTTCTACCTCCTCCATTTCCGCAAATGGAACATCCTCCCCACCCTCGCCCTCGCCGCCGGGATGGGCTGGCTCATGGCGTGGTGAAAAAGAGTTATAGGTTATTCGTTAAGGGTTATTGGTGAAGATACAGAAGCCCCTTCTTCAAAAGAGGGGCATGGGCGGCCCGCCCGTGTCATCAAGGAGAGTGGGCATCCTGCCCACATCTTTCATAAGAATGATTTACCGCCAAGGCGCCAAGGTCGCGAAGGGACGCAGAGGAGAAGAGTGAGAGGTTATTTGTGATTGGTTATTAGGCAAGAGGAGAAAAAAGCCACTTCTTCCTCAAGCTCCGACCTTCGACTTTCAGACCTTCGACTCTCTGCTTCTCAATAACTCTTCCTCGTATTCATTTCAGCTTTCTGCTTTCCACTTTCTACTTTTTCTCCTCCCAATAACCCCTAACCAATAACTCTTTCCCCTCCCCATCACCTTAGCTTTCTCAAGCCGAGACGAGGTCCGCTTCGAGCGGTTTTCCTTTTTTGAACTGACTTACGCCCATGATGCTAAAACCAATAACGCGGCCTTCAGCGTCCACACGCTCCATCACCGCGTCATTGTTCGTTTCTTTCTCGTATCCAGGAGCTTCCGAGAAGCGAACTTCGAGGAAATCCGCCTCGGCGTCGAACCAGACTTTCAGCTTATCGGCCATAAATTTTCTCCGGCTTTGGGTTTATCGGTCAGATACGCGGTCACTACGAAGGCGTCATCTTGAAGGCACTTTACCACAACACAGAGCCATTTGCCACCCACAAGCCGGCCTTCCTGCGGAAGGAGACAGAAGACGAAAAGACATCTTCTTCATGTGGCTGGGAATTGCAGTCCCAGTCCGTCCTTGGAACATTCTGTTCCACGTTCCTGCCAGCGAATGAAACGCCCACATCTGCATCGTGGCTGGAGCATCTTGCTCCAGGCCGTCCATGGAGCGTCCCGCTCCATGTTTTGAATAGCCAATGACGCAGCCACTTCTTCACAACGGACCACGGGCATCTTGCCGCTTGGGCGCCTATGGCGATGTATCGGCGCTGCGAGGCCGCATCGCCCTACCATTCAAAACTTGGAGCAAGATGCTCCAAGGACGGCCTGGATCAGGATGATCCAGCTACAATGAAGAAGCCGTTTCTTCATTTTCTTCCCTAATGACTGTCGACCATTGACCACTGACTCCTTTCTCCCCCTCCCCACACTTGACCCCTCCCCGCCACGCAGGTTGAATGTTGCGGGCCCTACTTCCCTTCACTTCACCGACCATCCATGAGCGTTCGCAACCCCAGCAAAGCCAAGTTTCTGCAATGGCGGCTGGAGTGCATCGGGCACACGATCATCGAGCTCATCGCCGGACTCCTTCCCGGCCCATGGGTTTTTCGCGTGGGCGAATGGCTGGGCGCACTCGCGTGGCCCTTCATGGGCAAACGCCGGCGCATCGTGATCCGCAACCTGCGAATCGCCTTCGCGGGTGAAATGGAAATGGCGGAAATCCAGCGCATGGCCAAGGCCAGCTTTTGCCGCACGGCAGCGAACATGCTTTCCCTCGCCTACACGGCGCGGCTCTCGCCCGATCGACTCAAGGATGTCCTGCGGGTAGAAAACATCGAACTGCTCGAGCAAACCCTCGCCAAAGGCCGGGGAGTGGTTTTGCTGCTCGCCCACATGGGAAACTGGGAACTTCTCAGCCGCATGGTGCATTTCTTTCCCGCTGGCTCGAAAGCCGGCGCCATGTACCGCCATCTCAACAACATCCCGCTCGATCGCCGCACCCGCAAACGCCGCGAGGCCGACGGCACGAAGATGTTTTCGAAAAATGAAGGATTCCATCAAGTCACCGGTTTCCTCCGCGATGGCGGCATCGTCGGCATCCTCGCTGATCAACGCACCGGCTTCCACGGGGATCTGGTTCCATTTTTTGGCAGGCTCACCCGCTCAAGCCCGCTGCCCAGCTTGCTGGCCCGACGATCAAAAAGCGAACTGCTCGCGCTCTCACTCGTCACCGAATCCCCGGGCAAGTGGCGCGCGGAATTTTTACCCGTCAATGCCGCCACCACCGCCGATTGCATGCAGACCTTGGAGCAAACCATCCGTCGCAGTCCCATCGATGTCTTCTGGCTGCAGGAACGATGGAAATTCCTGTGCAATCCAAAAAACCCGATCAACACCTTGCTGGAAGATGAAAACCAACAGGGCGAGAAAGCCTTCCGAGCCCTCGCTTGGCTCTCGAAAAAAAATCCCTCATGGCAAGTACCAAAGCCATGGACACACCCGAATGTCGAATACGAGTACGCCCTGCCGAAGTCCATGTCGCGCCCATCGTGGATCCCGCCCGATGCCAGCATCCACGAAGTATCA
>Ga0208856_1000293_pt1 | contig 20563 bp, 14 predicted proteins | sample LakMenEpi13Jul12_FD_150690 | JGI IMG/M metagenome (GOLD analysis project Ga0208856, IMG submission 150690) | Freshwater microbial communities from Lake Mendota, WI - 13JUL2012 deep hole epilimnion (SPAdes) | ecosystem: Environmental > Aquatic > Freshwater > Lentic | place: Lake Mendota, Madison...
GGCGGCGGAGACGGTCGGTGCGATGCGGAAGAGCCGACGGGCAGATACGCGGCTTACACCGAGCGCACCATCACAGTTGAGAAGTAACTAGCGATCGCCCTCGGCGATGGAGCAGCGTACCGCCGGCTCCGCCGCCGGCTTGGGCGCGTTAAGCCGGGCCGATCAAATCCTGCTCCGTAGTCCGTAAGCCGTCGCAGAAAGAAGGCGGGGCGGACGCCCGTCGTCCGCCCCGCCCCGTTGCTTACGCGTCTGTCCGTCGGCCGCATGCGGCCGACGAGAGACTAGCAGCCCTTCTTGCAGCCGCGGAGGCAGCCGCCCTTGTGGCCGCGGCCGCTGTTGCCGCCGTTGCCACAGGCACCGGCGTCACCGGCGGGAACCTGCTCTTCGACGCACTTCTTGACCTTCACGCACACCTGCTTCGTGACCTTCTGGGGCACGCGCACGACGTACTTCTCGGTCTTCGTCTCTTCGACGCAGTCGCTCGCACACACCGTGTAGGTGGCGGTCTTCTGGACCGGCACCATCACCGTGTAGCGGCACTCGCGGGTCCGCGTCTCGGGCACGCACTTGTTCACCGTCACCTCGCGGGTGCGGGTCTCGGTGCGGCACTTGTTGACGCACACCGTGCGGGTCCGGGCTTCCGGCACCATCTTCGTGACGCAGTAGTTCCGCGTCCGCTCCTCGCAGCGCGAGAGCTTCACGCAGTAGGTGCGCGTCCGCTCCTCGCAGCGGCTCTTCCGCACGCACACCGTGCGGCTCCGCTCCTCGGTGCGGCACTTCTTCACGCAGTACGTGAAGGGCACCTGCTCGCACTCGGTCTTCCACATCGTGACCTCGATCTCCTTGGTCTCGCACGTGGGAACCCACTTGCGGCAGCAGACCACCTTCGGGCAGCAAGGATTGCCGGCGGCGTCATACTTGCCGTTCGCCGAAATCTCCTTGGCCTCGGTGACCCAGTGGCCGCCGCGGCAGGTGACCGTCTTCGTCGACTTGACCGGGACCCGCTTCGAGACGGTCCGGTAGCCGGTCATCTCTTCGGTGTAGGGAACCTGCACCGTGTACTTCTCCTCCACCTGCTCGGTGTAGGGGACGTTCACCTTGTAGGTCGCGGTCCGCTCTTCGGTGTAGGGCACGTTCACCTTGTAGGTGGCCGTCCGCTGTTCCTTGACCGGCACGCACACCGTATAGGATTCCTCACGCTGTTCGGTGTAGGGAACCTTCACGGAATACTCGATCGTCTTCGTCTCCGGCACGTTGACGTTGACGGTGTATTCGACCGTCTTCGTGCGGTGTTCCGGCACCATCACCGTGTAGTTCCGCGTCTTTTCTTCGATCCGCGGAACCCGCTTCTTCACCGTGAAGGACCGCTCGCGGACTTCCGTCGTCCACTCGGTGGCCTCCACGTCCCGGATCTCCGGGACCATCTTCCAGACCTTGACGGTCTTCATGCAGGCATCGGCCGGGGCTGCAGCCGCGTCCGTGGCTGCGGCTGCCGCGTCGCCGCCGACGAGCACCGAGCCCTCCTCACTCCGGGCGAACGAGCCACCGAGGCAGACGCCGGCGGCCGCGACCCAGGGCAGGAAACTGAACGTCAATCGCTTCTTCACAGAAACCTCCAGAGGAAAAAGAACTTGTCCCAAACGGTTCGCGAACACTTTTTCCAGGCTTTCGAGGAGGCCATCCCCAGTCGGTGGCGTTCCGCAAGCGAGCCCGGTCGAGCATGCCGCCTTGCCCCCACGATCACCGAACGCATCCGTGGCGTTGTTCCGTGATCGCGAGGGTTTGCGCAGGCGGCAAACTCACACCAGAAGATCGATCTTTGCCGACCGAAAAACTCAACCGTCGCGAGAAGTGCGCGGTTGTTCTGAATCTGCCGATGGTGCCGGCGGCCGCTCGCACGCTGGAGACGTGCCCATCGGGCCGCCTTCGCAGCAGGTCTCGAGGATCATGCCGCACTGCCGGCACATGAGCTTGGCCCGGATCTCGAAGGTCTCACCGTGGCAGACGGGGCAGCGTGGCAGATGCATGGGCACCGGTTCTCCGGCAGCCGTCGATCACGGGCGGGTGACGGCTAGCCGCCTTTCACCGTGGCGATGAGTTCGAGCACGTTCTCGACCGGGGTCTGCGGCAACACGCCGTGGCCGAGGTTGAAGATATGGCCGGGGCGGCCAGCGGCCTGGGCGAGGATTTCACGACCACGGCGGCGGACCGTGTCGCGATCGGTGAGCAGCACCGCGGGATCGAGATTGCCCTGCACGGCACGGTCGTGGCCGACGATCCGCCAGGCCTCGTCGAGCTCGATCCGCCAGTCGATGCCGATCACCGTGCCGCCCGCCTCGCGCAACAGCGGCAGGAGTGCAGGATTGCCGGTGGCAAAGTGGATCACGGGGCCGTGCCGCGCCGCCTCGGCGAGTGCCGCCTGGCTGTGCGGCAGGACGTAGCGGCGGTAGTCGGCCGGCCCGAGGCAGCCCACCCAGCTGTCGAAGAGCTGCACGATCTGCGCCCCCGCCTCGAACTGCGCCACGAGGTAGCGGCTCACGGCCCGGGCGAGCCGGCCCATGAGGTCGTGCCAGGCCGACTCGTGGGAATACATGAGCGACTTTGTGTGGAGCCAGGCCTTGCTGCCGCCTCCTTCGACGCAGTAGCTCGCCAGCGTGAAGGGCGCGCCTGCAAAGCCGATCACCGGGATCGAGTCGTCGAGGCCGGCGCGTGTCGCCCGCACCACGTCCATCACGAATTCGAGCCGGTCGAGGTCGTCGAGTTCCACGAGCCGGCCCACGTCGGCGGCCGAGCGGATCGGGTTGTGGATCACCGGACCTTCACCCGCCGCGAACTCCAGGTCCATGCCCATCGGTTCGAGAATCGGCAGGAGATCGCTAAAGATGATCGCCGCGTCGACTCCCAGCCTGTCGACCGTCGCGAGCATCACCTCGGCCGAGAGCCGCGGATTTTTGCAGAGCTCGAGAAACCCCACCTGCTGACGGATGGCGCGGTATTCGGGCAGATAGCGGCCGGCCTGCCGCATGAGCCACACGGGCGTCCGCTCCACCGGCTCGAGCCGGCAGGCCCGCATCATGAGCGACTGCCGGCGGCGCTCGGCCACGGTGGCGGCGGGGTCGGTCACGAGGCTGGCACGGGCGTCGGGCATCGGCGAGAGTATACCCGCGGCTCCTGCGCCCCTGCCCGGTGCCGTCGGTGAACTACAATTCACGTGCCGACCTTCGCATCCGCGTGCCGCCTGGCGTCCGATGACCGAATTCATCTCCGGGATTTCCGTCGTCTGCTTCGCGGCGAGCTATTTCGTGGCGCTCGCCTGCGAGGCCTCCCGGCCGCTGTTTCGTTCGGGCCTGCGGGGTGCGATTCTGGTGGGCTTCGCGACCGCCGGCTTTCTCGCCCACACGCTGTTTCTCGTCTGGCGGGCGGCGAACGAGCCGAATGTGCCGCTCTCGAGTGCGTTCGACTGGTACCTGCTCGCCGCGTGGCTTCTGGCGGGCGGCTATCTCTGGCTGCTCGTAGCGAATCCGCGCACGCAGGTGGGCCTGTTCCTGCTCCCGGTGGTGCTCGGCCTCGTGGGTGCGGCGCAGCTCTCGAGCCGCTCGCCGTTTCCCCAGAGCCCGGCCACGCAGGTCTGGGGCGCGATCCACGGCTCGTTCAATCTCGCCGCGAGCGTGGCCGTGGCCGGCGGCGCGGTGGCGGGGCTCATGTGGCTCATCCAGGCCGCGCGGCTGGCCCGCAAGCGTACGCCCGCGCAGGGCCTCAGGCTGCCGAGCCTCGAACTCCTCACCGATGCGACGGGCCGGGCCGCGACGATCGCGGCGTGGACCGCCGCCGCAGGCTTCGTTTCGGGGCTCGTGCTCAACGCGGTCAACCACCGGCACGGCCTGCTCGAAACGGTCCCCTGGAATGATCCGGTCGTGCTGCGGATGGGCATGCTCGTCGGCTGGCTCGTGGCGGCGGCGTTCGTGACTCGGGCGGTGTCCCGGCGGCCTGAAGCCGCGCGGGTGGCCGCGTGGCTATCGCTGGCGAGTTTCATGGTGCTCACCGCATCGATCCTGTGGGGGGTGCTTGGCACCACCCGGCACGGCGTGCCCCCCACCCATGCGGCCACGCCGACGGAGGCCGCCCGATGACGCTTGCGTTCGTGGGAGGCACTCACCGCACCGTGCCGCTGGCCCTGCGCGAGCGGCTGGCCTTCTCCGCCGAGCAGGCGGCCGAGGCTCTGTGCCGATTTCGCGATCGGTTTCCCGGCCGGGAAGTCGTGCTCCTCTCCACGTGTAACCGCGTCGAGCTCTACGCGGCAGGTGAGGAAGCCGCCATGCCACCCCCGGCCGAGCAGCTCGTGTCGTTTCTTGCCGAGTGCCGCGGGATCGACGCCGCTGTCTTGGCACCCGTGCTCGCCCGCGAGAGCGACGAAGCGGTCGTGCGGCACCTGTTCAGCGTGGCCTCGGGGCTCGATAGCATGGTACTCGGCGAGCCGCAGATCGTGGCCCAGGTGAAACAAGCCTGGGCGCTCGCCCAACGCACGGAGACGGCCGGCCCGCTCACCGCGGGAATGTTCCAGGCGGCTCTGCGCACGGCGAAGAGGGTGGCGAGCGAAACAGCCCTCGGCCGCGAGCGGCTCTCGATCCCGAGCGTGGCGGTCGCCGACTTTGCCCGCGGAGTGTTCGAGCGGTTCGACGACAAACGGGTGCTCGTGATCGGTGCCGGCAAGATGGCCCACGAGACACTTCGCTATCTGCGTGAGGCGGGCGCCCGCGACATCGTCGTGGTCAACCGCACGGCCGACCGCGCCGATCGGCTCGCCGCCCGGCTGGGCGGGCGGCCCGGCCGCTTCGCCGATCTCGTCGCCGAGCTCGCCGCAGCCGACCTCGTGGTGAGCACGACGGGCGCGAGCGAGCCAGTTGTGCCTGCCGACCTCTTCGCCCGAGCGGAGACGGGCCGCGAGGGCCGGCCCCTGGTGGTGCTCGACCTTGCCGTACCGCGGGACTTCGATCCGGCGATCGGCGCCCGCCCGGGCGTGTGGCTGTATTCGATCGACGACCTGGGCGCCGCCTGCGAGGCCAACCGGCGCAGCCGGCAGCGCGAAATGCCGGGGGCGCTCGCGATCATCGACGAGGAGACCCTGCGGTTCATGGGCGATCTCCACCACCGTTCGACGGCTCCCGTGATCGAACGACTGCGGGCGGGCTGGTCGGAGACGGGCGATGCCGAACTCGAGCGGCTGTTCCGCCGCGTGCCCGACCTCGATGACGCTGCCCGCTCCGAGATCCGCCAGGCCTTCGAGCGGTACGCCGCGAAGATGCTCCACTCGCCGCTGGCGTCGCTCCGCAACGAGAGCCGCTCGGGGCCGCCCCACGGCCTCCTCGACGCCCTCAAGCGGCTCTTCGATCTCAAGGAGTAGCGGTGCAGTACGACAGCGCGAGCAGGGCGTAGGCGGTCACCAGGTTCGGGTCACCCTCCATCCAACGCTCGTTCTCGTTGACCCACGAGCCATCCGGCTTCTGCTTGGAGAGGATCACGTCGGAGAGCTCGGCCCGCCAGTCATGCGCCTGGCCGGCGGCATCGGTAAACGAATCCTCGCCCAGCACGTCGAGCGCCTTGGCGGCGGTGTGGAAGTAGTAGTAGAGACCGGCGTCGCCGAGGCCGGGATTCTCCGCGAACGTGTAGTGCTTGCGGAGCCAGGCCGTCGCGGCCTTCACGCGGGGATCGCTCTTCGTGAGCCCGGCGAAGATCATGCTCTTGAGCCCTGCGTAGGTCATCGATCCGTAGCTCCTCAGGCCGCCGTTGGGCAGTGTGCCGGCCTGGCTTTCGCCACCGTTGGCGGGGGTGTAGTAGAAACCACCGTCGGGGTTTTTCGCTGGATGGGGCAGCGTGTTGTGCGGCCCTTCGAGATTCTGCGACCGTGACACGAATGCCAGGGCCCGCTGGATCGCCGGGTCGTTTTGGCTCGTGCCCACGCTGCGCAGGGCCTCGATCATGAAGGCGGTGTTCGAGAGGTCGGGCCGCCCCTTGCTGCCGTAGCCCGCGCCGCCATACGCGGGATCGTCGGTCCCCTTCCCTTCGGCGTCGTCCCACTGCAGCCCCTTCACGAAGGCCTCGGCAGCCTGGAGATCCTGCGCATAGCGACCGCCGTAGTTGCAGGCAGCCAGCGCCATGATCGCGATCGACGTCTCGTAGTTGGCCACCTTTGAGTCGGGTGTGTGGATGCCGCCGTCGGTGTTCTTGAACTTGAGGAGATACTCGAGCCCCTTCTTCAAAGCGGGGTCGTCGGCGGGCGTGCCGCTCTGCGCGAGCGCTGTCACGGCGAGCGCCGTCACCGCCGGCCCGACCTGCGACGAGAAACTGCCGTCTTCGCTCTGCCCCTGTTCGATGAGATAGTTCGACCCCTTCTGGATCGCCGCCTTGATCGCTGCGGTGTCGGCCGCCGGGGCGACCGTGGCGAGGCAGGCGATGGAGAGCACCACGCCAGCGGAAAGGCAGGAACGACGGATCGAATTCATGAGGGCACCTCCGGCGGGAAGTATAAGGCTGGGGTCCATGGCGGGCCCGCCGGGCATCAGGGAATCGCATCCGCCTCGCCACCGGCGCGGGTCGCCAGGGCTCGAAACGTGTCCAGACTCACCTCGTCGGTGATCAGGCGGACCGAGCCATCGGCATTGAGGAAATTGCAGCCGTTGGCATGCGGTGAGAAAAACCCGCTGGGGCTGGTGTCCGCCTGATTCGGTTTGGTGTTGCGGATGTGGCAGGTTGTCTGCACGTTCATCGGTCGATAATTCTGCGAGCGATGGGAGTAGCCCAACCGCTGCCACCAGCCATCGGCATGTACGACATCGCTGTTGGTGATGCTGCCCAACCACGTCGCCTCCGCCATGCGGCTCATCCGCTCCCCGAGGCAGACGGTCTTCGATGCTCCGTCCGTGATCTGTCCGATCTTGATCCGACTATTACGGAAAAACACACCGTTATAAAAACCGGTTTCCTCATGGTCGTTCCGCCCGAGGACGCCGGCGTACGATGCAACCGGCGCCTTCGTGATCAGCGTGCCTGCGCCCGACAAGACTGTGGCAGAGCTCGATGGGCCGAAATCCAACACATCGATCAGCCGAGGCGACGTGTCGCTCGGGCAAATGTAGGCTTGGACCACTGCCGTGTCGCTTCGTGCCTCATCGTTTGTGCCGTTCATGATCGGCAGCGTGAGATCGAGTTGGTCGTGGAGCGTCCCCTGCTCCATGAACGGCAGGATGAACGCGAAGAAGCTCCAGCCCGGCTCGAAGTAACCCGGCGCCGTGGTCATCGTGCGCCAGTTGCTCGTACCCGTGGGGGGATCGATCGTGGCCGTGAACGCGGATGGGAAAGACTTTTTCGCGTCGTGGAAGCCGTGGAGGGCGATGCCGATCTGCTTCATGTTGTTCGTGCACGACGACCGGCGGGCCGACTCGCGGGCGCTTTGCACCGCGGGGAGGAGCAGCCCCACGAGCACGCCGATGATCGCGATCACGACCAAGAGCTCCACCAGGGTGAACCCCCTGCGGGATGCGGCGGCGGTCGCTGCGCCGCGATGCAAGGACAACCGATCCGAGGGCATCCCACGTCTCCAGAGCTGCGCCTGCGAGACATCACAGGCATTGCACGCCGCCCTAGGGTGCAATCAGCGTGCCAACGTTCAGATAGGCCCCGGAGGCACTGGAGCCGCGGTTTCGCACGGCCATCCATGATCCTGGGGGCCGGTGCCGGCTGTGGGATGCAGAGATTTTCACCGCGCGGTGAAAATCTCGCCATCGCTTCAGATCAGACCGGAGCCGTGGGGAGCGTCCGCGGATAGGCGGGCACCTGGCGGGGCGGAGGGTCGCGGCCTTCCTCGAGCCGCCACTGCTCGCGTTCCTGCTCGGACGCGTAGTACGTGAGCCACACCGTCATGTCCTCGGTGTCGCCGGCGCTGCAGTCCCAGTGGAAGTAGTTGTCGGGTAGATCGACACGCTTCACGGCCGCCGGCAGGATGTCGCGCCGCACGAGCGCGTAGAGCTCACGGTCAGACAGATGGTCGGTGTAGTCGAGCACCACGCGTTTTTCGTAGAGCCGGTCGATCACCTGCCAGAGCCGATCGTGCACCTGCTCGTCGTCGAGCGTGCAGGCCGGTTGCATCGCCAGCGGTGGATCGAACCAGCGGGCGATCGCCACGAGCGGCGCCTGCTCCCAGGCCAGCATCGATTCGAGGAAGCGGTTTTCGACGGGGGTGGGGAGGAGCCGAAAATCGATCTCGAACACAGCCTCGTCGAGGTAGGGTTCGATGGCGTCGCGGAGTTCCGCGTTGCGGAGCAGGCACTCGACTTCTTCGGGATCGGGATGGTGAAGGAGGGGCATGCCGGGTGGTTCCACGGAGTGTCGGCGGGAACGCCGCCGGCCCACGCCGCCGACGTTCACCACCAGGAACCGACGATACCCAGCCCTGGAGCCCGTTCAATGACTTTTTGCCTTGATTTCATGCGTTTTCCGGGACCGAGGCCGGCACGACCGCTACGACATGACGACTTTCCGCCGCCGCCCAAACCCGCCTGGATTGCCAGTTTCCCGCAAAGCGAGGCGGCGGGGGGGCTGACGAGACGGAGGACCGGCTTCCGCTGGCCTGCTCACGCGAGAACGCCCTTCACCACGTGGCCATGCACGTCGGTGAGGCGGAACTGGCGGCCCTGGTACCGATAGGTGAGCTTCGTGTGGTCGATCCCCACGAGGTGCATGATCGTGGCCTGCATGTCGTGGATGTGCACCGGATCAGCCGTGATGTTCCAGGCGTAGTCGTCGGTCGATCCGTACACGTGCCCCGGCTTGACGCCGCCGCCCGCGAGGAGGAACGAATACGCCTTGCCGAAGTGGTCGCGGCCCTTGGGGTTTGCCGGATCGCCCTGGCCGAACGGCGTACGGCCAAACTCGCCTCCCCAGGCCACGAGCGTATCGGCGAGCAGGCCCCGCTCCTTCAAATCCTGGATCAGCGCGGCCGACGGCGCGTCGGTGTCCTTGCACTGCTGCTCGAGTTGCGTGAACAGATTGCCGTGCTGGTCCCAGCCGGCGTGCATGAGCTGCACGAACCGCGTGCCGCGTTCGAGCAGCCGCCGGGCGATGAGACAGTTGTAGGCGAACGTGCCCTTCACGTGGACGTCGGGCCCGTAGCGGTCGAGCACGTGCCGGGGCTCGTCGGAAAAATCGACGAGTTCCGGCACGCTCGCCTGCATGCGGTAGGCCATCTCGTATTGCGCGATACGGGTGTCGATTTCCGGATCGCCGTAGTCGGCCAGATGCGCGGCATTCATGGCGGCGAGGTCGTCGAGCAGGAGCCTTCGTGACTCGCGACTCACGCCGGCAGGATTCGTGAGATAGGGCACGGGCTCGCCGGTGTTGCGGAACTTCACCCCCTGGAAGCGGCTCGGCAGGAAGCCGCTGCCCCAGTAGTAGTCGAAGAACAGCTGCCCGCAGCTCTTGGCCTTGTCGCTCGACGTCATCACGACGAATGCCGGCAGGTCGTCGGTCTCGCAGCCGAGGCCGTAGCTCATCCACGCGCCCATGCTCGGCCTTCCCGGCACCTGGCCGCCGGTGAGGAAAAACGTCACGCCCGGCGCGTGGTTTACCGCTTCCGTGTGCATGCTGCGCACGAGGCACAGGTCGTCGGCGAGCCCGCCGATGCCCGGCAGCAGTTCACTCATCTCCATCCCGCAGTGGCCATATTTTTTGAACGGCTTGATCGGCGAGACGATCGGCCATTTGGCATAACCGCTCGACATCGTGGAGAGCCGTGTCTGGCCGCGGACGCTCGCCGGGATGTCCTGACCGCCGCGTCCGATCAACTCGGGCTTCGGGTCGAAGAGATCGACATGCGACGGCCCGCCCCCCTGCCAGAGCATCACCACCCGCTTCGCCTTCGGCTCGTGATGCGGAAGGCCGGGCAGCCCGGGCATGCCCTGCGCGGCCGGGGACGTCGAGGCCGCGGCACGTACGTCCCGCTCCAGGAGCGCAGCAAGCGCTACCGATCCGATCCCCATGCCGGCCGTGCCAAAGAGCCGGCGGCGGGTGACGCGGTGGATGTTTTCGAGGTGCGGGTCGTTCATGGATGTCGACAGGCTGAAGCCTGTCCTACTCACGTGTGAGGGCTTCATCGAGGTTGAAGATGGCGAGGCACACGCTCGCCAACGCCGCATGCTCGGCCGGGTCGAGAGATTCGTCGCGCGGGCTCTCACCGACGTCCACTAGCTGCTTCGCCGCATCGACATCGGCCCTGTAGACGGCCAGTTGACGCCCATGCATCCGCCCCAGCGTCTCAAGGTCGTACCTCGTCGGCTTGCGGCCGAGGATCCGCCGGAACGCATGCTGGAGCCGACCATCGGCATCAGCGGCCGCCTTCATGCTCTTCTCTGCTAGGACGCGGGCGGCTTCGACCCACGTGGGATCATTGAGGGTCGTGAGCGCGTGCAGGGGCGTGCTCGTCCGGCTGGCACGCACGGCGCAGGTCTGCCGGTTGGCGGTGTCGAACATGTTCGCCGGGCTCACCGTCCGCCGCCAAAACGTATAGAGGCTGCGGCGGTAGAGATCGGGGCCGTGGGAGGCGGGGTAGGTGAAATCCCGCTCCTTCGTGATCGCCAGGGCCTCCCAGATCTGGTCGGGCTGGTAGGGATACACAGGCTGGCCCCCGATCCGCAGATCGACGAGTCCGGAGGCGGCCAGCGCCTGGTCGCGGAGCACCATCGACGGCATCCGGAATCGCGCCGCGCGGGCGTGGAGGCGGTTTTCGGGGTCCTTCGCCAGGTGTTCGGCCGTCACCCTGCCCGACTGCCGATACGTCGCGCTCGTCACGAGTAGCCGGTGCATCTGCTTCTGGCTCCAACTCCGCTCGCGAAACTCGACCGCCAGCCAGTCGAGGAGGTCCATGTGCAGCGGGTATTCGCTCTGCACGCCCATGTCCTCGGTGGTCTTCACGATCCCGGTGCCGAAGAACTGCTGCCACATCCGGTTCACCTGCACGCGGGCGGTGAGCGGATGCTCCGGCAAGAACAGCCACCGCGCGAGGCCCAGCCGATTTTGCGGCACACCCGCGGGCAGCGGCGGCAGGAAGGCGGGGGGAGAGAAGTCGAGCTTCTCTCCCTTCGGCGCCAGGTAATCCCCGCGATCGAGAATCCTCGTGTCGCGCGGTTGCTTGTCGCTCATCACCATCGCCCTGGGCAATTGATCTCCCTTGTAGTCCTCGAACGCCTTGCGGTCCTGCTCGTACCGTGCCACCTCCGGGAGGTCCTTCACGAGCGTCGCCTTCAGCCGCGCGTCGAAATGATCACGGAGTTGCCGCTCGATCGACTTCTTCTCGTCTTCGGTGCGGTCCTTCTCGGGCTTGCGGAGCAGCGGCGTGAGGCTTCGCGACAGGTCGGCGCCGTCGGCCAGTTCGCCGTCGGAGGAAAGCCCCGCCTTCCACGCCGTATACAGGGCATCGAGCACGGGCTTCGTGCGAGCCTCTCCCGACTTCATGGCCGCCTCCAGTTCGGCGAGCCGCTGCGCCTGCTCCGTCGAGGGCAGCTCGAGGACCGGCGGCGCCACACGGATCCGGGCCGAGAAGTGTGTCGGCATGCCCGACTCGGGCACACGATTGAAGGCGTCGAGCAGGGCGTAGTAGTCGCGCTGCGTCAGCGGGTCGTACTTGTGGTCGTGGCACTGAGCGCAGGCCATCGTCAGGCCGAGCCAGGTCGTGCTCGTCGTGTCCACCCGATCGAAGAGATTGTTGAACCGCTGCTCCTCGGCGATCGCACCGCCTTCGCCGTTGAGAAGATGGTTGCGGTTGAAACCAGTCGCGATCTTCTGCTCATTCGTGGCCTCCGGCAGCAGATCTCCCGCCAACTGTTCGATGGAAAACTGGTCGAACGGCATGTCGGTATTGAGGGACTTCACCACCCAGTCGCGCCAGATCCACTGCCAGGTGTCACCGTCCTGCTGGAAGCCGTTGGAATCGGCGTAGCGGGCGGCATCGAGCCACGGCAGCGCCATCCGCTCGCCGTAGTGCGGCGAGGCGAGCAGCCGGTCCACCAGCAGTTCGTAGGCCTCCGGCCGCGGATCGGCGACGAAGGCATCGACTTCCTCGGGCGTCGGCGGCAGGCCCGTGAGATCCGCGTGGAGCCGCCGGACGAGCGTGGCCCGATCGGCCTCGGGCGACGGCGAGAGCCCCGCCGCCTCGATTTTCGCGAGCACGAACCGATCGACGTCGTTCCGCGCCCAGTCGGCCCGCTTTACCTCCGGCGGCATGGGCCGCACCGGGGCGGTAAAGGCCCAGTGCGGCTCGTACTCGGCCCCGTCCATGATCCAGCGGTCGAGGATTTTTTTCTGATCGTCTGAGAGCCGCCGGTTGGAAGTCGGCGGCGGCATCAGGACGTCGGGATCCGTGGAATGAATCCGCTCGAGCATCGTGCTCGCGCCGGGATCGCCGGGCACGATCGCGCCGGTCTCGATGGCTGCGGCCCGATCATCGAGCCGCAGGTCGGCCTCCCGCTTGTTGCCGTCCTGGCCGTGGCAGTAGAAGCAATTTTCCGAGAGGATCGGCCGGATGTCGCGGTTGAAGTCGAGGGCGGGAAGCTCCTCGGCACGGCCGGTGGCGAGGACCGCCGCGACACTCAATGCCGCGAGGGCGGAACGGATCGATGCTACGGTCGAGCAACCCATGGAACGTTTCCATTCGGGGGTTACCCGCGTCGCCGATCCACGGCTTCGAAAAGCCAGGTCGGATCGCGGACCTCTCGGTCGATCGGCGGGAATGCCAAGTACACTCAATTTAAGAATAGCACCGTCTACCCCGCCGAAACAGCCAATTTTTTGCCGACAGCCACGGTCTCACTGCCGAAATACTGCGACATCCTCGTCATCGGCGCGGGTGCGGCCGGGCTGTTTGCGGCCACCTGGGCGGGACGGGCTGCCCGGGCGGCCGGCAGGCCGATCTCGATTCTGGCAGTCGATGGCGCGAAGAAACTCGGGGCCAAGATCCTCGTGGCCGGCGGCGGCCGGTGCAACGTCACGCACTGGCGTGTGACCGAGGCCGACTACGCCGGCGGCACGCCACCTGCGATCCGCAAGGTGCTCGGCCGATTCACCGTCGAGCAGACGGTGAGGTTTTTCCGCGAGTGTGGTGTCGAGTTCAAGCGCGAGGACACCGGCAAACTGTTTCCCACCACCGACTCGGCCCGCACGGTGCTGGATGCCCTCGTTGCGGCGGCGACACGGGCGGGAGCCACGCTCGAACATCCGGCCCGTGTCGAGGCGATCGAGCGGGCGGGCACCGGCTTCCTCGTCGCCACCTCTGCGGGCCCGATCGAAGCCGGCCGCGTGATCCTCTGCACGGGCGGCAAATCGTTGCCGAAGTCGGGCTCCGACGGCGCGGGCTTCGCGATCGCCACGTCGCTCGGCCATTCGCTCACCGCGCCGATCGTGCCCGCGCTCGTGCCGCTCGTCGTGCCGGGCGAGCATTGGATTCGCGGGTTGTCCGGCCTCACGCTCCGTGCCGAGATGGTGCTGCTCGCGCCGACGGGCAAACGGCTGCGGTCGTTCACGGGGAGCACGCTCTGCACGCACACGGGGCTCTCGGGACCGGCCGTGCTCGATGTCAGCCGCCACTGGCTCGTCGAGCGCGAGCGTGATCGCGGCGTGCGGCTGGCGATCAACTGGCTCCCGGACATGTCGGCCGACGCCGTCGACAAGCTCCTGCAGGGTGCGGCCGGTCGTGGGCCGCTCGCCGTGCTTCGCGAGCACCTGCCCGAGCGGCTGGTGCGTCAGCTCTGCGACCTCGCTGGCGCGGCGGTTGCCGGTGATGTGCCGCGGGATGTCCGGCGAAGGCTCGTGCAGTGTGTGACCGGCCTCGAGCTCGACATCGTGGGCGACCGAGGATTCACCGTCGCCGAGGCCACTGCCGGTGGTGTGCCGCTCGCCGAAGTGCGGCTCGAGACGATGGAGAGCCGCGTCTGCCCGGGGTTGTTCTTCGCCGGCGAGGTGCTCGACGTCGACGGCCGGATCGGTGGCTTCAACTTTCAGTGGGCGTGGGCGAGTGGGTATGTCGCCGGGTCTGCCGCTGCCGGGCGGGGCGATTCCCAGACTTCGTAGCGGCTCGCGCCGCGGCGCAGATCGACCACTCGAAGCGGCGCCGGTGCCGAGCCCGTGCATCGCGGTTGCACCAGGAGCCGATCCACGGCCTCCATGACGCGGTCGATCGACAGGGCCTTCATGGAGGCCGTTTCAGGATTCCAGGGCAGCGCGTGACCGGGGCGCTGTCGGGCGGCTCGGTGCCGGCGGGCCGTCTCGGCCTTCACGACCGCGCTTGTGGTCTTCCAAGGATGCCAGCGATTCGGGTCGGTGGGGCCGGCGAGCACGACCACGGGCACGCCGTTCGCGGCTGCGATGTGGTTGAGCCCCGAGTCGACGCCCAGGCACAGGTCCATGCGGGAAAGCAGCCCGCCCACGTCGGAGAGCGATACTGTCGCCGAGTGGTCGTGCACGTGCGGAGCCGAACGCGCGGCGATGAGCCGCAGGAGCGCGTCGTGGACAGGTCGATCAGCGGGCCCACCACAGAGAAAAACCTCGCATCCCCGCTCGGTCACGAGCCAATCGATGATCCGGGCAAACCGGTCGAGGGGCCACAGCCTGTGCTCGTCGGTCGACTGGGGTGCGACGAACACCTTCGGCCGTTCGGCGGCGACGCCGGTCACCAGGGCGTCGGCCTTGGCGGTGGAGTCGGCGGTGTTCCAGGCTTCGTTGTGGCCGTCGTCGATGGCGAGCCCCTCGCACCGCAAGAGATCGAGGAACAGCTCGGCCTGATGCCGATGGGGCACGACTGGCACCTGCCGCGAGAGCAGGGTCGATCCGATCGAGCGAAAGCCCACCCGCCACGGAATGCCTGCGAGCCAGGCGAGCAGAGCGCTCGAGAGCGATCGCTTGAGGAGATACACCCTGTCGTAGCGCCGCCCGCGGATCCAGCGGGCGTTCTCCATGACGTTGCCGAGCGACCCGCGCACCACACGGCCCATGCGGGGCGGCCTCCGCCAGGGGAGCCGTTCGTCGATGTACGGGCAGTCGGCCAGGAGCGAGTCCGACCCCGACTCGCTGAGCACGTCGATCACCGCGTGCGGAAAGTGCCGGCGCAGATTTCTCAGAAACGGCACCGCGAGCATCGTGTCGCCGATGAAGCGATTGCGCACCACGAGAATGCGGCGCGGCTCGGAGGATGTCGTGACGAAAGCAGGCATGACAGGCACTAGCGGGCGAAGCCGACGAAGAAGCTGAACAGCTGCTGGCTGTCGTACGGGGCGTAGGCGATCGGGACGGCGAAGTCGAGCGCGATCGGGGCCGGACCCATCGCCGGCAGCGTGATGCGGAGGCCGACACCGGGCGCCACCCGCATCTGCTGGATCGACACGTTCGATTCGACGGTGCCGAAGTCGGTGAACACCACTCCGCGGAGCGTGTCGTCGGCCGTGATCGGGAAGAGATACTCGACCGTGTTGAGCCACTGGAACGGGCCACCGATGATCGCGGCGTCTTGCCCGGGCTGGGGCGAGGTGCCGGCGACGGTCTGCCGGGGGCTCGCCCCGCGGAACGCGAAGCCGCGCAGGGTGTTGTAGCCACCGGCGTAGAAGTTGTCGTAGGCGGGCGTGTCGGGGCCCGACATGCCGAGGACGGAGCCGATCGAGAGCACGTGGCGGCCCGAGCCGTCGGCCCGTTCACTCAAAAGAAAGTATTGCCGTCCTTCGAGAATGCCGCGCGGATAGACGAAGGTGCCGATCACCTGCTCGAACTCGAACGTCGCCAGATGGCCCTGCGTGGGCAAAAACGGGCTGTCACGGGTGTCGTGAATGAGCCCGCCGGAGAAGCCATACACTGCGTTCGTGCCGAGCATGTTGTTGACGGCCGGCGTGGGCAGCCGTGGATTGAACACGTCGACGCTCTCACCACGGAAGCCGCCGTTGATCGACAGATCGGGAGCGAACTGAAACTGGTAGCCGAGGCCGACGCGGCCGCCGACGCGGGCCTCGGCCCAGTCGTAGAAGAACCGCGTGTAGTAGGACGCACTCGTAGACAGACCGATCCGGGTGTCGAAGAGATACGGCTCCTGGAACGTCGCCGTATATCGCTGCAACTGCGTGCCGGGCGCAGCTTCGAGGCGGAATCGCTGGCCGGCCCCGCGGAAGGCCGTGCCGTTCTTGATGTCGTCCCAGCTCTGGGGGAGCCGGAAGAGATCGAAGTTTTGCTCGTCGACCACGATGTTGCCGACGAGGCCGGCGTTGGAGTTGACGCCGGCACCGATCATGAGGCGGCCGGTCTGCGTCTCTTCGGCGTCGACGTCGACGATCACGTAGGGCTCGCTGCCCGGAAACACCTGCAACGGCTGGTCGGCTGCGAACGGCGGCACCATGCCGGGCTGGGCCACCATGCCCGGTTGGCCGAAGGGCTGACCGGGAAAGGGCTGGACCATGCCGGGCTGGGCGCCGGGTGTGAACCCCGGCTGGAATCCTCCGGGCGGCACTGCCTGGGGAAGCCCCGGCGGCGGCGCCATCGGCTGTTGCGCTACATAGACTGGCGGCTGCACGGGCGGGGGAGGTGCGACGGTGCGCGAGTAGTCGAGCGCCTCGGGGCCGGTGGGGGCCAGCGGCGCCCCGCCCCAGGTCTGCGGGGGCGCCTGCGGCTGCTGCTGCACGAAGGGCTGCGGGCTCTGGCCACGCCACACCGTGCCGGCGACGCTGCCGGGAGCAGTCTGGCGGGGCGGCTGTGCCTGCGGCGCGGGGGCACCGGCCGGCGTGGGTGCCGGCTGCACGATGCCGCCGGCGTCGAGCAATTCTCCTTCGAGCACGAGATCGATCACGGCGTCCTCGGACGAGCCGGGATCGGGGCTCTGGCCGCGGAACCCCGGCTGGCTCGGATCGCGGGCGATCTGTTCGTTGGCGTCTGCCGCGTTCTCGGGTTTGCTGAACACGATCCGCGGGCCCTCTCCTTTGGCCGCATCGTTGAGAAACAGGCTGCTCGACTTCAGCCGACGCTCGTCGTCGCGCAGTTTGCGGATGTCGAGGATGTCGCCCGGCCGCAGCGAGAGGCGATTGAGCACCGTGCTATGCTTGGTGTGGGGGTGGTCGCCGCGGATACGCACGTTGATCTTGCCGACACGATACCGCTGTCCCTCGGTGACGTTGTAGACGAGGTCGAGCTGACCGGGCTCCTCGAGAAACCGTGGATCGGCCCGGATGTCGGCGAACACGAAGCCCCGGCCGCCGTAGATGTCGCGGATCTGGCCGAGGTCGACATCCATCTTGGATTGATTGAACGGCTCGCCGCTCTTGAGCTTGAGCTCACGGGCGAGGAACTCGCTCTTGAATTTGCTGTTGCCGATGAACGAAACGTTGCGCACCGAATACCGCGGTCCCTCGTTGATCACGAACGTGAGCAGCGTCCAGTCCTTGCCCGCGCCGTGCACCACTTCGAGCTCACGGCCCACCTTCGCCTGGAAGAATCCGAGGCTGCGGTAGTAGGCGGTGAGGGCGTCGACGTCGGCATCGATCTTCTCGCGGTCGACGTCTCCGCCGAGCAGCCAGAAGACGCCCGGTTTCGACTTGATCTGGGTGAGCAGGCGGGCGTCGCTGGCGATCGAGTTGCCCACGAATCCGGTCCACAGCGACTTGCGGCTCCGGCCCTCGTCGATCAGGAACACCGCACCTTTGTCACCCGGCTTGCTGCCCTCGACCGTCGAGACGCGGGCCGCGTCATAGCCCTTCTCGTGATAGAACGCCTCGATCCGCCGGCGGGCCTCCTCGACGACGTATGGGTCCATCGAGTCTCCCACGTCGATCTCGGCCTTCTTTCGCAGCGTGCGGGTGGTGACCTTCTCGTTGCCGACATACTTCACGTAGCGGAGCATTGGTCGCTCCACCACCTGGAAGATCACGATCACGCCCTCTTTCACCCGCACGTACTTCGGATGCACGTCGACGAACTTCCGCGAGCGGTGCAGGGTGCGCACGTCTTCCTCGATCGCCTGGGCGTCGAAGATCTGCCCGGCACGGGTCACGAGCTTGGGCAGCTTCGAAACCTCCGTGGCGTGATTTCCCTCGATTCGCACCTCGACGATGCGGTTGGCCTCGTCGACGGGCGGTGCTGCCGCGGGGAGTGGCTGGGGCGTCGCAGGGCCAGCCACGGGCGTCATTCCCGGGCCGGGAACCTGGCCCGGTGCCTGTGCCCACGAGGGCGCGGCCGCCAGGGCCAGCGCGAGGAGCTGGAGCCAGGTCAGGGTGCGAGGGGCGGAGGTGACCGCGCGAAATGTCATCGACGATCCCGTGGAAGGGCGGGCACAAGGGCGGGGAGGAATACCGGCAGACTGCATTCAGCCACAAGGCGAAAACACGCCGTTCGATTGGCCCTCGATTCCGAGCGGGTTTCGCGTCTCCGTCCGCGCTCGGAACGGCCATGCCGCTGCACTTCCGGCGGCTGCGCGCCACATGGCACTGCTTGACTGGCCCCGTCAAACCCCGATACTTTTCTCTATTCTGCCCGTTTTTCCGCGTGGTTCACGCAGGGCGTTCCCCAAGCACCCGGCTTTGCCTATGCGGCCCATGGTGATCGACCTGCGGAAGGCTGACGACCCGCGCGATGTCGTCCATCGGGCCGTACAAATGCTGGCCGAGGGGCGGATCGTCGCCTTTCCGACCGAGACAGACTACGTGATCGCCGCGAGCATTCGCGACGCTGCCGCGGTCGAGCGGCTCGTCGGGCTCGCGCCTCTGCGTGCCGGCGAGCCACGCCTCGCCCTGGCTCTCAAAAGTGCCGACGAAGCGCTCGACTGGGCGCCCAGGCTGAGCCCGATCGGACAACGCATTGCGCGCCGATGCTGGCCCGGGCCGGTGGCCATCCTCGTGGCCGACGACCATCCCGACAGTCTGGTGCACCGCTTGCCCGACGCGGCGCGACTGGCGATTCTCGGCACGGGACGGCTGCGGCTCCGCGTGCCCGGCCACCCCATGCTCGCCGACTGCATGCGGATGCTGGCCGGGCCCGTCGCGCTCGCCGAACCTACCGGTGACGGTGGATCCGTCGCCGTCACCGCCGAGGAGATCGCCGCCAGAGGCGGTGATCAGGTGGCGCTCGTCATCGACGATGGAAGATCACGGTATGCCCAGCCCGCCTCCACGATCGAGGTCGACGAACACGACTTCCGCATCGTGCACCCGGGCATCGTCTCGCAGGAGACGCTGCGCCGGCTCTCGAGCCTGATGGTGCTCTTCGTGTGCACGGGCAACACCTGCCGCAGCCCGATGGCGGAGACGATCTTCAAGCAGCTCGCCGCCGAGCGGCTCGGCTGCAGACCGGATGAACTCGAACGCGCGGGCGTCGTGGTCGCGAGTGCCGGGATCGCCGCCTGGGGGGGCGGTGCCGCCAGCGCCGGAGCGGTCGAGGCCATGCGCGAATGCGGGGCCGATCTCTCGGGACACGAGAGCCAGCCGGTCACCGACACGCTCGTTCGGCAGGCCGACATCATCTGGACGATGACCGCCTCGCACCGGGCGGCGATCATCGCCCAACATCCGGAAGCCGGAGGCCGCACCGCCGTGCTCTCGCCCGACCGAGTCGACGTGATCGACCCGATCGGCGGTCCCGTGGCGACCTACCGCACGTGCGCCGAGCAAATCCGGCAGCACTTGATCGCCAGGCTCGATACAATTCAATTGCCTGTTCGGCAACCGCCGGCCTCGAAGCCGGCGGTGTGATTTCTGAGACGCATGGAGCGATTGATGCGGATTGCCATCGGAAGTGACCATCGGGGCGTCGCCGCCCGCCAACGGATCATCGGGCTGCTCGAGCACATGGGGCACGAGGTGATCGACTGCGGGAGCCACGGCACCGACGCGGTCGACTACCCCGACATCGCCGCCGACGTCGCCGGCCGCGTGAGTGCCGGCACGGTCGACCGGGGTATCCTCCTCTGCTGCACAGGCGTCGGCATGGCGATCGCCGCCAACAAGCTCCCCGGCGTCCGTGCGGCCACCTGCCACGACGAGGTGACAGCCGAGATGAGCCGCCGCCACAACGATCTCAACGTCCTCTGCCTCTCGGCCGAGCTCCTCGGGCCCGAGCTGCAGGACAAGATGCTGCGCACCTGGCTCGACACGCCCTTCGAGGGCGGCCGCCACGCCCGTCGCGTCGCCAAGATCACGGCCCTCGAGCCCGACTGCACGTAGGACGGGCTTCAGCTGTCATTTCTCAAATCGCCCAACCCGGCGTCGAAGCCGGCGGTACGCTGCTCCATCGCCGAGGGCGATCGCGAGAGCTGTCTTCACGGCAAGTCTCGACGTCCTGTCGAACTTGCCTTGGCCGGCCTCCGCCGAAACTGCTACCCGGCATCCCTTCGGCTCACGCCTCGGGCTTCCTGAGTATGGGAGGCGAGGGGTTACCCCTACCGTTGAGCCGGCGTATTTGACCAGCGCAGGCAGGATGCCGGAGCGCAGGCAAATCCGAGTGAGTGGAGGCCTGGAGGGCCGGAGCGAACGTCCGGCGAGACGGTATGGGGTAACCGCGA